>Ga0181528_10000229_pt1 | contig 49581 bp, 48 predicted proteins | sample PEATcosm2014_Bin_47_FD_119742 | JGI IMG/M metagenome (GOLD analysis project Ga0181528, IMG submission 119742) | Peatland microbial communities from MTU Mesocosm Facility, Houghton, MI, USA - PEATcosm2014_Bin10_10_metaG | ecosystem: Environmental > Terrestrial > Soil > Wetlands > Peat | place...
GCAATTGCCACGGCACTCGGCCGTCGCATCACCGATAGCTCGATTGCGAAGGCGAGGCTCTACCTTGAGCGCCTTCCTGATGAACTCCAGGTCCTGTCCATGCGCGACGCTTTGCTTCGTGACCGGGCCATCGCTACCACTCCCGAATTCACCCAATTTGCTGTCACTCACAGCGATTTACTCGCGTAGCCCTGGCCAATCCGGGGCTTCGTCTGGAGGCTTGAAACGAAATGATTTCCGACAAAGCAATGCTGATTTGTCTTCATATCGCGATGTGGAGCGCACGCAAGCACGACAAACGCGTATCCGAAGAAGTAGCACAGTCCCACGAAGCAAACACAAATGCCGGCCGCTACAACAAGCACCTGCTCGACCAGGCCGAAAAGCTGGAGGATCTTCGCACCCTTGCGGGCCAGATCCGCCAGTACTTCTACAAAGTGACGCTGCCCTGGTCGGACGAAGGCTACCGATTGCTCCCGTCCCACCTCTATTTCGAATTCACCAACCAGATGAGCGAGTTCAAGACGGGCTACGAACAGCTGGTGCGAGAGTTTCTCGACGCGTATCCAACCTATCGCGAACAGGCCCGCAGCAGCCTTGGACTCCTGTACCGCGACAGCGACTACCCGGATTGGTCGAAGCTTACTGAGAAGTTTGAGCTGACAACCGACATTCTCCCCATACCCTGTGGCGAGGACTTCCGCGTCACTCTCGGCGCGGAGGAGAAGGCGCGCGTTGCCCGCGAGATCGATCAGCAAGTCAAGCAGTCCCTTACGCGCGCCACATCCGAGCTGTGGTCACGTCTCATGCAGTCGGTCTCCCACCTCGCCGCGCAATTGGAACGGCCGAAGGCGCGTCTGCATACGTCCACTCTCCGCAACGTGACCGAGATTGCGGACCTCGTTCCGCGATTGAACGTAACCAACGACGAAGAGCTGACGGCGCTCGCGCAGGAGACAAACTCGCGGCTTGCCAGCTTTACCCGCCAGGACCTCGCTGAGCACCCAGCGACGCGTGCTCTGGCGGCAGGAATTGCCAACGATCTCGCTGCCAAGATCAAGCACGCGATGAAAGATCGCGGCTATGACGCCGCGGATGAATCTGTCGCCAACGGCCGTACCTCCGAAACAGCCAAAGACCCGTTCGAGGCGGTTCTAATGCCCGACCCGAAACCAACGGATCAGGCACCCCAAACCTCGCCAGCACCCGAGGTTGAACAAATTCTGGCGAAGATGACCGACTACATGGAGCTAATGGCATCATGACAAACCTCTCACCGGCCGTCCGGCTCAAGCAGGGCCGGACGAAACTGCTGCTTGATTTCCCGTTCTTCGGGGTTCTGATTCTGCGGCTCAAGGACATTGAGACACCATCGATCGAAACTATGGCGACCGATGGCGTCTCCCTGTTCTATAACCCTGAGTTCGTTGCGAAGCTGACGCCGCCTGAACTGCTTGGATGCCTGGCGCACGAAGTCATGCATCCGGCGCTGCAACACCACACTCGGCGGGGTACGCGCTCGCCGAAACGCTGGAATATCGCATGCGACTTTGCCATCAATCCGCTCATTCGGGATGCGAACCTCGCTCTCCCTGCCGGTGCACTCTACGATCCCCGGTTTCGAGATCTCAGCGCAGAGCGGATCTACAACCTTGTTGCCGAGGACAAAGACGGCGGCTCTGGCACCGGCAGTGGCGACGGCTCCACGAATTCCGGGAGCGGAGATTCTTCGGCCCAGGGTGAAGACAAGGGAACTTCAGCGCCCAAGGTTCCAGTGACAGACGGCGGCTTTGGACAGGTCATCGACGCGCCAAACCACGACAAGGAAGGCGCGCCGGCGACCAGCGATCAGATCGAAAAGCAGCGGATGAGCTGGACTGGAGCTGTTGAACAGGCCGAAGTTGTCGCTCGCATGGCTGGCAAAGCTCCGGGCGGCGTACATCGCGCTATGGAGGAGGCGGATCGGGCGACCGTGGATTGGAGGGCAGCGCTGCGGAATTCATTTGCCGCGGCAATTCCCGAGGACTACTCCTGGTCGTCTCCCAACCGGCGCCACATCGACTCGGGCCTATACCTGCCGAGCATTCGCAAGGATGGCGTGGGCGAGATTGTGGTCGGAGTGGACTGCTCCGGCTCGATCAACCGTCGCCAACTTGGGCTGTTCCAGGACGAACTGAACTCCATCATCTCGGAGCGGCGGCCCCAGCTGGTGCATGTGCTCTACTTCGACACCCAGGTTCATAAAGCCGACGTCTTTGACCAGGGCGAGCCGATTACGCTCGAACCCGTGGGCGGCGGAGGAACCAGTTTCTGCCCCTGCTTTGAATACATCGAGGAGCAGTCGATCCAGCCGCAGGCGCTTGTGGTCTTCACCGATCTTGAGGGCACCTTCCCAGACGCCGCACCAAACCACCCTGTCCTATGGGCGGCCACCAAGGATCATCCGGCTCCATTCGGTGAGGTGATTCCCATGGCTGCCGCATAGAATTACCCGCCGCCCTTCAGCTCTTATAACAGCGAGTGCCCAGAATTGTGCCCCGACCGGTCACCGGCCGCCGCGAGGGGCAGCGCATATGGCTGTCCGACGTGCGGCGCTGTTTGCGATTTCCGACCGGACGATCCTCGTCGGCAAACGCGATTATGCTCTGATGGGAGGTTTGTTTGCTTGTGGGCTGCGCCGGGCCGAGCTCCGCAACCTCGAGGTAAAGACAATCGGCAGCTGAACGACGGCTGGGCCTGATCGACCTGATCGGCAAGCTCCAGAAGGTACGCTCCGTCCCGCTGGAGGCGCCGATCAAGCAGGGAATCGACGAGTGGCGGCCGGCGGCGAAGATCACGAGCGGTAGCGTCTTCCGCGCCATCCGCAAGAATGGTCAAAGTCCGGGGAGCAGGCTTGGACGATGTCTTGAGAGTCATGTCTAGTAAATGGCATGCCGCTGAGGTAAGCTGCAACGTGACGCGTTGTGCGGCTATTCGCGTGTCGTGATCGTACTGATTCCAACGTGGTGAGGTACTCGTGCTTGATCCAACATTGTACGGACTTCTAGGGCAGGTTGAGCAGGACAATGTTGTCCTTCCGGCGATGCAGCGGCCATTCGTCTGGAAAGAAGATCGCATTTACAGGCTTGTGGATAGCCTTCTTCGCGGATTTCCAATTGGCGCGGTTATGCTTTGGCGGACCTCGACAATACAACGATTTCGGCGGATCCCGCGGGACGTGGATACTTCCGTGACAGAAGTTTTCAATTATGAGTCGTCGAACCAGAATTCTAACAAATATCTAGTGTTGGATGGGCAGCAGAGACTGACCAGCCTTTTTGCTGCCTTCAAGGGCACCTACAGCCACAAAGTCTTATATATTGATATTCTCAGTGGCGATGCTGACGGAAAGGATCCTGGTTCCGAGTACTACTCAACACAATTCCTATCTGCTGCCGAAGCCGCCACCCAAAATGGTGTTAACAACGGTTCGAGAAGGCACTTTATGCCGCTCCGAGACCTGCTCTCTATCAATCCTGTGAATGCAGCGATAGCGGCTGATAGCAAGGCCAAGGCTTTGCAACTGTCGCCCGACGAAACCATACGAGCAACTCGCGTGTTTATCCGATGCGCTTCTCTGTTAGGCAGTCATAAATCGCTTCAGGTCATAACGGTCGATGAGGACTCATCCTGCGCGACACCAATCGAGGAAATCCTCGAGATTTTTGTTCGTGTTAATTCAGGAGGCTTGGTTCTCCAAAAGTCCGACCTCTTGATGAGCCTCCTCGATCTCACCTGGAATGATATTCAGCCGGAACTACAGAGGGTTGTTAGGGAGATAAACACGAGTCGTCCCTACTCATTCACGCGCGACGACGTTTTGAAAACGCTGCTGCTTTCGCAAGGCGCCGAAACGAGGTTTGACAAACTGGTCAGCGACCGGAAGGAAGTTGAAAGCCTCGCAAAGAAACTGCCGGAATCAATGCCCAACGTCAAGAAGGCATGGCAGATGCTCGGCATCATCCTTACGGACGACTGCAAGATTCATTCAGAGAGGTTTTTCAGAGGCGGACACAACGCGCTTCTGCCATTCGTGATCTTCCTTTCGCAACACGATCAGCTTGCAAGCGACGATCGTCGGAAAATCGTCATCGGGATCTACATGGCGATCATGAGCGGCGTTTTCAGCGGTGCGGAAGCACGTATGGGTGCTTTCACGAAGAACAAGATTGCAAAGGCCAAGACGTTTCCGCTTAAAGAGCTTGCTGCCCTCGTCAGACGTGAATACGGAGTGAAATCACTAGACGAGTTGCTGAAACGTCATCTCGATCTAGCGCTCAATATCGCGCACGGTGGTATCGCGGTGGATAACAACCCTGAACAGCTTCAGCGCGATCACATCTTTCCGCGCTCAAAGCTGGAGGCAGCGGGTTATTCCCACGAAGTTGTGAACCACTATGCTAATTTCCACTTCCTTCGCGCGGATGACAATCTGAACAAGCTCGACAAACCACCACATGATTGGTTCAGAAATCCTGGCAGGGGAACCGCTCCTTATTCAGATCAAGATCTCGCAGACAGGCTGTTGACCTGGAGCGACTTGGAGCCCGGCAATTTCGAATCGATGCTAAAAGTCAGAGGCCAGAAAATTAGGGTGAAAGCCGAAGTCATGTTCGGCATTAAGGAAAACGAGTTCGACCAGCTCTTTGCGGAAGATTCGAAAGCCACTTCCGCCACTCTCTAGCCGGGGAGGCTAGACGCGGATGACAGCAGCTTGCACGTCGCGACCTAGGTCGAGGGCCCGATGCACTTGCCGCCATACGTCAACTGTCCACAGCCGCTCCTTCACACGGTGTCGGGTCTCTCAGATCACTGAGCCTTTTTAGGAATGGCTTCCCTTTGCAAGATTTGCTATCGCACGCCATGTTGGTCTACGTCTGTCGGTTATACGCCTCCGGGCCACCACGACGGAATCCCGTTCGTTCGATGTTCACAAAGCCGGCATCTGGGAAGTGGTATACGTAGCCGAACCGCGTTTCGTGCGCACGATCATATACGTCTTTGTAATTTATGACCCCGTACGCGTACAGAAATGCTGCCTGAGCATGAATCGCGGATACCTCGCCTTTGGTCAGAAGCCCTGCGTTCATCGTGAGATACGTCATCACCGGCGTCTCATCGTTCGGGATAAGAAGAAAGCTCTGTTCCTTCATTGCGTCGATGTACGCGGGTTCGTCCTCAAGCAATTCCGGTCTCCGTTGCAGAAACACATACTGGGTATAGACCTTTTCAATCCGCGCCGGCGTTTTTCCGACATTTTTGATTAATATTGGGAATCCGTGATGGAACGGATCCATGAACTGCGGATCCTTAGGCTCCGGATCGCCAGGTTCCCACACTGGATGAAGTTCCGGGGCGATGATCGCGGGAACAACGGAGATCCACGCTCGATCTCCGTTCATGAGCGCCTCGGTGCTCTGTTGCGAGGCGGTAGCGGCAACTTCCGCAGCCTTCGCCTGATCCGCGGCAACATTTAACGAGTCGCTCATGATTCTCGCCTGTCTGCGATAGATTACTATCTGGCCAATAAGCCCTCCGACCTGAACGAGTGCAGCAAAAGCGATGATGCCCGTGAGAATGATGCTCCAGCGGTTCGTATTCTCCTGATTGCGTTCCTTACGGGCGTCTGCGGCGATCTCCGCGTCCGATTTCGCGGGACTTCTGACCTCGACAACGATAGGAGAGCTCTGCTGGGCAGGAGCGGGGGCGCCCTTCTTGGTTGGGGCGCACAGCGATACATGCGTGGAAAGAAGTATTACGACCAATAGCAGACGTTTCATCGTGAGTGCAATTGTATCTCCCACGAGTGGGCATCGCAGCTTCTTTAGCGCTCACAGGCGCTCGTGGTCTTCACCGACCTTGAGGGCTCCTTCCCGGACGCGGCACCGAACCATCCTGTGCTGTGGGCGGCCACCAAGGATCATCCGGCTCCGTTCGGTGAGGTGATTCCAATGGCTGCCGCATAACCATATAGCTGCGGCCCGGTCGCTTGTTCAGAGTGCCGGCGCCGAAGGCTAGAATCTCGGAGGCCACCGGAACGAATGAAGAAGATCACGGTCCGCAATTTGCCCCCACGACGCCCGGCGCTCCTGCTCGGCCGCGATAAGCTCGACACCACCGCCCGCTACGTCAACGATGAGCAGAAGTTCGGCGGGGATTCGACTTTCCACAGGCACTGTGCTTTCCACAGGCACTGTGCCGCTCGGTCGTTTGGCCCCCCTTGAACGGCCAAACAAGTCAGTTCAGAGGGGAATGAGATGGTAGACTTTTCTCATCAGAACAGTTGGAGAAGAACAGCTGGTGGCGGACGACCCAAACGATCAGATTCAATTCGCCGTTTCGATCTGCACGGATCGCGATGGTTTCATGCGGTACGCGTGTCCCTCGTGTGGTCGCGATTTCAAAACACAGATTGATCCTGCCGATCTGCAATGGTTGCTGACCTCGTACTGCCAACGTGCCGGTCTGGAGATCGGCGATACAAGTACCGAGTCGAGTCTACCTCACTGCTTCTGGTGCCCTTATTGCGGCCATCGGGCAGAGAGCCGCCAAATGCTGACCGAGGAAACAATGACGTACCTCAAACAGATTGTTTATCGAGAATACGTGCTTCCTCGCTTGAACCGGACGTTTGCTGGCCTTGCGGACTCCTTCGGTGGACGAAAGCAGTCCGGCGGCTTCTTGTCATTGTCCATCGAATTTAAACATTCCCGAGCGGTTCTGCCGGTGCGGCCCATCCATGGACCAGAGCCGGCGGATATGAAGATTGTGACGTTCTTGTGCTGCAACAAAAAGATGAAAATATCTGAGCGGTGGTCCGATGTGCCTTTATGCTCCTTCTGCGGCACTCGGGTATCCCTCGTCTGAAGGTGAACCGTGAACGCATCGGATGCGCGATTGGATGATAAGGAAGAAGTTCTGAACTCACTTCGAAAATTCAAGAGTCGAAGGGATGACCTACTTCATGAAGACGTCTCCACCTTCAATCATCACTTTGAGCGATTCTTGGAATACTGCGGCACCGATCCTCTGGTAAGAGGTGTCTTGGGACCGATAGAGCCGAATTCCACCACTGACGTCGGCCAGTGGTGGAATTCCGCAACGAATCGGCCGCCGAGACTGTCCTTTCCCGCTGACGCAGATGAAGAACTCGCGCTTCTTTATCGGATTATTAAATCCGTGCAAGAACAGCCCGCGCATATCTTTCACTTGGGTATTGCCCACGGCCAGAACAAGCACGACAGCTCAGTAGAGCTGTTTCGCACGCTAGTTCTGCGCCCATTTCTCGCGGAGTTGTCCCAGCGACTTGGCACGGCAGCCGACCTAGCCACACCTGAAGCGCGAGACCTGCAGGCAGTTCCGCTGAACAGGCTCTTGGGTCGTTCGGAGGGGAAGATCTTTCTCAGTCACAAGTCCGTGGACAAGCCCCTAGTTTATCGCTATTACCAGCCGCTGAAGGTGTTGGGATTTGATCCTTGGCTTGATGAATCAAACATGCCGGTTGGTTCGAACCTAGAGCGAGAATTGCTCCGGGGTTTTCAGGAATCCTGTGCCGCCGTATTTTTTATCACCGCAAATTTCGTCGATGAAAAATACCTTGCGACCGAGGTCGACTACGCAATAATGCAGAAGCGTGCGAAGGGGAATAAGTTCGCCATTATCACGCTCCGCTACACCGATGCGTCTCCAGTTCCTGGTTTGCTTATGCCATACATCTACAAGGACATTGCCAACGATCTCGAAGGCTTTCACTCGCTTCTCAGAGCGTTGCCCATCGAATTGGGGGCAAAGCGATGGAAGGCAGACGTAGTCTAGCTCGGAGTCGAAGGGTTGGCTCTGGAATAGAACGGAAAACGCCCTTGGGACGATCCAGCCATGAGCATCGGGTGCGCTCGAAAACAGTGCAGTATGCCCGACTTCACATTACGAGTCTAATCTCGATCACCATCTGCTGATGTTCGCACTCGTGATAGAGAAGCGATGGCTGTACTTGGCAAAAGCCGTACAGCCTAGCGATTAGGCAACTACTCCATAGCTCGCCCGGCGGGACTGTCCGCCTATGGGATGCCCCAACCGAGATAGGTGGGATCGTCATATATTCCCAAGCCACCGCCTTTCGGTAGGTTGTCGTGTGAGTACTGGCCAATTGCATCGTATAACGGAGCCTGCTGGAACGGCACATGAATAGCATGAGCCGTTCCGTTGGCTATACGTGTTTTGAGGGCGGGCGGCCAATAGCCCGAAAGCGCACTGGGATTGCGAATCGCATTGCTAAAGACCGTATACGCGACAATGATCGGCATCTCGTATGTATCGACGGCCTTCTCGATCTCAAAAGGTACCCAATCGGTATCCAAGCGCGTGGTCTCACCAACGATTAGAACCATGTTTTTGGAATTGCGGAGACGCTCTAGCAAAGAAGCCCGCAAGGTAGATTTCTTACTATTGTCTCGAACAGCCGATGCCTTCTCATGGCTGTTCACAATTTGGAAGTCGTGGTTTTTGTTTGCGTCCCACGCGCGGAGGAGGGTGTAATAGTCGATGTCGGACTTGCCGCCCGGGATGTTATTGCCATCAGCATGAAACGCGATATATGTCCCGCTTCTGTATGCCATCAGTTATGCCTCCCAATGCTGCTTCACTTCTCTCAAGTCGATGCCCTCAAACCTGTCTCGCCTCAGAACGACCCGAATCGTCTGCGTAATCTCATGCGCCTTCGATTCCGTGATCGCAGAGAGTATTACGAGATTGAGCAAATCGCGGGTGGGGAGGTTTAGCCCAGCAAGGCCACTGCCTACCAATGGCAAGTTCAGGGGATGGCCATTGCACTCAACACGTGCTCTCTGCCAGAGCTTGTGTAAGGCACGCCACATCAGCTCGACATCCGAGTAGACCTTGCAGTTCGTATGATTCGTCTTCGCCAGGGCAAAAAGGATGTATCGGTCTTCGTTCACGTTGATCAGGGCAGTCGCGCCGATGTGATAGCAAAGAGTTTTGCCTTCAACCTTATCAAACACTTCAGTGTGTTCTTCGTTGATGAGTTGGGCTCCGAGTTGCCTGTCAATCGAATCCTGATAGCCGGAGAAGTGCCGCTTCAGAAAGGCGCCATGAAGGCTTTTATCGGAAACGGGCTGCCCCAGTTGTGTTTCGAAAAACTCGCTAACGCCAATGGCACGTACGCCTTTCTGCTCGAAAATGTCACCGAAATCGATCTCCAAGCATGTGCTGGAGTTGGCAATGTTGATTGTCGTCTTCGATGGTTTCCATACCTTCCACAATCCCCACGCGCAACTGATAAGGATGGCTGCCATGAGTGGCGCTGGTCCAGAAATCTGTATCGTAGGAAAGAATTGCGTGACTACTTTGACGACCGTAAAGAGCACGCTAAAGCAAGTGAAGATATAGGCGATCGTCTTCCACTTGTGCTTTGCAATTCCAAACCAGAGATCGTTCAAAGACTGCACAGTCGTTACCTCGCCTTCTCTATCGTTCACGGCGTATGGCGCTCTGTCTCAAGCACACAGATTGGCATAAGTTTACTGGGACATTTCATTTTGCTCTTCGCCAGGCGAGTGGGACGTGGCTCTACCTCTTCGATCACGCGACTGGCGCAAGCCTGCCGTCCGCGTGGGACCACAAGACACCTGAAGGTATAAACGCGTCCGTGCCACTTCATTTGGGCGATCAGCCGTGGACGCCCCCACCGAGAACCGCTGATGCTGAATTGAGAGACCAATGCAGTCTGCTCATCCGACACAACTTGAGAGCTTCCCAAGTGATTTCGGCGGATTAATCCCGGTAAATGCCGTTCACGCCACTTTAAACACCGCCCGGCAGACCCAAGCAGCCTAAAAGTATTTCTTATCGGGAGTCTCTGTGAGGCACGCTCACATGACAACATTAAACAGAAGCTCGTCTAGCTGGTCTTCTGTCAGAGTCCCATTCTCACGAAGCGTCTTGAATAGCAGGGCTATGGCCTTGCTGTTACGGTGCGCCTGTGCTTTCTCGCGTTGTGGCTCGTTTTGTTCTCCGATTAGTGTGTAGAACACACGCCTGTCAACTTCAAAACCCTCGGCTTTGAAAGTTTGCTTCGCAAGTACCTCTTCTTTAGTCGCCACGGTTTGGCCCTCCCAGGCTTTAGAACTTGCCGCCCTCGTATTTCAGGAAAGCGGTATGAATCCAATCGCCGGTAATGGCATCCAGAGATACATCTCCGGCGGGTCCGGCTTGTGAGCGGGTTGACGTGTAGAGGGACAGTTTCCGCGTGCGTTTATCGAACGTCAGCTTGAACTCAGGCTTCATGGTCCCGTAGTGAGAATGGAGCTCATCCAGGTCCAGCGTTATCGTTGGGGATTCAGTCCCCCCTTTAGAGTTAGGGCGCTCGTCCTGCTCTTCTATGCGGACGGGCACTGTTCTTGCTTGGTACATTTCAAGGATTTCCTGGAATGCAGGCCTGATTACTTCGGCCTTCTTGGCCGCGAAGTCCACAAGGTTAGCGGCTTGCTCTCTCTGCGCTTCAGACGCTTGCGTTGCCGCTGCCTGTTTCTGCTGTTCGCGGCTATCCAGAATGGCCTGAAGTTGTTTTGTTATCTCGGGTTTCATCTGTTAGTCCTTCCGTCTGCCCGTTTTTTGCGCTCCGCCGTCCGTCCTGTCCGTGCGTGTACGCATTCGATTAATCGTTTCCAGGGCTTCTTCTACTGCTCGCGGTTTATCGCCTCGCTCAATAGCTGAGTACGTAGCTTGGCTGATTTTCATTTTTGATGCGACATCCTCCTGCGTTAGTCTTTTGTCCAATCGCATGTCCCGAACGAGTTTTGCCTTGGTTGCCATATGTCTTTCCTCCGCAAACATGGTAATGCAAAGTGATAGTAATTGATACTAACTAATACAAACTGATACAAGAGCGTCGACTCCGGAGGTAAAATGAGAAGGGCAGGGAGGTGTATATGGGTGCCACAAGGAGGCTGATGGAAGAGATGGGGGAGCGGCGGATGGCCGCAAAATCGCGATTGAGGCGGGGGTGCAAGCAAAGTTGAGCTACAACACACGTAAGGGCAGATGAGTGCGACAACTCTTCTTATAAGAGAGTGGCCCTTTCAACCAAGAGGCCATCCGTTTTGAGGTTCATCGTTCGGCCTTGTGCTCGATAACTCCTTTTACCGGATATACTTGTAGGGGATCGGCGCGTCTACGAGAAGCGAGAACGCTGCCGTTCCGAAGGGAAACGTGACGCAGAACTACAGTAACGAGCTCGGCCTTCTTCGCACGGTTGTTCGGGGTCTGGGAGCACGCGCCATGTCTGCTCACCAAATAACTCACGAGTACTTACGCGCCGAGGGTATGGCCTTGGCACATCCTGTCGGCGACGGGGTGATCGTCCTCAATCGAGCTGCCACCGATGCCTTCGACGACCTCTCTGAGTTGCTCGTCACGCGGTCATCAGGAATGGAACGGGGTGTGTCCTTTGATAGCGTCCGCTCGGAACTCCTGAATGTATTAGTAAACTACGTGGGGAGCGATGGGGATTCCATGAACGCTGACACCGTAGCGACTCTGCACACGGATTTGGAACAATGGTTCAGTCAGCGCGCGGCTACCCGTCAGGTTTTCATACCTTGCGCAATTTCTCCATGGCCGGCGTCTCGGTTTTCCATCGGGCCAGTTCTTTTCATTCACATCGATGACGTTACACGGAGCGAATTCTACCCCTCTCGTGTTGGCGGTATAGATCGAGATGGATTTGACCGTATGTTGGCTTCGATGAAGGAGTCGCGTGCGTACTGGCTCGCGTGCGTTTCTGTTGAACATTGTGATCGGCAAAGAGGCGAAGAGATCGCCGCGCTTGCCGCCGACCTGGCCATCGCCGGTCTCCAACTTGCTCTCCCGTTGTTCTGGGACACGCGAAGAATGTCCAGACTCGATGTTCGTCGCGGGGAGGCCCAAGGCCAAACGATCTCTCTGTCAGGTGGCTCCTACTCCGGCAGCTTCTCCAATCGAGACGCTGGACTACCGATAGGGCCCGGCACAATGGCAGAAGCCCTTCAAAAGACCGCCCCGGTGATCGAGGCCGTGGGAAAGTGCGTGACATCGTTCGCGACGGGGCAGTTTAGGTTCCCAATTCTCGGGCAAGCCTGGTGTGATGCCGCCTACTGGCTTCATGAAGCATTGGCGGAAACAAGTGATGCCATCGCGTTCGCCAAGCTAGAGACGGCGTTGGAAGTCCTGGTGCGCGCGGAGAGCACGTCCGGGAGCGGATCTCGTATCAAATTGATCCTTTCCGCGTTTTATAGCTTGAGCCCGAATGACATGCTGACGAGCGAATCGACGACGACCGCCAAGCAGTTCGCAACGCGTATGGTTCAAGATCGCTCTCGCATCCTCCACGGTACATGGTCCACTCTGAATCCACGACTTGGGATGGACCGACGGGGCATGGAGCAGTTTGTCATCGAGGTAATCCGGCGAGCTGCCGTGGAATTAGAGGCATATGCCAATACCACGGCTCCCATTGATGAAATCGAGCCATTTCTGATGTGGGTCAAACTGAAGAACCAGCCTGGGCCTTAGGGAATCCTGCAGCCTGTCACCGCGCACACCGCAGCGACGAAGGCCTCGATAATCTGTTCATCTGGAAGCTCGGAGAAGATGGGAAAGTCCGTCGCGTTGCCGCTCGGGCCGCCGTCAGCGCTTGCAGTGCGCACAATGTTGAGGTAGCGCTTCGTTCCAGCCCAGTCTCCCTCGCCATCTTTGGTCCGAATCCAATCGCGCTTCCAGCCGCCCGGAGCCTGCTCCCACTGGATGTAGGGTTGTCCTTTCCCGTCTTTCTGGATCTCGACCATGCGCTTCATCATACAAGCCGCACCGGGCAATGCACTCGGCAAAGAGTGTGTACCCAGCCAAAAGCGTATTAATAACGACAACGCCGATTGCGCCGGAGACCCTCGATCCGGAGTATCGGTCAGGATCCCAGTCGCGTTGCCGACCTCGCATGACTGACAAGGGGCTTATAGGCGCGCTGCGCTACCTTGCCGGTGAGAAAGCGCTGCCATGGTCGGCGGCGGTCGACTGGCGGGAGGCAAGTGCCGCGGGTCGTCCTGCTGCTGCATAGGGGTTGAGGCGGGAATAGACGCCGAAAGGGGAGCCATAGTCCAAGAAGCCGCCGCCTCACCCTTCGACCGCTGGTTGCCGCAGCCGCGAATGCATGCACCAGATCTTTACCGAGCGCGTGGTGGGCGTCTTAGTGCTGCACGCACAGCAAACCAACCGTTTGGGTGAGATCAAGATGCTGCTGGGACGGGCGCTGGGCGGGGGGTCAGGTTAGCGTATGTTGAGTCGACTCGATATGACAGTTACTCGGCATACGCTACTCCGACAAAGCCGCAGTCACTCAAAGGTGGAGCAACGGACCAGTAGAGGGACATGTTAATCAGCTCAAAATGCTGAATCGCCAAATGTATGGACGCGCTGGCGTCGAGTTGCTCCGCGCTCGCTTATTACCCGAGCCGGTCTTCATCGGCCAATGCTTGCACCAAAGTTGAGCCAGAACCCGATTAAGTGCAGTGCGCAAATTACTGAAAAGATTCAACTGCCTGTCTTATCATTAATTACAGCGCGACAGCTGTTGAACGAGGACCTATCGCTTTGACGACCGATTTCGAAGATGAGTTCCAACAACTCTGGGATGTTAAGAACCCAGTGAGACGCGGGCTTCAATTTGAGGACCTCTTTTGCAGGCTGCTCTTCAAGAGCGGCTTCACTGTCCACAAGAATCCGAGAAGCGCGAAGCCCAGACAGACGGATGTGCTGGCCGAACACGGCGGCGACACATTTCTGTTCGAGACAAAATGGCTGAATAGGAAGGTTGATATTGAAGTTGTTGGCCAGATCAAGGATCGTCTCGAGAGGACGCCCAACGGCACCATAGGCTGCGTATGTAGCGTTTCTGGCTTTACTGAAACGCTCATCAGGGATGTGGAGCAGCGCCGCTCGCAATTTGAGGTATTGCTGTTTAATCCGGAGGAGATTTATGGCGTCTTCTATCAGCGCGTGAGCATTCTTGAACTGATAGACAATAAGCGGCGGGGGCTTAGGCGCGACGGCACGATGTGGTTTCTCGGGCAGAGTCCACGAGTCTCGAAGAGCCGATATGTCGAGATGCCCCCCTCGCACGAGGTTTTGCAGGTACCTAACAGAGTAATCCATTCCCAACTTCGCGGGGATCGTTCAGACATTCTCTTCGCAAGAGTTCCGCTGATCTTTGACGAATATCTTATGGCGTTTAGTCTCCGTGTTCAGTTGCATTCTTCCTCTGTTGAGGATCTTCGTGAAGTCTTTGTAGCTGCAGAGAATTGTTTGGGACTTGGCGGAAAGGGGACATTCGGAATCAGGCAACAGGATTCGGGCTGGTTTGGGCTCGGAAGTGATCATTTTCTGAAACAGATCGCACGCCGCTCTCAACGATACAGAGGCTACAAAGGACATATTCATCATTCGGAAGAGTTGGCTTATTTCGATGTACTTAACAACGGTGGGATGTTCCTGCTGACTGGCCGTCAGCTCATGGGAAAGGATTCTCGGATTCACTCAGGTGAAGTCATCGTGCGATTACCTGGGATACCAGTAAACGCGGAACCGTATAACAGGTTCGTCCGTTCTCTCACACCAGACAATCTCGTCTTTGCGCCTGAGGAGACCGTGGACGGTCACAACGCTGTCTTAATTCCTCCGGTCAAGATTGAACTCGAAGATGTTGTAACGGATATCGGTTCAAAGGAAATCAAGCATAGCGGAGGATGCGTATCGGGCATCGTGGTGAAGAATCCGTTTTTCGGCAATCCGAAGAGAATTGCGAAGTTTACCAAAAACAAAGAGCTGCTCGCGTTTTCGGAGCCGGAGCATTTGATCTGCTCCCTCAATGATTGGCTAGAAGTGGGCGACACAGTGAATCATTACACCCTGACTTCATTGGAAACGGTGACCATCGACGGATGCATTTTGCTCCGTCCTCGTTGTACTTGGGGAGACTTGGTAAAGAGAGCACACCCGCCGTCAAGAGATGGACTTGGAAAGATTGAGTCGGATTGGAAGTTTCGAGAGCAGATGGTGGAAAAGATCACGCGAGCGAGTAAGCGAACGGGAAAGACAACGTAGTGGTAAGTAAAATTAGGGCGCGCGATGTTGTTCGTGACCTGGCTGAAAGATCCATTCCGGCCGACACGAGATCTGAACCTGCTGGGCTATGGGTTTACGCGCTATCTGACCACGGACCGCCAGCAGGCCAGCGTGACCTGTTGCTGAGTGGCGCCGTCAATGGAACCATGTCTACGCAGGTCCTCAGGATGAACCGTTCACGATGGGCGGAGACACTGAGCCGATAGAGCAATCGCTCCAGCACATCGTGCGTCAGCAGAATTTGATAATCAGCCTTCTCCGCTCGCGCCGCTTGATGCTTCAAAAAAATCGCCACGTGAACTCTTCCAGAGGTCGTCCGGCGCGGCGGACCACTAGCGCCAAATTGTCCTCAACTTCAGCGCATGACCGCTCCGAGTCCGATTTACCCACGTATTGCAGCTCCTTTTACACCACGAACCAAAAAACATAACAGCAATAGTAAAACTATATATGATATTGTATTCTGGCAATCGAGAGGAGTTCCATGTTCAAGATGGCGTTTCGGGTTGTGTATCGCATCAAGGGACGATGTTCCCGGCATCCCGCCTACAACCCCGTTAAGGACGATCAAGGGGGCATCAAGGGTGGGTGTGAAGAGTGTCAAGCGCTCTTCCGGGCTTATCGGGCCTATCTCGCATTTCGTGAAGCAATTGAGGAGTTCGAGACCACGGTTCAGCTTTTCATCACCAATAAACAGGCGCGCGGAAGGAGCGGGGATGTCCATCGCTCATTCGCGCCGGAGTTGTCATTGCCGTCCACGCGGCGGCGAACTCAGGGAAATGGCGATGCGATCGTTCCGGAGGTGCTCTCTGAATCAGGCAAGTGAAAGAGACATGCAGTTCGATGGCGGGGTGCCGGCGCGGGGAATTGTGATCGCCCTTTCGTTCTCGCTGGTTTTCTGGACGTGCCTTGGAGCAGTCCTTTGCCATTGCGGGGGTGTCCGGTGATAGCGATGGCACCCCGGAAACTAGACCAGTTTCTTGCAACAAACGGCTGGAAGAGATGGATAGCCGTGTCGGCCGTGGTTCTGGCGATGACGGCAGCACTGGCCTCCCAGACCACGCCGCGCCCCAACCGCATTACGCAGGAACTGACCTCTGGGCCGGTGGTGACACTCTCGGGAACCTTGCATCCGCTGGTACTGCAGGCGAGTGACATGGGCGAAGTGAGTCCCGGCATGCGGCTGGAGTCGATGACGCTGAGCATTGCTCCGAGCATCGCCGAAAAGGCGGAACTGGATGCCCTCATAGAGGCGCAGCAGAATCCGAAGTCGGCTCAGTATCACCAGTGGCTGACCCAGGAGGCATTCGGAGCTCGCTTTGGACTGACGGAGGCAGACCTCAGCCAGGTGACGGGTTGGCTGGAGACTCACGGATTCACGGTGAGGAACGTAGCGCCGTCGCGCAACCTGATTACGTTCTCCGGAACGGTGGCGCAGGCGGAGGTAGCCTTCCGCACGAAGGTACATCGATACAGAATTGGCGCCGACACGCGGATCAGCAACGCCACGGAGATCGCGATTCCTCAAGGTCTGGCCAACGTGGTAGCAGGCGTTGGCGGGTTGAGCGGCTTCCGCCCGAAGCCGCAGACGATTGTGAAGCATGTGAATCCACAGTTCACCTCGCAGTTTTCGGGAAATCACTTCCTGACGTCGGGCGACTGGGCGACCATCTACAACGTCACATCGATCTACCGCGCGGGCTACACCGGTACCGGAATGCACGTGGGCATAGCCGGGCAAACCTACTTTCCGCAGGCGGACGTCGATGATTTCCGCGCGGCTGCCGGGCTAGGTGCGACGAAGCTGAACATGGTCTGCATCAGCACGGCGGACTGCACCGACGTGGCGGGCGAGAGCGTCGGCGACGTTGGCGAGGCGGACCTGGACGTGGAATGGTCGGGCGGCATCGCCCCGAATGCGACGGTCGACTTCGTCTATGCAGCAGCCGATGATCCGGGGCAGGACGTGTTCAGCGCCGCGGTCTACCTGGTGACGACCTACAAGGTGTATGGCGCGCTGGTACCCGTCATCAGCATCAGCTACGCGAGTTGCGAGACGCAATTCTCGGCGAACATGAGAGCTAGTTTCGATGGGTTTCTGGAGGAAGCCGCGGCGCAGGGACAGTCGGTGTTGAATTCCTCGGGCGATGCCGGAGCGGCCGGTTGCGACCAGGGAGGTACCATTGCCACGCAAGGAGCGGTTGCGGACTACCCGGCCTCCAGCCCATACGTGACCGGCGTTGGTGGGACGACGTTCAGTGCCGACGGAAGCGCCGGCAGCCCGGAGCCTGGCGCGAATCAGTACTGGAGCTACAGCAGCACAGCCGACATCATCAGCTCGGCGCTGCGATACATTCCGGAAACGAGTTGGAACGACACCTCCTACGATCAGTCGCAAGATCCAACCAGTACTCTGACCTCCGGTGGCGGTGGTGTGAGTCTGTACTATGCCATGCCGAGCTGGCAGTGGGCTCCGGGCAACTTCAGCGGGGTGCCGATGCGCTTCGTGCCCGACGTTGCCTTCTCCGCATCGGCCGATCACGATGCCTACCTGTTGTGCTCGCAAGAGTTCACCTCAGCCACCGACCCGTCGCAGACGGATGGTCCGAGCTGCGTTGATGGATTCCGCGACTCGAACTCGGACCTGATGACGGCGGGCGGCACTTCGGCCTCCTCGCCCTCGTTTGCCGGAATGCTGACCCTGCTGGTGGAGAAGTACGGCAAGCAGGGAAACTTCAATCAGACGCTCTACAGTCTGGCGGCGGACCCGACGAGTTATGCGGCTATCTTCCACGACATCACGACGGGCAGCAACGCGCAGCCCTGCACCGCAGGATCGAAGGGTTGCTCGGGCGGGATGGTGGGTTATGAGGCCACGGCCGGCTACGACCTGGTGACGGGATTGGGCTCAGTTAACGGCGGCGCGCTGTACGCGGCGCTGGCTCCGCCGTCATACACCCTGGGTGCATCCTCGAATTCGATCACGATCCAGGCGGGGAGCAACGCGCAGCTGAACCTCAGCCTCACAGCAACCAACTACCCTGGGACGGTTTCGTTTGCGACCAGCATCAACTCGATCGATGGCACGCCTTCGGCTGTTTCGGCGAGCGCGCCTTCGGTCAGCTTCGCCTCTAGCATGACAGGAAATTCCACGCTGACCATCACGGCCACGAAAAATGCGGCCAACCGATCGCCGCGTCTTCCATGGAAGAGCGGCGGGCCGGTGATGTTCTGTGCAGTGCTGCTGGGTGCTCCGTTCGCACGGCGCAGAAATCAGTTGCTGGCCGTGCTACTGACGGCGCTGGCGATCTTGGCGGCGGGCGTGCTTGTAGGTTGCAGCGGGAGCGGTGGTAGTTCGACGCCATCGCCACAGACGTACACCGTCACCGTGACTCCGACAGGATCGGGCACGGTGATAAACCCGGCGGCGATTAGCGTGACCGTGACCATTCAATAGGATTTGAACGAAGCAGGCTGCAAAGGACCATGCAAAAACTGACGGGAACGAAATGTTCAAGCTGGCGGTTCGTGTTGCGAAGCGAAGGCACGCCGCTGGCGGACAGCGACCGGGTACCGAAAACAAGGGAGGTGAGAATTTTATGTCGACTCATACAGCAGCTTGGCAGCACCGGACTGATCCTGGTGAGGCCAGAAGCACAGAAACTTGCAGAGTTTGCGAACCCGTAATTACGGCGGCAGAAGCCTGCAGGCTCCTGGGCGTAAAACGGCCCGGTACAGTCCTGAAGTGGGCCCGCGAAGGGAAGATCCCGTGTATTCGTCTGGGACAGGGCAAGGGTGCCTATGTTCGCTTCCGTGCGTCTGCCCTTGATGCTTGGATGCGCGAACGATTAGACTCTTCTGCACTGCCTCTCGCGTCGTCTCCGGAGGGTTAAGGATGAGACGAGCGCGTTATCAGTTCGGCTCCGTGCAGCGCAAACCGCGCCGGCTCGGGCCGGATGTTTGGGTCTATCGCTACTCCGACTCGGCGGGCAAGAAACGCTCCGTCGAGATCGGCGACCTAGACCGTTACTCTACGAAAAAGCAAGCGCTCAGGGCGGCGGAGCATTTGCGTTTGAGTATTAACCCAGATACTGCGGTCCAACGAGGCGTGACGTTTGGTGCTTTGCTGGATCGCTACGATGCGGAAGAGATGCCGGCACGCTATTCCACCAGCACCGCCTATCGCTCTTACATTCGTACCCATATCCGGCCGAAGTGGGCAGGGTATGAGCTGGCCGAGGTGAAGGCGTTCGCGGTGGAACAGTGGCTGAAAACCTTGACCTTGGCACCGAAGTCCAGGAATCACATCAAGACGATCATGCTGAACGTGTTCGAGTGTGCGATGCGCTGGGAGATGGTCCCTTTTGGGCGGAACCCGATGAGCCTGGTGCGGGTCCCGGGGTGTTCCAAACGTCGGAAAGCTCCCCGCGTGCTTTCGGCCGCGGAATGCCAGAAACTACTGGCGCATCTCCAGACCGAACCGTACCGGACGATGTTGATGGTTGCGATGTCGCTGGGCCTTCGTTGCTCAGAATGGGCTGCGCTGCAATGGCAGGATGTGGATTTCGCTGCTGGGACGATCTCCATCAACCGCGCCATTGTGGTCAATCGGGTGGATGAGGTGAAGACCGCCTATTCGGGCAAGACTCTTCCTTTGCATCCGATGCTAGCGTCTGCTCTCTCGGAACAGCGCAATCGGTCGCTATGGACAGGGCCAGGCGATTGGATCTTCGCCAATCCCCAAAGCGGTGGGACGAAGCCGTATCAGCCCTGGAAGTACGCTGCCAAAAAAATGAAAGAAGCGGCCATCCAGGCGGGGCTGGGGGAGGGCATTGGCTGGCATACGTTCCGGCACAGCTACTCCTCGATGCTGCGCGATCTCCAGGTGGACGTGAAGGTACAGCAGGAACTTTTGCGGCACGCAGATATTCGCACGACGCTAAACGTGTATACGCAGGGCGTCGCGGAGAATTTGAGAACCGCGAATGATTTGGTGGTTTTGGAAGTGCTTACCGGGTCCATTCAGTAGTTGAGACCCCTAATGGACCCTTATTGTAAGCTAAAAGATTGAAACTAAACGGTTTGTTGGGGTGGGTAGTGGGACTCGAACCCACACCATCCGGTGCCACAGACCGGCGTTCCACCATTGAACTATACCCACCATGGAACCAAATCGATTATAGCAGACGCATCCCCGCTGTCCTGCACTCGTCCTTACCGCGCCTTGTGGAAATCGATTTCAATAAAGATGCTTGGGCCGGTCCAATTCCGGGCCAATCCTCAAGCCGTTCCTTTCATGACCATGGCCTCTGTGCCGCTACCAGGCGCGGGGATGCGTCCGATTCCCATATACTCAAACCCCAGGCCGCGAAGCCGGTCGCAGTCGAGCAGGTTTTTCGTATCTACAATTAAGGGGCGGCGCAGCAGGGTTTTCATGCGCACAAAGTCCAGGCTGCGAAACTCCGGCCAGCCCGTGGCCAGGATCAGCGCGTCCACTCCTTCCGCGGCCATGTACGCAGAGTCGCAGAGCGACACAACCTGCTCTAACTCACGTTCCGCGTGCATCATGGCAAACGGATCGTACGCGCGCACCACCGCACCGCTTCCCACCAGTTGCCGGGCCAGCGCAACCGAGGACGACCCCGCCACCGAACTGGTATGCGGCTTGACGGCCAACCCCAGCAGTCCCACGCGCTTATCGCGCAGGCTTGGCATAACTTCGGCGATCTTGCGCATCGTGCGCTCGGCGTGTTGCTGGCTCACCGCCTGTGCCGCCGCCAGCATCTGCAACTCCACGCCCTTGCGTTGCGCCAGCGCGGTCAGGCTGGCGATGTCGCTCTCCACAAAATTGCCACCTAGTCCCACCCCTGGCTGCAGGCATCGCGGCGCGATCCGTTTGTCCAGCCCCAGGGCCAGCGAGAGATCCAGCGCATCGGCGTTCACATGTTCGCAAAGCTCGGCCATTTCATTAATGAATGAAACCTTCGTGGCGAGAAATGCGGTCGCGGCCTCGCGTACCAACTCGGCTGTCTCCGCGTTGGTCACAATCACCGGAGTCCCGCGCAGCACAACCGGACGGTAAATGATCTTCAGCGTTCCGATTGCCTGTGAGTTGTTGGTGCCGAATAGAAGCCGGTCAGGCCAGTTAAAGTCCTCCACCGCGCAGCCCTCGGTGAGCGAGAGCGGATGTGCCACCACTGGCAGGTCGTAGCCCAGCGCGCACAGCTTGCGCGCAATTCGCGTTGCCGTTCCAACCGGCGTAGGAGTGCAGATCAGCAGCAGCGTTCCGGGCACTGCAACCGGCGCCAACCGCAGCGCAATCGCCTCGGTTTCATTGGGATCGTCCTGCGCCAGATAAATTGCCTGCGAGCGTGCGGCCTGCAGTTCGATCTCCGTCGAGTAGGTCAGTCTTCCGGCCCGCACATTGCGCCGGATGATTTCTTCCAGATTCTTTTCGTAGAAAGCGACGCGCCCTTGCGTCAGATTGAGAATCTTGTCCTCTGCTGAATCGCAGCACACAATCGGCGTTCCGAAATCCGCCAGGCAGGCGGAGAGAACGGTTCCCAGGTATCCAGCGCCATAAACAAATAGTTGCATCGTAACCTCATTGCGACGCCTCCCCTGAAGCGCGCGACGCTCCATTCGGTTGGGAGGTTTCGAGGCAGTTCGGCCGTAAGCGCCGCGCTGTGATCATTTAGCGTGGAACCGAGCGGATTAGCAATGCGAAAGACGGTCATGTCCACTCGTGCGGAGATTCCGTCGGCAGACGATTAGCGGGGCGGGGCGGACAGAGGAATTTCGGCCAGGTCGGTCCAGGTGTGTTCGCTTCCGCGTACAAACGTGAGGCGTTCGACGGATATGCGATGCGAGCCAGTGTAATTCTCCCAGCGCGTCTTGCTGGTCTGCAGCACTTCGGCGGCACGCTCATTACTGTCCAACTTGGCAATCGTAACGTGCGGCATGTAGGGAAGCGTCTCGGTGAAGGCCAGTCCGTTTTGGTTCAGGTGGTCATGCAACTCCCGCATTCTGTATCCTGCGTAGCTCACCCGGATAAATACCGTCGGCGTAGTCGGCAGGAAGCTCTCCACCTCGCCCAGTTCCACCTGGAAGGGAGCAACCGTCGCGCTGATCTGGCGCAACATGGCCACCGCCTCCTCCTCCGAGCCTTGCAATGGCCGTGGCGGCAACACCGTCAGATGAGTCGGTAGATGGGCGTGTGCCGGATGCAGTTCGCGGCGCAGATTCTCCACAAACTCTCCCAGTTCGTTCTTCACGTAGGCAACCAGCGCGTATTGGATGGGCTTACAGTCGCAGGACATCGGGAACCAAATATTATATGTGCCGGAGGCAGAGTGCAAATCCGTCTCGAAATGGCACTGCTCTCCGGTGGTTCTCGCCGCAGCTAATTCGCCGGCGTTCCGCTGCCGCTGGTATGTGCCGCAGGCTCCACGTAGCTCTTTACCTCGTCGCCACGGAAATACTTTGCCTTGTCCTGGCGCATCTCCGGCATTGCCGAATACGGCTTGCTGTAATCGTTATTCGCGTTCCAGAACAGGAAGCCATCGCCGCCCTTGCTGCGCGAAACCGCAACCTCGATGCGTATGTACTCCGGCGAATAGCTCTTGGTCTTCCAGCCAAAGGCCTGCAGCCACGGACGCAGCACTACCCCGCTTTCGGCCGTCACCTTCTGGAAACGCTCCATCGACTCGCCGATGAAATGTTCCGGCGCATCTCCTGGAGAAGTGTAACCATCCATGCCAAAGAAGTGCGATGGATAAATCATCGGCGACATCACGTCGCAATACTTTGCCATCTGTGCAATATCCTGCCCGGTGTGTGAAAGATCGATGGGCCGCTGCCAGGCCATCACGCCGAAAACGTCCAGCGAAAACAGTACGCCGGAAGGCCTCAGTTCAGCCTGCGCCTTCTTCAGGAAGTTCGTAATGGCGTCGGCCCGCGTCCAGCCCGGATGCTCCGCCTCAAAGCGAAACTGCGCGTCTTTCTGGTCGCCTTCTGCCGGAAAGCGCACATAGTCAAACTGAATTTCGTCGGCTCCATTGGCGGCTGCGAACTTTGCCAAGCCGATGTTGTAGTCCCAAACTTTTGGGTTGGAAGAGTCGGTCCATACCAGCTTTCCGTTCTCCCGCCATGCTCCGCCGCGGCGCGATTCGACCGCCAGTTCCGGATGCTTGGTCACCAGCGCATCGTCGCGAAAGACCGCGATGCGGGCGATGGCGTGTAGTCCCTGGGCGTGGACAAAGGCGGTAAACTTCGGCAAGTTGCGGATCGGATAGCTTTTCTGCTCTGGGGCCAGTGGCAATCCGGTTGGGACGCTTACCGAGCCGTCCGAATCCTTGATGTCGAACACCACGCTGTTGCCGCCGGCTTCGCGCCAGTCGCGAATAATGTCAAGTCCTTTGGCGCTGCCCGCCATCGTACCCGTCAGGTAAACCGCGCGCACCTCGAAGTGCTTCGAAATCAGCACCGGCTTCTCCGCCCAGTTTTCCTTGTACGAGGGGATCAGGATCTCCGATCCCGGCTTGGGCCACAGTCCCTTGATTTCCGGATTGGCGGCGCGGATTGCTTTCTCCAACTCGCTGCCCGTAAGAAACGTCGTCAACGGCAGGTAGTGGTGGACGATGCCGGGCACACTTTCTCCCTTGGCCACCGTGTGCAGTGTGGTATCCGTCGGCGATATGCGCGCCGTTTGCACTACGGATGGTGCGGTCTTACTGGCCGGCGCAGGCCGCGATGGTGCGGTTGCCTCGGCCGCCCGCGCGAGGTCGCGTGCGCGGAGCGGAAGCTTTTCAAAAAATGCAAATACCGCAAGTAAAACAACCGCAAATGTAAGAACCGAGAGCGAAACTGACTTCCGAGACATGGCGCCCAATCCAGAGTTGAATGTGAGCGGATACTAGCACGCATCTCTGGTCTGTGAGGAAAGAAGAATACCTGAGTTCCCGAAATATTTTCCTTTGTGTAATTAACTGTGTTCGGTTTTGGCTGGCAACCCCGCACTCCTGCGTCTTTTTTTTTGCCTCCGCATCTAACCCTCCATGAGGTGGGGGGTGAGTGCAAGTTTTCGGGCGAGAGAAATTTTGGCTTTCGCCGGGGTCTCTGTTACAACCGTACAACGCGGCACTCCCGTTTTCCATCTCAGGAACTATCCTCCAATCCATGGAGGCGGTCCCCGAAAGTTTAAGGGTTAGACCTATGAAAACCGGAATCAATGCGACTCTTGACCCTTCCCGCCGCTCCAGCGACGCCCAGGATTTTGATAATGCCATTCGGCGGAAGATAGTTGGCCAGGATGACGCAGTCGAAAAAGTTACCGAGATCTACCAGATGTTTCTGGCGGGCCTGAACGCTCCCGGACGTCCGGTCGGCAACCTCCTCTTTCTCGGGCCGACGGGTTCCGGTAAAACCCGCGTCGTCGAAGCCGTCGCCGAGGCGCTCTTTGGAGATTCGCACGCCATCATCAAGATTGACTGCGCCGAATTTCAGCACTCCCATGAGATCGCCAAGCTGATCGGCTCGCCCCCAGGCTATCTTGGACACCGCGAGACCCACCCCCTGCTCACCCAGGAGGCGCTGAATCAGTGGCACACCGACCGCCTCAAACTCTCGTTGCTGCTCTTTGACGAAATCGAGAAGGCCAGTGACGCATTGTGGCAGCTCTTGCTCGGGATTCTGGATAAAGCCACTCTTACCCTCGGCGACAATCGCCGGGTAGATCTGTCGCAGTGCCTCATCGTCCTCACTTCGAATCTGGGTGCTGGAGAGATGAACGAGCTGCTCAATGGAAACATGGGCTTCGCTCAGCCCAGCGGAGAGATCGACAACAAAATCGACGACAAGATGAACCGCACCGCAGTCGATGCCGCTCGCCGGAAGTTTTCTCCGGAGTTCATGAATCGCATCGATAAGATTGTGGTTTTCAAAACGTTGCGCCGCGAGCACTTGGAAAAGATTCTGGAGATTGAACTCGGCCTGGTGCAGCAGCGCATCCTCCAGGCAACGGGAAACAACCAGTTTGTCTTCAGTTGCACACCCAGCGTCAAGGCGCTGCTGTTGCAGGAGGGAACGGACCCCAAGTACGGTGCCCGCCATCTCAAGCGCGCAATTGAAAAAAATATCGTCTTCCCGCTGGCTAATTTGGTGGCCACCGCACAAATCAGGCTCGGAGATTTTATCCGCATCGACCTCAACGAGGAAGGAACCATGACCTTCGTCAAGGAAGCCGAAGGCGCGCTGGTTCCGGTGCTGCTGGAAAAGTACGGCCCGGAGTTCACTTCCCAGCAGACTGCCAAGGCAGGTCGTCCTGCCCGCCGTGATGCAGCCGCCTCGGGTGGTCCGCAGTCGGATCGCAAATAATCTAGATTGATCGGCTTTGCAAGCAAAAGCAGGAGGCATCCAACCCTCCTGCTTTTCTATCTCTGCTGTGTCTGCCTCAGCCGGGACGCAAACCGCGCCTAAACCGGAATGCCCAGATGTTGCCGCACTTTGGTCAGCGCAGCTGCAGCGCTGAGGCCGTACTTCTTGCGCAGTTCGTCCGGCTTGCCATGTTCGATGAACTGGTCGGGCCAGCCGATCCGCACGACCGGTGTGCTCAGCCCCAGGCGATTCAGCTCTTCCAGCACGGCGCTGCCGAAGCCTCCCGCCAGGGCGTGGTCTTCCAGGGTCAGCAGGATTTCCGCCGAGCGCGCAAAGCGCTCGATCATCGCGCCATCGACCGGCTTGGCAAAGCGCGCATTGATCACCGCGCAGTCTACGCCTTCCAAGGCGAGCGCCCGGGCAATTTCGCGGGCCAGCGGCAGCATGATTCCCAGCGAGAAGATAGCGACTCGATCACCGCCTGTGTGTTCCAGCAACTCGGCTTCGCCAATCGGAATCGCTACGGGTTGTTCCTTCGCCGGAGTGCCGGGGCCGACCCCGCGCGGATAGCGCACTGCCGAGGGGCCATTGTGCTCCAAGGCGGTGAAGAGCATGTCGGCGAGTTCGTCTTCGTCCTTCGGGCTCATGTGGACAATGTTGGGAATGCCGCGCAGGTAGCTGATATCGAAGAGGCCGTGATGGGTCGGTCCGTCGTCTCCGCTCAGCCCACCGCGATCCATGCAGAAGACTACGGGCAGGTTCTGCAGGCAGACGTCGTGCACAATGGGATCAAAGCCGCGCTGCAGGAAGGTGGAATAGATAGCACAGAAAGGCCGGAAACCTTTCGTTGCCATTCCGGCGGCGAACAGAATCGCGTGTTCTTCGGCAATGCCCACATCGTAATACTTGTCCGGATGCACGGCGCGGAAGCGGTCGAGCGCGGTGCCGTTAGGCATGGCCGCGGTGATCGCGATGACCCGATTATTGCTGGTCGCAAGTTTGATGAGCGAGTCGGCAAAGACCTCCGAGTAGGTGCGCTGGGCCAGCGGCTTGGTCTCGCCGGTCTCAGGATTGTAGGGTCCTAGCCCGTGGAATTTCTTCTGCTTTTCCTCAGCGGGCTCAAAGCCCCGGCCCTTCTGGGTGATGACGTGCAACAGCACCGGGCGATCCAGGGTCTTGAGGAACTGAAACATCCGGATCAGCGATGCAATATCGTGTCCGTCGACCGGCCCATAGTACTTCAGCCCGAACTCCTCGAAGATGATCGAGGGCCACAGCATGCTCTTGGCGGCCTCTTCGGCCTTCCGTGCCACTTGGGTGGCGGATTTGCCGCCGACTTTTTCTACCAGCTTGGCCGCCTTTTCGTAGAGCCGGTGGTACTGCGGACTGGTGACAATCTTGTTGAAGTAGTTGGCGATGGCGCCGACGTTTTTGTCGATCGACCACTTGTTGTCATTCAGGACGATGATCAGGCGCTTGGTCTGCGAGGCGATATTGTTGAGCGCCTCGTGGGTGATTCCGCAGGTAAAGGCCGCGTCTCCCGCCAGCGCCACCACGTGCTCTTTGCCGCCCGTTTTGTCGCGCGCCACCGCCATGCCGAGCGCCGCTGAAAGCGCCGTGCCGGCGTGTCCTGCGCCATAGCAGTCATGTTCGCTCTCCGTGCGCAGCATAAAGCCGTTCAGCCCGCCTGCGGTGCGGATGGTCGCAAAGCGGTCGCGCCGTCCGGTGAGCAGCTTATGCACGTACGCCTGGTGACTCACATCGAAAAGAAAGTGATCGCTGGGCGTATTGAACACATAGTGCATGGCGATGGTCAGCTCGACCACGCCGAGGTTGGGGCCAAGATGGCCGCCCGTGCGGGCGAGCACCGTGATGAGTTCGCTGCGAATCTCTTCGGCAAGCTGGATGAGCTCGGGAAGCGACAAGCGCTTTACGTCCGCGGGAGAATGGATGGCGTCAAGAATGGGGGTCATGCTGGTCGACTATGTTACTGCCTATTTGCCGTTCTACACGGCTGCTTTTTCTGCTAATTGGCGGCCCAACAGGCTGCGCCACCACAACCAGTAGATAGAATTTTCCTAGGTGTGCTGCTTTACCTTGGATTTTGCCTTGGACGTAGATACCGAGCGTCCCGCCGTTCGAACCGAGTGTCTCTTCGGAAATACGCGTTTGAAAATTTTGTCGACATTCCGCAGTTGGCGGTCGAGATCGAAGGCGCGGTCCAGCGTCTTCTTTTGGACCCGCGAGGTAATCTCCGGATCGGAGCATACCAGCTCGCGGAAGTTCTTCTCCTCGCGCCACGCCTGCATCGCATTGCGCTGCACGATGCGGTATGCGTCTTCGCGGAGCACTCCCGCCTCCACCAGGTCGAGCAGAAGCTGGCCGCTGAAGACCAGGCCGCCGGTCGAGTGCAGATTGCGCAACATGCGCTCCGGATAAACCAGCAGGGTGTCCACCAGAATGGTGGTTCTGTTCAGCAGATAATCGAGCAGAATCGTGGAGTCAGGCAGGATGATGCGCTCCACCGAAGAGTGCGAAATGTCACGCTCATGCCAGAGAGCAACATCTTCCAATGCCGGTTGCACGTTGCCGCGAATCACCCGCGACAACCCGGAGATCTGCTCGCAGGTGACCGGATTCCGCTTGTGCGGCATGGCGGAAGAGCCCTTTTGTTTTTCGCTGAAGAACTCTTCGGCTTCGCGCACCTCGGTCTTCTGCAGGTGGCGGACTTCCGTCGCAATCTTGTCCAGCGTGCAGGCGACAATGGCGAGTGTGGCAACGTAGAAGGCATGACGGTCGCGTTGTATCACCTGCGAGGAAACCGCTGCCGGAACCAATCCCAGCCGTCCGCAGATCAACTCCTCATATTTTGGATCGAGGTGCGCCCCATTGCCCACCGCGCCGCTGAGTTTGCCGATCCGCATCTGTTCGGTGGCAAAGTCAAAGCGTTCCAGGTTGCGCTGCATTTCGCTGAACCAGTTGGCAATCTTCAGGCCGAAGGTAATCGGTTCGGCATGAACCCCATGGGTGCGCCCGATCTGCGGGGTGTGCTGGAACTCCAACGCGCGGCGCTCTAACACCACGAGGAACTTTTCGATGCCGACGCGCAACAGGACTGAAGCCTGTTGTACGAGCAATGCCTGCGCCGTGTCCACCACATCGTTCGAGGTCAGTCCGTAGTGCAACCAGCGTGACTCGGGACCAACCTTTTCCGCCACGGCCGTGGTGAAGGCGATGACGTCATGCTTGACCTCGGCCTCCACCTGGTGAATCCGGGCAACTTCAAAGGCCGCACCCTTCACGCGGATGGCGCGGGCAGCGGACTTGGGGACGATGCCCGCCTCGGCGAGGGTTTCGCTGGCGGCTACTTCCACCTGCAACCAGGTACGGAACTTATTTTCGTCACTCCAGATCAGGCCCATCTCCGGGCGCGTATAACGAGCAATCAAAGCAATCTCCTACCGAACTTTTAGTGAGGGCTGAACTCCCTATTGTAGCAATGTCGGCGCGAAGATTTGGAATTTACGGTCGGCAAAAAACAAGGCCGGGTGCGTCCCGGCCTTAACAGGAGGTCCTCTTCTCTATATGTCTTGCTCCGGCGGAAAAGGAAGCCGGTCGTACTAAGCTGAACTTCCTGGGATGCCGAGTAGTTCGCTCATCTCTTCGTAGAGAAAACCCTCGCCAGCGCGATAGGGCTGCACCCATGTACCGTTGACTACAAACTGCGGAATGCCGCGCTTCCCGGTATTGCGGATCACGTCATCGGCGGCGCCGGGCGTGGTCTCAATATCGATCTCCCGGTAGGGGATCTCGTGCCGTTCGAGGAAGCGTTTTGCTTCGCGGCAGTCCGGGCACCACCGTGCCGAATAAACGAGCAATTCCATACCTAAATAGATGACGAGCAAAGAGAAAAGTTTCAGCAATCAAGGCCAGAGGCAACCATTTTCACGATCAGGAGCGCGCCGGTGAGTGAGTTGCCGGCACGGCAGATTTCTTTTTCGCGCAATGCTTCACCAATAGAAACGCCGCCGGATGAACGGCGGCGTTTCTTCATTTCACTTACGATGCGAGTTAGTGGTTGCAGAGCAACGCGCCGTCGGTCTTCTCTTCGCCCACTTCGCGGTAGAAGAGTTGGTTGTTGTCGAGATAGACCTCGACAAACGCCGGACGGGTTTTGATGCTGCCCTGGATCAGCGCCTCTGACAGCGGGTCTTCGACGAACTTCTGCAGCGCGCGGCGCAGCGGACGAGCCCCGTAGCTCCGGTCCGTGATGGTCTTGTCCAGAATCCACTTGCGGGCGTCTTCGGTCACCGTGATGGTGATCGCTCGCTGCGCCAGGTTGTGATTCAGTTGCGTGACCATCAGTTCCACAATCTGGTTCAGATCGTGTTCGGTGAGAGCGTTAAAGATCACGACTTCATCCACGCGGTTGAGGAACTCGGGGTTGAACGTTTTCTTGACTTCGCTCTTCACCATCTCTTCAACCTTGTCGCTGATGCTCTCTTCCTTGTTCGAAGAGAAGCCGAGACCCTCGCGCTTAATCATGTGACGCGCGCCGATGTTGGAGGTCATGATGAGAATGACATTCTTGAAGTCCACGGTGTTGCCGAGGCCATCCGTCAACTGTCCATCCTCAAAGACCTGCAACAGGATGTTAAACACATCCGGGTGCGCCTTCTCGATTTCATCCAGCAGCACGACCGAATAAGGCGCGCGCTTCACCCGCTCGGTGAGCTGTCCGCCTTCTTCATAGCCCACGTAGCCCGGAGGCGAGCCGATCAACTTGCTCACCGAATGCTTCTCCATGTACTCCGACATATCGAAGCGAATCAGGCTCTTCTCGCTGCCGAACATAAACTGCGCCAAGGTCCGCGCTGCCTCGGTTTTGCCGACGCCGGTGGGGCCGAGGAACAGGAACGAGCCAATCGGCCGCGATGGGTTTTTGAGTCCGGCACGTGAGCGGCGGATCGCCCGGGCGAGGGCGCTGATTGCCTTCTCCTGAGAGATCACGCGCTTGTGCAGTTCCTCTTCGATGCGCAGCAACTTCTGCGACTCTTCTTCCTTGATCGCCGCCACCGGAACTCCGGTCCAGCGCGAAACCACTTCCTCAATATCCTCGCGCTGCACAATTCCCGTGGAGCTTTCATCCAGGTGGAACTTCTCGCGCAATATGCGCAGATTTTCGCGCTCCTTGCGCTCCTCGTCCGAGTAGAAACGCGCCTTCTCGAATTCGTGATTCGCGATCGCGTTTTCCATCCGGTGGACGATGAACTTGATGCGCTTCTGAACCTCGGTGATCTCCTCCGGCAGCGCCGACTGGCGTAGCTTCACGCGTGCCCCCGCCTCGTCGATCAGATCGATAGCCTTATCCGGCAGGAAGCGATCCGGAATGTAACGGCTGGAGTGCGAGACCGCGAAGTTGATCGACTCGTCTGTGTAGCTGACGGCGTGGAACTTCTCATACCGGTCCTTGATGCCCATCAGAATCTTCACCGAATCCGGCTCGTTCGGCGGCGGCACCTTGACCGACTGGAAGCGGCGTTCGAGCGAACGATCCTTCTCGATCGACTTGCGGTACTCGCCGGGCGTGGTGGCGCCGATGCATTGAATTTCGCCGCGCGACAACGCAGGCTTCAAGATGTTGGCCGCATCGAGCGATCCTTCCGCCGAGCCGGCTCCCACCAGGGTGTGCAACTCATCGATGAAGATGATCGAGTTCTGATTCTCGATCAGCTCCTTCATGATGGTTTTAAGCCGCTCTTCAAACTGCCCGCGATATTTCGTGCCGGCCACGATCAACGAAAGATCCAGCGCCAGCACCCGTTTGTCCGCCAGGAACGAAGGCACTTCGCCATCGGCGATGCGCTGCGCCAGACCTTCGACAATCGCGGTCTTGCCCACGCCGGGTTCGCCGATCAGCACTGGGTTGTTCTTGGTGCGGCGGCACAGAATCTGAATGGTACGGTCCACCTCGCCATCGCGGCCTACCAGCGGGTCGAGCTGGTTTTCCATGGCGGCCTGCGTCAGGTCGCGCGAGAACTCTGCCAGCAGGGAAGATTCGCGGTTGGCAGCGCGTTGCGGCTGCTGTTGCACCTTCTCCTGCGTGGTGCGCTGCAACTCCTCGCGAATGGCGGCGAGCTTCAGCCCACGCTCGGCGAGAATCTCGGCGGCAAAACATTTTTCTTCGCGCAGCAGTCCGAGCAGCAGATGCTCGGTGCCAATGTGCTTGTGGCTGAGCCGCTCGGCTTCCTCCGAGGCATAGGCCAGCACCCGCTTGCACTCATTGCTGAGCGGCAGGTCCACACTGGTCGAAACCTTTTCGCGAATTGTCGTGTGGGCTTCAATCTGCTTGCGAATCGAGTCCACCGACGAATGCTGGCGAAGGAAGCGGTTGGTCAGCGCCTTGTCTTCGCGCAGCAGACCGAGCAGAAGGTGCTCCGTTTCAATATACGGAGAGCCAAACTGACTGGCTTCATAACGTGCAAAGAAGATCACGCGCCTTGCTTTTTCGGTGTACCGTTCAAACATTGTGTGTCTCCAAGCCCCTCCGCCCCGGCCATTACCGGTGACGGGAAACCTTCTCCCTGCGTCGCCCCTGGTTCCACCAGAAGAACTGTTCTCCCGTGGACCATGATAGGATCCGAATCCGGACCCCGACCAGTTGGCTTCAACGCCAACCGGAGTAAAAATTGCCTACCTGTCTTCACCTGCCGCCAAAATTGCGGCGAATGTTGCTTTCGGTGCTGCCTGCGTGTTACGCCACTATGCCACTAAACCGCCGATGTAGCTAAGATAAATAACCCTAAGAAGATGATAAAGACTCCGGTGATATCTCCCTCACCGCGCCTGATTCCAAAGAGAGAATGCGGCTGCAGCGGCGCGCAAATGCAAGATTGTGGGTTACGATGATCGACGTCAGCCGGTAACTATCATGAAGTCTGGAGATTAGCTCGAAGACCGATTCCGCCGTGCGGTTATCCAGATCTCCGGTCGGCTCATCGGCCAGCAACATTCGCGGCGCCGTCACCAGCGCCCTCGCCAGGGAGACCCGCTGCTGCTCACCCCCGGAAAGCTCGCCCGAGCGATGATGCCCGCGGTCGGCAAGTCCGACCTCGCTCAACCACTTGGCCGCCATGGCCTCCGCCTTGCTCCGGTTTTCGCCTCGTAAATACAAGGGCATCGCCACGTTCTCCAACGCCGTAAACTCAGGAAGTAAATAGTGAAACTGCCATACGTACCCAATCTGGCGGTTGCGGAACTCGGCCGCCGCCTCCTCTGAAAGCGAAGTCAAACGCGTGTCGGAAAAGTAAACCTCACCCGAGGTCGCCGTATCCAATGCCGCCAAAATGTGGAGCAGGGAAGACTTTCCCGCGCCACTCTGGCCTACAATCGCCAGCATTTCACCCGCGCGCACCTGAAAAGACAGGTTGTCAAAGAGCACAAGGTCCGTAGTGCCAGACCGATAGACCTTGCGGAGAGCCTCAACTCGGAGGATCTCGTCGTTCTTTATTGGATGCAACCCGTGTTCTCCCTGGTGCAAATTCACGCGCTTACCAGAGGATGTTCTCCGGTCGAGCGCGCTTGCGCGCGTAGACGGCAGTTTACACCCTCGATTAGATCACAACGCGGCTGTCGGGTGGCGCGGTGTTCGGGCTGCTCTCTCCCGAAAAGCCGTACCAGTTCACTTGAGGAGCCCAAGCCTACTCGTAGCGTAGGGCCTCGGCCGGCAACACGCGTGCCGCCGATTGCGACGGATAAACCGTTGCGATGAAGCTGACCGCCAGCGAAACCACCGCCACCAGCGCCGCATCGATGGCCCGCGGGGCGAACGGAACGTAGTCGATGGCGTAAACCTCCGCCGAGAGCGAAATCCAGTGGTAGTGCCCGGCGAGAATGGCTACCGTGTAGCCCACGATCAGCCCGAGCGATGTGCCAATGATGCCGATCAGCAGCCCCTGCCAGATGAAGATCCGGCGTACCTGCTCGCGGCGCGCCCCCATCGAAACCAGCACCGCGATGTCACGCGTTTTTTCCATCACCATCATGATCAGCGAGATCAGGATGTTCAGCGCGGCGACGAAGACAATCAGCCCGATGGTGATGAACGTAACCACCCGCTCCAGGCGCAGCGCGCGAAACAGCGCGCGGTTCTGCTCCATCCAGTTCGTGGTCTGGAAACCTTTGCCGGCAGCGGCTTCGATCTGGCTGCCGATGGCGGGAGCATTGTAAATGTCATCCACCTTGAATTCGAGAACGCTGGCAATGTCGCCGAGGCTGAACAGCCGTTGCGCATCGCCTAACGAACAGAGAGCCCACGTCGAATCGTAATCGTAGAATCCCGACTGAAAGATTCCGGCAACCTTGAATCGCATATAGCGCGGCACCATGCCGAACGGCGTCAACTCACCCTGTGGGCTGGTGACCAGAACCACTGAGCCCACGGTGGCTCCAAGGGTCTGCGCCAGATCCTTGCCGAGCACGATGGGCGGCATCGCCGCGATGCGGTCGGCCGCGCCTTGCAGCGAAGATGGATCGGAATCCTGCGCACCGGCTTGGCTTTCTGATTGCGCCGTGGATTGATTTGCCGCACGTTGTTGCGCGTCCGTCAGGGCCTGCGCGCTGCCTTCATGAACCGTGTCTAACAAGGCGGTGACGCGGCGCTCATCGGACGGAACGATGCCCTTCAGAACCGCGCCTCCGGCTCGCGCGCCCCGTGAAATCAGCACTTGCTCGTAGATGGCAGGCGCGGCAGCCTGCACATGGGGAAGCTTTTCCAGCCGTTGTTGCAGTGCCGGCCAGTCGTGAATGCCATCGTTTTCCACGCGCATCAGGTTGACGTGCGAAGTGGTGCCGAGCAGGCGTTCCTGCAGATCCTGGCGAAAGCCGTTGTTGATGGCGAGCGCAATAATCAGCGAGGCGACTCCGGCGGCAACTCCCAGCACGGAGATTGCGGTGATAACTCCAATGACCGCCTGGCGGCGCTTGGCGCGAAGGTAGCGGGCGGCGACGAAAAGCTCAAAGCGCATGCATGGATTATAGAAGCACCGCGCCAAAGACCGGATCAAACTTCTCCTAGCTCTTTGGAACTGGAAAGATGGCGGGCGTGTGTTCGCAATACTCTTCCCATGCAAGACCGAAGCGGGTGTGTAGTTCACGCTCCTCGAAGACGACCATAATAATTCCCGTGACGACGGTGAAGGCGAACAGTCCGTAGCAGGCCAGGGTACCGGAGCCGAGCGCAAAACCGAGCATCGTGCAGATGTGGCCGAGGTACATGGGATGCCGTACCATGCGATGAGCTCCGAAGGTGACGAGGATCTTCGGATGACGGTCCGGCTCCAACTCATGCTGTCCGATGAGGCGCATGAAGGAGAGCTCGCGGGTGGCGTGGACATACATGAACACAGAGACGCTCCAGAGCAACGGCGCAACGACCCAGGTCCTGGCGTCGTGGTAGAGCAGAACGTTGCGCCAGGGATAGGAAGCGGCCCAGGTAACGCACCACATCACTGCCCACAGCGGGCCCAGCAGTGTGAGTTTGTAACGTGTGGTGCGCCAGCGCCCGGCGAAGGGATGCACCATCATCCAATAGGCCGGGATGGTGGCGTAGATGCCGCAGGCAATCCAGGAGAGAGTGCGAACTGTTTGCATCATTGGGCTCCGGTGCGGACGACTCCCTTTGCAGTGCCTACGTTGAGGAAACAGTAGCAGAGTAGTGGAACTTGGGAAAGCGCGGATGGCGAGCGCACCCGCTGGCCGACAGAAGACCGGCAGAGGATTAGTGCAACGATTAACTTGTCAGATAATCGTTGGCCACCCGGTAGTTACTTAATCGGCAATGGTTGCAAGGGGTTGCTTAACCGATCATTTCAGCTACGGCGGCAGTGGCAGAAGAGGTAATGGTAGACGGCTGTCAGGACGGGGGAGTAGCAAAAGCCGAAAGCGCCAGCCCGAGCGGAATCCGGGCTGGCTCCTCATGAGATCGACGGTCGAGGTCAGTGGTAGCCTTCCTTGTAGCCGTCTTCGTAGCCATGCCGATACTCGTGTTCGTAATCGTGCTTGTCGCCGAACTCAGGACGGTAGCCGCGATCCGGATGCTTCCAGCCAGGGCCGAAGTGAAACTTGCGGCCGGCATCGCGATCTCTGTGGCCATCGTCGGAGCCGTCGCGGAAGCCCTGCCGGTATCCGGGGGTGCGTCCTTGGAAGCGCTGATCGTGCTCCCAATCGTGGTGTTCCCAATCGTGATCCTGCGGGAGCGCTGCCGCGGACGGGGGTGCCGCGGCAGCCGCGGCGCGGAAATAAGTGTTGGCTATGGTGGGCAGCAACGCCACGGTGAGAAGTGCAACCAACATCCAACGAACCTTCATAGTTGCTCCTTACTGCGAACCGGTAAAATTTCAGAGTTCACGGTCCACATACGATAGGATGCGTCGGGTTGGCAACGGAGATTGCCGGAGAACGAATGTGGGCGCGGCAGGAAGGCGGCGATTCTGCTGGCGTGGGCTGATTCCCGTGAAGGGTCGCAGGTGTGGAGTTATCATCCCGGCGATTTGTTCGTACTTAATTTGAGTCACGATGGCCGGCCGTGGCGGCTCGACAGAAAGCGCGAAATTGGAGAACATGCATCTATACTTACAAAGACTCTGCCGGAGTCTGCGGGGCATTATCCTCATGTCAGAACGAAGTCTTGCGTCCGGAGCCACACGCGCTAGCCTGATCCGATGGCTGACCCTGATCGTCTTTTGCCTGACCTTTGCGTCGCAAGGGTTGCCTGCTCAGACGGGGGCGTCGTCCACGCAGGATTCTAACGGCCAGGCGAGTGGCCAGAAGCAGCAGGCGCCTCCCGAGGCCGGTGGTCCGGAGAGCGATAGTGGACCCTATGCCATCCCGAAGATGAATCCTGACCGGCAACCGGCGAAACCTGCCCCGCCTCCCGCGCCCAAGCCGACCGAGGGAATGCCGAGCTACTCGATCAACGTGGATGTTCCGCTGGTTTCAGTGGACGCCCTGGTGTTGAGCAAAGATGGTCAGTTTATTCCGGGACTGCAGAAAGAACACTTCCGCGTACTGGAAGACAATGTCGAGCAGCCGATCCAGAGCTTTGGCCTGACCAAGGGGGGCTATACGGCAGTGCTGCTGGTAGAGTTCGCCTCCACTCCGGCCTTCCAGGTCAGCCGCAGGCAATTCCTTTATGACGCGCTGCGGGCGTCGTATGCGTTTACCGATCAGATGCAGAAGAACGATTATGTTTCGGTCATCAGTTACGACTTGAAGCCGAGCATTCTGGTGGACTTCACCTCTGACAAGCAGGCGATTTATGGTGCGCTGAACACTCTGCGCATCCCCGGCTTCAGCGACACCAACTTGTTCGACGCGCTTTACGACACCCTGGACCGATTGGACCGGATTGATGGCCGCAAGGAAGTGATTCTGATCAGCAGCGGGCTGGATACGTTCAGCAGAATTACTTACGACAAAGTTCTGAAAAAAATCAAGGCCACGCCCAATGTGACGATCTACACGATCAGCACCGGCTTCCTGTGGCGGAATTACATGGAGGCCCGCGGGGGAATGTCGGCAGCCCTGCGCAATATGGATTTTCTGCAGGCCGATAATGAGATGAGTACGTTCGCCAAGATGACCGGCGGACGCTGGTTCAGTCCGCGCTTCGAGGGCGAGTTGCCGGATGACTTCCGCGAGATTGCATCCGCCGTGCGCAACCAGTACACCATTACCTATCGCCCGACCAACTCCAAACGGGACGGCACCTACCGCAAACTGAAAGTGCAGGTGGTGCAACCGGGCACGGACAAGCCGCTGATTGTGAAAGATCAGAAAGGCAAAGAGCTCAAGTACCAAGTGCTGACGCGCGATGGCTACACGGCCAAGCATGAGGTTGACTAGAATTTCTGACTGAGAATCCCTGGCCCCTTGCCGGTATGCCGCAGGTGCCGATGCACCCGCGAAAGGCTTGGTTGTCTCGCGCGCCGGATGCTGATTAGCAGTGGTGAATGGCCGAGTAGCTGGTGCTGGCCACGCGTCCGCCCTGCGTCAGCCCAGAGGTCAAGTCCTTGACCTCATTGCGGGCTTCGGTTTCGGCCAACTCCATGGTTGGGGCGTGGCCCCAGGAAACTAATTCGTCGGGATTGTTTTCCCAGCAAATCATCCAGTGATAGCGTGTCTTCTTGCGGAAAGACTGCGCCTGAATTGAAACCACGTATTGCCGCGTTCCTTGTTCCATTGATAACGCTCGCTTCTTGATCCGTGCAGTTACCACGCGTTGGGGGGCGCGGTAGTGTTTGGTTCGATTATTCGGTCTGCGTCTATCATACGTCGCCACGGAATTTTCCGCAGTGAGCGCGGTCACCGCTCCGTGAGAGGCACATCCAACTCGTGATTTTGCCCGGAAGCTTGCTTGCTGATTGATGCGCGAAGCCGGATAATTGGGGTGCTCGCCCCAATTTATCTCCCGGATCATTCACGGACACTTGCATGAAGCAATCGTACTGGCTCGCCCTTGGACTGCCTTTCTTAACTGCGCTGCTGTTCGCTCAACCGGCCGAAGAAGCAAGTTCCCGCTCGTTCACGCAACTGGCGTCGGCGATTCAGACAGAGCTCGCAAGCCATGGCGAGCGCGTACTGGGACGGGACGCATATCACTGGAGTACACGGCTGGAGAAGATGGAAGATTGCCGGGCTGAGTTTTCCGTTCGAGTGATCGATAATTTTGCCGAGGACACCACCCGCACAGAGACGGTTCAATTTTCGATGGGAGCGCTTGACCCCTACAGCATTGCTCTGCAGAAGTCCTATCTGCTATTGAACTGCAACAGCAAAGAGAATTGCGTTTACTCCACTTCCACGTGTACGAAGAACAAGGACGGAATCGTTACCGACTGCGCGAGTGCGAGTCCGAAGCGACTCCCGTCCTTCAGGTTGGAATTCGATGGCGATGCCGCCTCGGCTTCACGATTGGAACAGGCCGTTCGTCAGGCGGTTGACGTTTGCCGCGCGCCGAAGGCTGTAACTTTCTAGGCGGTTACACGGGGCATCGCTGCCGAATCACCAATTCGCGTTTGGGTTCACCCCTGCTGGAAACGGCGATTCACCGCTGATCCGATGGTGCTCGGTGAGTGGAGCCATTTCAGCGATCGCGCCAATCGATGGGTCCGCGGCGACTGGGAAGGTCGATTCAAAGTTGTTCTGAACATCGTGGCGCCAATCCTCATAGCGCCAGTCTGCGAGGGAAGACGATGTGTCCGCGTTGGCAGCCATCGATGACGGTAAACCGACATGAGGCTGATAGAACAATACTGTCTCATCGTTCGTGTTGGCCTCCAGTGATGGATTGGCGGCCATGGGGAATTGCGATTGCTGACCTATCGCCAATGTGGCGACAAACAGCAGCACTGCGAGCGCTCCAAGCGTACGCTTCATACAACAGACTCCTTCCTATTCCAAAGCATGTCTTACCGACAGTCCTGGGCTAATCGGGACCAGAACTAAATTGCCTCAGGTGAATACCTTGCTATAAGGCCCTATCTCTCCACGGAGTACGCTCGCACAAACAACGCTGCGCGATTAGAAGCGTTAGATTCGTGGAATGTCGCACGGATGGAATAAAAAGGCAGAGACGACGACCAGAGCAGCTCACATGGCTGTGGACTCAGAGATTTCTGTTACCCACGTCATTTGTCCCGTGTGAATCGACGGCGAATTCAATGGCGAGTCTTAACAGTGGGGGCAAGCCCGCGCTATAGTAGTAGGGAGGACGGGCGAATGGTTTCCGCACGGCCTAAATTGAATTCAGGAGATTGTGAAGACGAATGGCCAAAGAGAAAAAGTCTTCGGACAAATCCACTGCCAAGAAAACTAAGAAGAGCGCTGCGCCGAACAAGGCTGCTCCGAACGGTTCGGCTGCTGAGGAGATCGTCACCGCAGCTCCGGTCTTTCCGCCTGACGTGATTACGGCACCACCTGCGACCGCGGAACTTTATGAGGAAATCCGCCGACGTGCATACGAATTTTTTTGCCAGCGCGGTGGTCAGCACGGGTCGCACGAGGCGGACTGGCATCGCGCCGAGTCGGAAGTACGTTCGAAATACAGATAAGTTCAAACAAAAAAGACTTTATAAGATCGTCAGGCATACATGCTCCAAGTACTAATGGTCGACGACGACCCCAGTCAGTTGCGCATAAGAGAGATTATTTTGCGCAACGCGGGGTTGGTCGTTCACAGCGCGACCGGCGTGGAAAGTGCTCTAGCCCTTCTGCGCTCCACGGGAGATAAAGTCGGGGTGGTGGTTACGGACCACTATCTGGCCGGACACACGGGGTCCGAACTGGTGCGCCAGTTGCGCTTCATCCTGCCCGCTATGCCGGTGGTGGTGCTGAGCGGCATGCCCGGAATCGAGGAAGAATACGACGGGCTGAACGTGAGCATCCGGCTGAAACCCTTTCCTCCCGATGAACTGATCAGCGTCGTCCAAAATTCTCTCAACGGAAAAAAATGAGTTCGCACCGGGCGAACTCATTTAGCTGTATCGGGAGGCCTCAATGAGCGGATTCCATAAGGAAGCCGGATTGATGACTGCTTGAGCTTACGGTTGTGCGTCTTAGTTCCAGCAGGCCAATTTACTTAGTACTGCCGGGTTGTTTTCAAATCAGCACTTATAATTTATCCGGGAATTGGTACTTAGAGTTGCGGCATTTCTTGGTTATCGTGCATAATCACTCCAGATTTGCACTGCCTGACTCAAATGCCACAAATCGGAAGCTTCACTCTACTGCTCGGGCTTGCTTTGAGCGTCTATGCGTTCGCCGCCGGACTATTCGCATTGGTCCGCAATGACGATCGATTGAGCGAGACGGCGCGTCGTGCCGGAATCGCGGTTTTTATCGCTGTGACCGCTGCTTCGGCGGTACTGGTCTGGGCCGCGTTCCACAACGACTTCTCGGTCGCCTACATCCTGCACCACTCCAATCGCGCTTTGCCTGCACCTTACAAGTTTGCTGCGCTCTGGTCGGGACAAGAGGGCTCGCTGCTGTTCTGGTGTTGGCTGCTGGCTACCTACGGACTGGTGTTGCGTCTGCGGCACAAGGTGGACACGCGATTAGTGGCGCATGCGTCGGTGGTCATCAGCGCGGTGCAGATATTTTTCCTGGCGCTGGTGAATTTCGCGGCGCATCCGTTTGCGCTGGTGGCGGGAACGATTCCCGCCGATGGCAATGGTCTCAATCCGCTGCTGCAGTATCCGGAGATGGTGATCCATCCGCCGATGCTGTACCTGGGATATGTCGGCATGACCGTGCCGTTCTGCTTCGCTCTGGCCGCGCTCATCATGAAATATCCGGGCGAGAAGTGGATCCACATTACGCGGCGCTGGACCATGGTGGGCTGGCTGTTCCTGACCTGCGGCATCTTCCTGGGCTCCTACTGGGCATACCGCGTTTTAGGCTGGGGCGGATGGTGGGGATGGGACCCGGTGGAGAATGCATCGCTGCTGCCGTGGCTGACCGGGACGGCGTTTCTGCACTCTGTGATGATGCAGGAAAAGCGCGGCATGATGAAGGTCTGGAACATGTGGCTGATCTTCTCCACATTCCTGCTGGCGATATTCGGAACCTTCCTGACGCGCTCCGGGGTGGTGAGTTCGGTGCATGCGTTTGCCGAGTCGGACATTGGTCCCTACTTCGTTGTTTTCATGGCGCTCACCTTTGCAACCTGCGTCTTCTTTTTTGTGCGCAACCGCTCGCATCTGGAAAGCGAGCACAAGCTGGAGTCGCTGGTTTCACGCGAGTCGAGTTTCCTGTTCAATAACGTGCTGCTGCTGGTGGCGGCATTCGCCGTGCTCTGGGGTACGCTGTTCCCGGTGCTGAGCGAATGGGTTACCGGACACAAGGTGACGGTGGGACCGCCGTTCTTCAACAAGGTCAACATCCCGATCGCGCTCTGCCTGCTACTGCTGACCGCAGTGGGGCCTCTGCTGGCATGGGGAAGAACATCCGCGGAGAGCATTCGCAAAAATTTCCTGATTCCAGCGTTGATTGCGCTCTCGACCGGCGTGGTGCTGATGATGCGGGGAATGAAGCCGTGGGTGGACATCAGCTATTTCTACGCGTTGATGACGATCATGCTTTCAGTTCTGGTCGCGTCCACGGTTGGCAGCGAGTTCATTCGCGGCGGGCTGGTGATTTCGCGCCATCATCACAGCAACATCTTTCACGGAATGTATCTGCTGACGCGGCGCAACACACGGCGTTACGGCGGCTACATCGTGCACCTCGGGGTGATCGTGACGATGATCGGCTTTGCCGGGGTGGCCTTCTATCAGAACACCGAGCAGGAGCTGGGCTTCGGCGACAAGATGGCGATCGGTCCCTACACGCTGGTATGCCGGTCTTACACGCAGAACGATCAGCCGAATTATTCCAGCGAATGGGCCATTCTCGACATCTACAAGAATGGCAAGCAGATTACGACCATGTATCCGGAGCAACGCTTTTACAAGGCGAGCGGGCAGCCGGCCACGATCGTCGCCAATCGCTCGACGGTGATGGAGGATTTGTACCTGGTGTACACGGGCAAGAATCCGGAGAACGGCCGTCCCATCATCAAGGCGCACTTGAATCCGCTGGTCTGGTGGATCTGGGCGGGCGCGCATCTGATCCTGGTGGGCACCCTTGTGGCGTTGCTGCCGAACATGCAAGCCAAGCGCAAGAAGCGTTCGCCGCAGGAGCGAATTCGTTCGGCGCTGGCAGATGAGGTTTCGCCGGTGGAGGCGAGAAACTGATTGATGGGGATCGTTCTCAAGATGCATCACCGCTGGGCGTTGGGGCTGCTGCTGGCCAGTGCTTTGCTGTTGATGGGAGCCTCGGGCGATCGCACGGGCCAGCGCTTTGATCGCCTGGGGCACAACCTGATGTGCGAGTGCGGCTGCGGTCAGGTGCTGATGGAGTGCAACCACGTAGGCTGCACGACCTCCGAGCAGATGCGCAAGGAACTGAAACTCGCCATGGATCGGGGCGACTCGGACGACGTGATTCTGGCGGGGTTTGTTGCCAGGTACGGACCCGCCGTGCTCTCGGCACCCACCACTACGGGTTTCAACCGGGTGGCGTGGATTATGCCCGTTGTCATCTTCATCGCCGCATTGACGGCGGTGGTTCTGGTGGTGCGAGCGTGGAAGCGCCGTACGCCAAATCCGCCGTCGAACCCGGGAGGTTCCGGACCCGGCGAACTGGATGAATTCCGGCGCCGCGCCCGCGAGGAGACGTCAACCCTGTGATTGCAATATTGCAAATGCCAGCCAGTCAGCCGGACGGCACCGGAAACAGTTTTCTGCTCTTTGCCACCGTGCTGCTTACCGTCGCCGTGTTCTTCTACATCTTCAAACCAGCGCGCGCCGAACATGCACTGGAGAAGACGCGGCTGGCGTTCCTCTACGAACGCAAGGAGCAGACCTTTGAAAACCTGCGCGATCTGAATTTCGAATACAAGGCGGGCAAACTGAGCGATGCCGATTTCAGCACCATGCGCGATGCCATGGAGCAGGAGGCAGCGAACATTCTCGCCGAGATTGAAGAGATTGAGCGGGCAACCGGCAAGGTCCGCGAGGGAATCGCCTGATGCGTAGAACTCATATGGCTTCAATCCTGCTGCTCCTGCTACTCTGCGCTGGAGCGGCCGTCGCCGACAACATCGCCGGGGTGGTGACCAATGGCACGACGGGCAAGCCTGCGGCCGGAGTGGCCGTTACACTGGTCGATCCCATGGGAGGCATGGCGGAAATTGCCACCGCGAAGTCGGATGCGCAAGGGCACTTTACGTTCGCGGCTCCGGCCGCGCAAGGGCCTCGACTGGTGCGGGCCGAGAAGAACGGCGTCAACTACTTCAAGATGCTTACGCCGGGATCGACAAGTATCGATCTAAGCGTGTATGACGCTGCCGGTTCGGTGGAAGGCATCAGTGGTTCGGCGGACGTGGTTCGCATGCAGACAGAAGGTTCGGCGATCCAGGCGGTTGAGTTGTTCGCCATCAAGAACGACAGCAAACCGCCGCGCACGTTGGCTTCCGGGACGACGTTTGAATTTGTGTTGCCGGACGGTGCGCAGATTGAAGGCGCCGATGCGCAGGCTCCGAATGGGCAGCCCATCAGCGCCACGGCGAAGCCGGCGAAGGAGAAGAATCACTATACTTTTTCGTTTGCGCTGAAGCCCGGCGAGACTCGCTTCCAGATTGCCTATCATTTTCCGTACAGCGGCAGCGCGTCGCTGTCTCCGCAACTGACGCGTAATTTCGAGCATTACGTGCTGGTCATTCCTTCCACGATGAGCTTTGCTCCGAAGGACGCGAAGTTATTCCAGGCGATGACGAATGAGCCGGGGAGCAATGTGCAGGTGAGCCTGCGGGCGCAGGCCGGTCAGGATTTGAGCTATGCCATCTCCGGTACGGGCACGATTCGGGATGAGCAGGCCCAGGCAGCGCCTGGTGGTGGTGACAGCGGAGGAGCCATGGGCGGCCAGGCAACCGACGACAGTAACCGCCCCGGCGGCGGGCTGGGCAAACCGATTGACGCGCCGGATGGGCTCGCCAAATATCGTTGGTACATTCTCGGAGCGCTGCTCACGTGTTTGGTTGGCGGCGGCATTTGGACTCATGAGCGCACGAAGCAGGAAGAGGCGGAGAATGGGCCGGTCGTACCAGCTTCGTCGGCGGTTGCGCTGCAGCCTACACCGCGAAACGCAACGCCGGTTAGCGCCACGCCACCGGTATACGACGGTGCGCAGCAGCCAGCTCCGAGCAATCTTTTACTGGCGGCGCTGAAGGAAGAACTGTTCCAGTTGGAGATTGAACGCCAGCAGGGAAAGCTTACACCGGAGGAGTATGATTCGGCGCGCGCTGCTCTGGAGCAGACCTTGAAGCGTGCGCTGGCGAGAAGCCAGGGCTAGTTGCGAATCGCGTTTTGCAATGCTGGGCCGCCTTCGGGCGGTCCACTTATTTTCGCGAGAGAAACCGGGGCAGGACAAAAAGAAGGATCGATTGGTGGTTGAAAAGCTTGAGACGGCACGGGGAGATTGGGCGGTGCTGGGATCTTTCACGTCGTCCAGGATGGCAACTCTCAAAAACAAACAAACAAAAGCATATTTATTTCACAAATATCGACCAAGGCGGTCATATCAACTCTGGATAGTCAAGAGGGTTACCGCAACGTCGCATCCTCTCCTTGCATCTTGATTTACGGAGGATATGTCTGCCATGGCCTTGCTGCAGAAGAGTGTGACCGCTTTTTCCAACCGTCTGCCGAAGGTGCTCGGCCCTGGGGCACATTGCATTATTGATTATTCGATTGCCGCACTCTTCTTTAGCGCGGGCGCGATGTTCTGGAGTCGCCACAAGAGTGCCTCGGTGAGCGCGCTTCTATGTGGGGCCGGAGTGATGCTCAATACGCTGTTCACCGATTATCCGGGCGGAGTGGTTCGGGCGGTCAACTTTGAAACTCATGGCAAAATCGACGTTGGCCTTGCCGGAATCAGCGCTACCATTCCTCGCTTGATGGGTTTTGGAGACGACCCGCAGGCACGCTTTTTTGAGGCTACCGCGGTGGCGGAAACCCTGGCCGCAGGGTTCACCGACTATGGTACCGAGACGAAGAGGGAAGAGCCTAGTTGGGCGCGGGATCACATTGCGTGAGACCGCTGCTTATCTTTGATTCGCTTATCTTTGACTGCTGATTGTTCCTTCTGCGCGGCTCGCCAGAGCTGTGGACCAAAGCTGATTGGCGCGACCAGCCGCCGTGGTTTAGCATCTACATAGATAGCCATGGGAAATAATCTGAAAACCGCATTCTTGTTGACGGCGATGACCGTCTTTCTGGTACTGGTCGGACAGGCGCTAGGCGGCCGCAATGGTGCGGTGATGGCCTTTTTCATCGCCGGGGCGATGAATTTCTTCTCTTACTTCTTCAGCGACAAACTGGCGATCATGTCCAGCGGCGCGAAGCCGGTGACGCGCGAGGAACTGCCCCGGGTGTATCAGATTGTGGAGCGGTTGTGCGCTAAGACCGGCTTGCCGATGCCGAAAATTTTCGTTATTCCTACCGGTTCGCCCAATGCGTTTGCCACCGGGAGAAATCCGAGTCATGCGTCGGTCGCGGTGACCGCGGGCATTCTCGATCTGCTGAATGACGACGAACTGGAAGGGGTACTGGCACACGAGCTGGGACATGTCCGCAATCGCGACATTCTCATCAGCTCAATTGCCGCGACCTTCGCTGGAGCTGTCACCATCCTGGCGCGCATGGCGGGATGGGCGGCGATGTTCGGCGGCGGTGGCGGACGCGACCGGGACCGCGATGGCGGAGGCGGCGTGATTTCCGCGATTGCCATGATGATCCTGGCTCCGATTGCGGCGATGCTCATCCAGATGGCGGTTTCGCGCTCGCGCGAATATCAGGCGGACGCAACCGGCGCGCGCTTTACGGGCAATCCTGGGGCGTTGGCCAGCGCGCTGCGCAAGATGGAGACGTACGCGGTGCGGGTTCCGATGCAAGCGTCGCCGGCGACGGCGCACATGTATATTATTCAACCGCTGCTTGGCGGCATCAGCTTCGGCAACCTGTTCTCTACCCATCCGCCGACGGCCGAGCGCATTGCGCGGCTAACCGGGATGCGTCCGGGCAGTTACTGAGGTGCGATCGGCAGCCGGGTTTTGAGCTTTGTCTCGCGGGGCGCAGCGGATACAATCAACCTAATGTCGCAAGCACCGGGCTCGACCCTTCAACACGCTGCTGAACTGGAGCGCGCCCTGCGCTCGATCATCCGTGGCAAGGACGACGTGGTGCGGCTGGCCCTGGTGGCCATTCTTGCTCGCGGACACCTGCTCATCGAAGGCGTTCCGGGAGTTGGCAAAACCACGCTGGCTCATGCGCTGGCGCGCGCTATCGACTGCGACTTCCGGCGGGTGCAGTTTACCAGTGACATGCTGCCCAGCGACGTGCTCGGCATCTCCGTGTACTCTACGGTGGAGGAGCGCTTCGAGTTCAAGCGCGGGCCGATCTTTACCAATATTCTGCTGGCCGACGAGATCAACCGCACAACGCCGAAGACTCAGTCGGCGCTGCTGGAGGCGATGAACGAACGCCAGGTCACGGTAGATGGTCATCCGCATCCGCTGCCCAATCCATTTCTGGTGATTGCCACGCAAAATCCAGTGGAGCACCACGGCACCTATCCTTTGCCGGAGTCGCAACTCGACCGCTTTCTGATTCGCGCCCGCATGGGATATCCGGAGCCGGGCAGCGAACGCGAGATTTTACGCGGTCAGGCGGGGGCGGCAGTGCTGGAAGATATTCGCCCAGTGCTCAACGCCGAGGATGTCATCGCGCTGCAGAATGAGGTTTCCACCGTGCGGGTGGAGGATTCGCTGATCGACTACTCGCTGGCCATTGTGGAGCGCACGCGGCAGCACGAGCAACTCTCACTCGGAGTTTCGCCCCGCGGATCGTTGATGCTCTATCACGCGGCGCAGGCCATGGCATTCCTCGAAGGCCGGAACTATTGTATTCCAGATGACTTCAAGAAACTGACGGTGCCGACGTTTGCGCACCGGCTGGTGATCAGCGCGCGCTACACCTCCACGCTCAAGCGCGCCGAGCAGTCCGAGCAGATCCTGCGGGAAGTTGTGGAGAGCGTGCCGGTACCTGTATAGCAATCCTGCCGTTTTCAGGAGGTCCGATTTTGTCGATTCTGCGCTTCATCAAGATGCTTGTGCTCGCTCTGTGGATCGGTTCGATCTTTTATTTTGCAGCCGTGGTGGCGCCGACGGCGTTTGCCGTGCTGCCGTCGCGCACCCTTGCTGGAATGGTGGTCAGCCGTTCACTGGCTAATTTGCACTGGATCGGGATTGTCTGCGGGTTGATTTTTCTACTGTGTTCGGTTCTGCTGGCGATGATCGAAGGAGGGCCATCGCCGTTTCATGGCCGCGATCTTCTGCTGGTGCTGATGATGGCAATCACGCTGACCGCGCACTTTGGAATTGAGCGCCGCATGAATAATCTGAAAACCGAGATGGGTGTGATCGACGTGATTCCCCCGCAGGATACACGGCGGGTCGAGTTCAATCGTTTGCATGTCTGGTCCGAGCGGCTGGAAGGATCGGTGTTCTTCTGCGGCCTGGTGCTGCTCTATCTGGTTGTGCGGGAGCAGGAGTCGAGCGAGCGACGATATTACCGGAGCTAGGGGGCAATGCCTTGGCACTATCCTGGACTGCGACGATCCGGTACCGGGTTTTTCTCACCTGCGCTCCTCAATCGCTGCTCTCGTTTATCATGGATGAGGACATGTCGTAGTCGCGCGAGTCTATGCCGGGAATAGTCCGGCGCTGATGCGTGAAACGGAATCGATAAATATCAATATGAAGACTGGAATTATTGGCCTGCCGCAGGTGGGCAAAACCTCTCTGTTCAAGATCCTTACCCGAGCGGATATTTCTAACCGCAGCTCTAATCCGCGCGAGGCGCACATCGGTATCGCCACGGTTCCCGACGATCGTCTGGACCGGCTCGCAGCGCAATGCAACCCGCGCAAACTCGTGCATGCTCAGGTGGAGTACGCCGATGTGGGCGCGATTGGGCAGGAGGCGCTGAAGGAGACCGCATATCTGGCGAACCTGCGCGGAGTGGATGCGCTGGTGCATGTACTGCGCGTCTTTGAAGACGACTCCATTCCGCACGTTGGCGGTACGCTGGATGCGATCCGCGATATTTCCAACGTCGAGTTCGACTTGATGGTGAGCGACCTTGGACAAGTGGAAGCACGTCTGGAGCGCATGAAGAAGGATCTGCTCAAGAAGAAAACTCCTGAGCTGGAAAAGGAAAATGAACTGCTGCAGCGCACTAAAATTTTCCTGGAAAGCGAACGCCCGCTGCGCGAGATGGAGATGACGAAGGAGGAGAAAAAGGTCATTCGCGGCTTCATGTTCCTCTCGGAGAAGCCGATCCTCTACGTTCTCAACATCAGCGAGAGCACGACGCTGGGCGTCGACCTGGATGCAGCGGTGGAAAAGTATGGCCTCACCGCCTACGCTAACAAGCCGAACACGGGCGTTAGCGCGATCTGCGGCAAGGTGGAAGCGGAACTGGCGGACATGAGCGACGAAGAAGCCGCCGAATTTTTAGGCAGCTATGGACTGACCGAGAGCGGCCTGACGCGGCTCATCCGCAAGAGCTACGAACTACTCGGACTGATCTCGTTTTTCACCGTGGGCGAAGACGAGTGCCGTGCCTGGACCATCGAAAAGAACACCCGGGCGCAGGACGCCGCCGGAGCGATTCACACCGATCTGCAGAAGCACTTCATCCGCGCCGAGACGATTCGCTGGGATGCGTTGCTCGAACTCGGCTCAGAGGCGGCCGCGCGGGCTGCCGGTAAGTTGCGGCTGGAGGGCAAGGAATACATCGTGCAGGACGGCGACATTCTCCACATCCGGCACAGCGGCTAAGTGATGACTCCGATCACACTGAGCGTTCTTCTCGGCTTTACCGCCGGAGCGGCCAATATCGCCGGTGGTGCGCTGCTGGCCCGTCGCGAGTGGGAGCAGCGCTATCTCAAGTACTTCATGGCCCTGGGCGCGGGCTTTATGCTCGCCACGTCGATCACCGAGATGGTGCCCGCCAGCGTCACCATGGAAGGCGGAGAACACGCAGGCTTCCTGGTGCTGCTCGGATATCTGATCATTCACTTCTGCGAGCACGTGGTGACCGGTCATTTCCATTTTGGTGAGGAAACGCACCACGACGAGTTTGTGGATTATCACCGGAGCACGACTGTGCTGCTCGGGTTGGCGATCCACGCGTTTTTCGATGGCATCGCGATCGCGTCCGGCTTCATGGTCTCAAACTGGCTGGGCTGGATCGTCTTCCTGGCGATCTTCCTGCATAAGATTCCCGAGGGCTTCACGGTTTCGTCGGTGATGCTGGCGGGCGGACGCAGCGCTGC
>Ga0181528_10000230_pt1 | contig 49162 bp, 38 predicted proteins | sample PEATcosm2014_Bin_47_FD_119742 | JGI IMG/M metagenome (GOLD analysis project Ga0181528, IMG submission 119742) | Peatland microbial communities from MTU Mesocosm Facility, Houghton, MI, USA - PEATcosm2014_Bin10_10_metaG | ecosystem: Environmental > Terrestrial > Soil > Wetlands > Peat | place...
GTGTGCCCGGCCGCGGCCAGAAACGACAATTCTGCGAGCAAATCGCCGCGCTGCGGGAGCAACCGCAACCGCCCAGCTCCAAACCAAGCTCCCGCTGCCATTCAGCGGGCTATTTTTGCAAGTTCCTCTGAAGAGCCGCCCCACGCGCGACGGCGGTTCCGTTCCGTGTATCCACCGCGCCCTCACGGTCGGGCTCCGTTTCATCGTGCGGCCTTCTTTATGGGGAACACGACGTCAAGGGCGTAGAGCTTGCCCGCGGCGTTCAGAGCCTCGATGCGCACATTGAGCACGCCGCTATCGTTCACCAGCATCTCGGTTGGAATATGCCACTCGCCGGAACTGCCGGTACCAATGATGCGCGCGCCCGACCCGTCGAGGACGACCTCGCCGGTCGCCAGGTAAAGCATGCGCCGCGTACCCTTGGTCTCGCGTTTCAGCTTGATCTGGAAGGGAACGCTTTCCCCGGCCGTGAGTGTCGTTTCATCCGGTTTGGGGCTGACCAGAGTGAAGGGTATTTTGGCGATACTGGTTTCCACCTCCTGCAACTGGTTGGGCGGCGTTTCGTCATCGCCGCGCGAGTCGAATTTGTAGCTCTTCAACATGCCGGCCTTGTGGCCATCGCGCGAAAGGTGCAGGATCCAGTCGTGCGATGGATCCGGCGGTTGGTCGGTGAATTCCTCGCCCTTCCAGTCTTTCTTGTCCTTCGTCCGCTCTCCGGTGGCCGGATCGATCCAGTACACGTCGTAGTTGTGCCTTTCGACCATCAGGCTGAACGGGCCGGGCTTTTCGATGTAGACGAGGTACTCGACATCTGGCAGAGCGATGGCGCGTCCGCCATCGATCTCAAACCAGGGTTCGAGTTCCCAATAGCGCGTGTTGGCGAGCGTCTCGGCCCAGGTCTGCATAGCCTTGGTCTCGGCGGAATCGACGGCGGCGATGCGCGAGACGGGCCATTGTCCATTCATGGTGGAATCCCACAGGGCTTTGCGGAATGCGGCGCCAGTTGAGCCCGGCGCGGCGAAGCCGACGTTGACCAGCGGCAGAGCGTATTTCTGATGCTCGATGGAACCGAGCGCCGGGTCGGGCGAGTTCTCGATGATGTGGGAGACCCACTTGTCGCCGAGCAGCGCGGACGAAGTGACCTGCGCTCCTGAAGTCCACGGATGGTTGTAAGGGTCGAAGCGGCGCAGCGCCAGTCCGAGTTCCTTGACGATGTTGCGGCCCGCGGCCGAACCTTCGAAGGCGCCGGCGATCTCCCAGCTCACGTTGAAGGCGTCGTAACGTGCGACCACATAACGCAGGAAGCGCTCGCGCTCGGCCCAGGAGGGAAAGACGCGCGCCAGCGTGTCGGCGTCCGGCGCGAGCACGATGTCGGTAGCCAGGCCGGCCTTGTAGATGGCGCTCATACGTGCGTCCATCGCCGCGAAGAATTGCAGATTCGGCTTGTCGGGAGCAGTGAATGGCTGAGCGCCGGGCGCCATCACCAGCGCGCGCAGATGGGTGAATTGTTGCGCCACGCGCGCCGCCACCAGGCGGTCGAATTCCGCGCCGTTCATGGTGAACAGGTCCGGGTGATCGTCGCCCATCCACAGATGCGGCTTGAACGTTTCCGGGTGGATCCAGAAGTGCAGGTTGGCGGGACGAATGAAGCCGTTCTGTGTGTTTGCGGCGACGGTGAACTGGCCCTCTTTCCCGTCGGCTTCGGGCACGTTTCCCGTGATGCGCCAGGTCCACGCTCCGGCGTCGTCGGGCGTGAAGCGAATGACCATGCGATTTCCGCCGTCCCAATAGGCGGGCAGGCGGCGGGTCCGGTACTTGGGCGCAGGCGACCGGAATTCGCCCCACAGATCGACGCTGGCGACCGGGTTGGGATGCGCCTTTAGCGCGTCGGCGCTCAATTCGATGGTGACTTCACAGGGTGCCCACTCGGCAACGTTTTGGCACGGGCTCTGCGCACGTGCCAAAGCGGCCAGGAGCGTCAACAGAAACGGAGCGGTGAACCGCATACGACCAGTGTACAGTCGGCCAAACGGAAGGTCCCACGCACCGGGCTGCCGGGTCGCCCCACAGCATGTCGAGGAGCAAGGCAGAGCATATCCCGGGGCGGGGAATGGGATCGAACGGGAACGGGTTGAGAAGGGCCAAGTTCTTGGCAGTTGAACGATCAGGCGGCTTGTTCCCGGCCGGAGTTCGCGTCGTCCTGCGCTCTCCCGAACTGCAGCCGGCGGGCCACCAGACCGGCACTCCCTACCAGAAGGACCGCGGCGCTGAACCAGACCTGCCAGTGGGAAAACACGCCGCCCGTGATGACAAAGGGGATAGGGAGGCCGAGGTCGGCAGCAATTCGCCAGGCAGCCATAGCCAGCGCGCCCAAGCCCATTCGGACGAGGAGTAAGGCCAGCGATCGGAGCGCCACTCTACGCGAATGAGGTAGTGGCTTCGCAATGGGTTTCGATCCGCGGAGGGCCAGTTCCGGTTCGAAGGAGGAGCCTCCGCCGTCGACGGTCCCTCTCGTACCCGCCATTTGCGGATACGACGGACGATAGATGATTCGAACGATCATTGCATCGCTGGAACTTTGCGGTCCCGTCTCTCTAAGCCAAGAACGCCTAATGTGACTTCTATTCTATCGATTTTGATGCATAAACGGTCCGATCGTTTCAGCGGGCCGGTTCAGCCGGGGCGTGCAACAGGTTTGCCGGACGACGCTCCGCGTTCGCCCTCAGGGCTGGTTGCGGGCGGGGCCTGGAGGCCCCACGCGGCTCTGGAGAGCCGCCCCACAAACGCATCCCACTCGTCAGGCCACCAGCAGGCAGAGACGGGCCATCTGCTTCAGATTGCCATCCAACCCCTTGTCGATCATCAGCGCCCGTTCCAGCCGGCTGGTTGGTTCATTGGCGTGCCACGCAGGCAACGACTGTGCAGAATCAAAGTGCCCGGTAAGATCGCGCAACAGGGCTGCGCGGTCGCGGCTGCCATCGAGCAGCAGCAGGAATTGCCTGGATAGCTCATCGGTCAGCATGACTTTCACATGCCGTTGATTGGTCACAGCCGTCTGACCGCTCGCTATCTGGAGCCGGGCCAGCGGGCTCGCGGTGGGGCGCTCCGTGACGGTGGCAACCAGCCGCGGCGGCCGAATGCGAAGTTCGAGCGCCCGCGCTTCATAGAGGCGAAGAATGAGCGCCGCCGCGGCGTCCTGCGTGAGCGGATCGAGCGGCAGTTCTGAGACGGGACGCCACCCGGGCCACATAGCGGAGAGTTCGTTGAGAAGCCGTTTCGCCACGGGGTGATTGGTCGAGAGCGACTTTTCGTCGCCCAGCTTGAAGGCCTGCGTTCCATCGCTCTGCTCGGGTTGCGGTTCCACGGTTGAAGCCGCGAAAACGCCCAGGACGCGCTCGGTACGAATAGTGTGGTCTATGGCGGATCCGGCGTGGCAGAGCAAACTCGAACGAAATTTCCGGACGGTCACGAAGTCGGCATATTGCCGCGCGGAGAGCCAGTCCGCATCATCGAGACCGAGGCCGTGGATCGCATCCCGCGAATACCGCGCGTCGCAAAGATACTGCAGCGCATGGCGTTCCGTGGCTTCGACGAACTCCGAGAAGTAAAACGGCGTGTTCCACTCTGCCAGATCGTCGTGGAGCAGCACCGAGTCGTGTACCGTCGCGAGCAGCTCAAACTCCTTCTTGATGACCGGCTGCTGATGCTCGTCCTCAAACCACGCGCACATCTTCGCGGCGATTTCGCGGGCAGCCGCAATCTTCTGACGGGGGTCTTCAATGGTCCGTGTGTGGAACCGCAGAACGTCCCACACATAGCGCCGGATGTGGCAGCCTGGGAGTGCGTTGTAGCTGATGTAAGCGATGCCGTCGGGCGCTAGGCTCGACTGGCACAAGGACAGGATGGCCTCCCGCACGTGCGGTGGCACCCAGGAATACAGGCCGTGGATCAGGATGTAATCGAAGCGGCGTCCCGCAGGGTTCCAGTCGAGAATGTCGGCCTGCGTGAACTCTGTGTTCGCGAGCCCCAGGCGCCCGCTCCAGGCGTGTGCGGCCGCGATGGCCGTGTGTGCCAGATCGATGCCCGTGAAGTGGCTGCCTGGTTCATTGGCCGCCATCGGGATCAGGTTCGACCCGTCGTTGCAGCCCACCTCCAGCACCTGGCAACGATCCGTCGGAGCCGGCTTGAGACCATGCAGGGTGGCCAAGGTAGCCAGCAGGTCCGGATGCGTCTGCGCCTGCGGCGAACACGGGTAGGCAATCTGGTCGTAGCTCGTGGACAAAGTGGTTTCTCCGGAAGCACGCGGAAGGGCGCCGTAAGGGTGCCCTTCCGCGCTCTTGATGACGCGTCAGAACGTGGCGTTCGCCGCTGCCGAGGAGCCTTGGGAGTTCGTCAACGCGACCGTCAACGAGCTGATCGCGTTCGCGGCATTCTGCACGGTAAAGGGAATGCTCAGGCTGAACTGGCTCCCGTATTGTGCGGACGCCGGATCCTGATACCAGGCCGTGAACACCGTCGTAAGCGGGATGGTGAAGTCGCTCGTGGCGAGCGTCGTGCCCGAGGCTGGCGTAAGATGCACGGTTGCCCCGGTGACCTCCCTGGTGGTCGCATATCCGATCACGGTGAGAGTGAAGCCGCCTGAGCCGGATGTCAACCCGGCGCTGGTGATGACGGGCGGCGCCGCGGCGATCTGGATCACCTCGGTGGGCGCGGGCGTAGGCGTGATATCGGCGCCGGCCGCCAGGATCTGGAGCGTGATGGTGATGGTCCCGGCAACCGTCCCGGTCTGGACCCCGAGCGGCGAGCTGCCGAAGACGGCCTGAGTCGTTCCCGCCGGAATCTGGAAGTCGACGCTTCTCCCGCCGCTGGTGAACTGCACCGCGGGATCGTCGGAACCCGAGGCCGGAGCGAAGGTGAGGGTAACTACTCCCGTGAGGTCCAGCGAGTATGCGGCACTGAGGCTGATGCTCATCGCCGGTTGAGTCGCGGGCGGCGCCGCAGCCGGCAAGCCCGTGATTGTCATTGCCGGCAAAGCGGGTAAGGCGATGGTCAGTTGGTAGGCTTTAGTCGCGCTCTGCACGGCATCTTTCGCTCCGACGGTCACGGTGAAGCTTCCACCCGCCGTTGGGGTGCCGGAGATCAGCCCGGTCGATGGATCGAGCGCGAGTCCCGCGGGCAACGCGCCGCTGGCGATCGACCATGTGAAGGGCGGCGCACCGCCTGTCGCCGTCAGTTGCAATTGATAGGGGCTGCCAATCGGGCCACCCGGGAGGGGCGATGGGGTCGCGATCACCAGCAGGGCGACGATATTGACGGTAAAGAGTTTAGACCCGGTGCTGCCGGTCGCGTCGGACACGCCGGCGAGGAATTGATAACTGCCGCTGGCAGTCGGCGTGCCCGTCAGGCGCCCGCTCGAAGGATCCAGGGCCAATCCGGGCGGCAGCGGACCCGCCTGAGCCAGTACAGACCAGGTATAGGGAGCTGTGCCGCCCGATGCCTGCAGGAGTGCTTGATAGGCGGTTCCAACGGCTCCGCTCGCCAGCGGCGACTGGGTCCCGATCGTGATCGTGCCGGTGGTGTTGAGGGTGAAGAGTTTCGTTGCGGTAAGTCCATTCACGTCGATCACTTCCACGGTGAACTGATAACTGCCGCTAGTCGTCGGCGTGCCGGACAGGCGCCCGGTCTGGGGATCCAGGTTCAGTCCGGGCGGCAGAGGCCCTTGCTGAGATAAGACCCACCATGTGTAGGGAGTGGTTCCGCCAGTAGCCGAAAACGCCAGGGAGTAAGGCACGCCTGGCGAACCCGCCGGAAGCAAGGCAGCCGTAGAAATGGAGACAGACGAGGTGACGACAATCGTGAACGCGCCTGTGCCTGTACCACCGAGCTGATCGCTGGCGGACAACTGGAAGCTGAACGTGCCCGCGCTCGCCGGGGTGCCGGAAAGCTGGCCCTTCGTCGCGTTCAGCGTGACCCCGCCGGGCAGAACTCCACCGGCGACGTTCCACGTATAGGGGGGCGCCCCTCCCGTTGCGGTCATCTGCTGCGTGTAGGCAACTCCAACCGTGCCCACCGTGAGGGTGGGATTGTTCGTGATGGTGATCGGCACGGAGGATGTGATGATCACCATATACGACGCGGTCGCCGTGTTCACCATACCGTACGACGACGTATCGGTGAGCTGAATAGCGAAAGAGAACGAGCCGAAGGTGGTTGGGGTCCCCGAGAGAAGTCCGTCCGGGGACAGAGACAGGCCGGGCGGAAGACTCCCGGAGGAGACAGACCATACAAGCGTATCGCCTTGCACTGACCCGGTAGAGGCGAGCGTTTGTGAATAGCTCACCCCGACTTTGCCCGGGGACAACGCGGGCGTTGTGATGGCGAGCGGCGACCCGGGAACGAAGATGCTGAGCGGTTGCTGCGCCGAGTAAGCCCAGCCCTCTCCTGATTGGTCCGCTTCGACCGTGAAGCTGGCCAGACCAGTGGCACTTGGGGCGCCGGAGATAACTCCAGCCGACGAGAGGGACAACCCGGCTGCCAGATTGCCAGAGACAATTGACCAGGTAACTGGGTAGTAGGTCTGGTCATATTGGCTCGTCGCCGTCAGTGTCTGCGACGGATACTTCGCGCCCAGAGTTCCGTTCGGCAGCGAGGTCGTGTTGATCACCAATTGTCCGGACACGAGCCCCGCGGCGAGCATCAGGATTGCGATGCAGTAGAAGCATATGCGCCGTTTCATTGCCGTGCTCCTTCCGAGGTTGGCGCGCTGGCGGGCGGAACGGCCAGAATTCGCATTTCACTGCCTCCCGCGTCGAGCAGCCACATCGGCTCATGAGACGGTTCGGTGAGCCGGTAGACCGAACTGCCGGACAACTGGTAGAGAACCACCGGCGAGCAGCCGCACGAAATCGACAGGGCCGGCGTTCCATCGCGGTAGAGAATCGTCAGCTTGTTCGCCCCAGCGTTGGCGACCAGGACGCGCCGCGCGTCCATGGCCTCGATCGCAACAGGCTGGGAAAGGCCATCCTGCGCCGATCCCAGAGCTGCGACGTACGCCGCGCCGGATGCGTTTTGAACGAGGTAAACCGCATTGGCGGCACCGTCGGCTACGAGAGCATCGGAGCCGGTTCCGGCGAATCTCAACGCGGAGACCGATTGAAAGCCACCCACTCTTTGCGCAACTGCGTGAGCTGGCGAGGCGATGGCTGAAAGGTCGTTTCCCGGCGTTGCCGCCGCAATCTCCTTCGGACTCGTAGACCGTGCCGCCTGGGGCCGATTCGGCAGCGAGTACAGACCGGTGGATGCCCCCAGACGCACTGCCAGCAGCAGTGATGCCGCGTCCTCGCTCACGGCTACCAGGCTGGCTGCGGCCGGGAGCGAGGATGTATCTACTACGACGGCTTGCTGAGCCAGGTTTCGCAATCCGGCCAGCACCAGCAGCCGCCCGGACGCGCGGTAGTAAAGCGCCGCGGAGCCTCCGCCCGGGCTGAAAGAGATGAGATCCGGCGCCTCACCCATGGCCGGCGCGAGATTCTGTACAACCCCGCCGGAGCCCCGAACGATGGCCAGACGGAAGTCGTCCTTGGCCACGGCGAGCGCGAAGTCTCCTCCAGGCGCCACAAGGGCTTGCCCAATCGCGAATCCGGCGTTTAGCGGCGCTCCCAGCGTGGCCGCTCCCGGAATTCCCAGGATAGGGCGGATAACCGCTGACGCCGAGTCGAACATGAGCCCCAGAGAGGGGCCATATAGCATGGACCCGGATTGCCCTTGCGCCGCGCACACGCGCGGCAATAGGAGCGCTCCGGTCAACAGTGCCGTTTGCATGATTTTCCGCATATCAGGTTCCTCCCTTTCCGTCCGCTACTTGTGCGGGGCTCCCACGGTAGGCGTTCCGGGAACGACGGTTGTCGCCGACGTCGTCGTCGACGAGTTGCCTCCACCGTTGGCGATGACGATCCCGCCCGCGACCGCACCGGCGGCAGCAACCAGGATGATCGCCAAAAGCTTGCCGGAGATCAGTCCTCCTGTTGCGGCTACGGCCGCCGCGCCGTACACGGCCGACTGGGTAATCAGCGTGTTGCTGGTCAGCCCTTTGTAACTGGCCTGAACGCGAATCTGCATCTTACCCAGTACCTTGTTCAGGCGGATTCCGTTGACGGCCGCCTTGCCCTGCGCGTCGGTCAGGACCGTGATGCTGCGGCTGCCGTTCGAGAAGACTCCGCTGGCCCCGTCGCCCGGCAGAAAGAAGGTGACCGCGGCGGCCGCGACGGGTTTGTGATTCTCGTCCTCCACCTGTACCATCGCCTCTCGCGCGACCCTTTGGCGCACGTTGTTGATCGCGCCTTCTCCTTCAAGAATCACGATATTGATCTGGGTCGGTGCGGCTGGTGTCTGCGCCTGTATGGGCGCAGCGATCAGGCACGCAAGAAACACAGACAGAGCACGGCCAACAGTTGACAAACTCAAACAGTTGTGCATTCGTCCTCCTCGAATTGGCAGCATAATGATATCGTATTATCGAGCGATTCGGACCCATGGAATCCAAAAGGGACCGCAGGAAGGCGATCATGGGTGCTTAGCGAACTGGGGAGGGGATTCATGCTGATCGGTAGGGCGTGTGCAATGGCTGTTTTGAGCGCCAGTGCCGCCGTGCCCGCGGCGTGGGCGCAAGCACCGGCGAGTCTGACGGCGCGGGAGTTGTTTTACGCTCCCGTCAGCCAGGAGGCGCCAGCCAAGCCCAGTGCGCCCAAACACCCGAAGAAGGCGGCGGTGAAGCCGTCTTCCGGCGAGGCCCAAGCCGTTGCGAAGGTTTCGGTAGCGCCAGACGCCAAATCGGAAAGCGCACCGCAACAGGCCGGCCTGCCGCTGGTCCAGGCGTCCTATGGCAAGGCGAAGCCTCTGGGGCTCCGCTATGGCTTCCTACGCAGGGGAGATGGCGAAGAATACGAAGAGGTGAATGCGGATAGTGTCTTTCATGCCGGCGACCGCATCCGTTTCAGTGTTCAGACCAACGACACGGCATACCTCTACATCGTGATGCGAGGTTCGAGCGGCACTTGGAAGGTGCTATTCCCGACGAACGAGATCGGGGGCGGGTCCAATCTGGTGGAGGGTGGACACACGTATCTATTCCCGCCTCCTCCGGGCCGTTTTGCGTTTGATGAGCAGAAGGGCGAAGAGAAGCTGTGTCTGGTGGTTACGCGCCGGCCGGAGGAGAGTCTCGAGCAACTTATCTATGCATTGAGCACAGGCGCCTCGTCCGCTCAGCCGGCCTCGGATAAGGCCTCCAAGCCGATGCTTCTGGCCCAAAACCGCCCGATCGACGACGGGCTGATGAATCGCTTGCGCAGCCAGGTGTACGCCCGGGATCTGGTTTTCGAAAAGGTGGACGAGAGCACGCCCGGCGACAAGAAGGAAAAGGCCGCCTACGTGGTCAATTCGAACACCGCGCCCGATGCGCGGCTGGTAGTGGATCTCAGCTTGAAGCACGAATAGCGGAAATCTCACCATGCCAATTTCGCCCCAAGCGAAGCCAGTAGCGAAAGTTGGACTGTTCTCCGCCAGTCAGGTGATCACAGTATTTGCCGTTTTGTCCTCCTGCGTCGCTACGCCCGCCTGTGCGCAGATCCAGACTCAACCCCAAACTCAAGAGACGGCTCAGGTTTCCGGCCCTCAGCGAATTGAAATTCTGCTGGACCGCCGCGAGGGAGCCGGCTGGCACCCGGTCGATCCGGGGTTGGTCTTTGCGCAGAACGACCGCGTCAGATTTCGTTTTCGAACCAACTTCGCCGGGTATCTTTACGTGATGAATCAGAGCACCTCGGGCAAGTACGAGACGCTTTTTCCGCGCGAGGACACCGGCGAAGAGAACCGGGTTGAGGCCGGCAAAGAGTACATCGTTCCCGCGACGCAGGGTTGGTTCCGGATCACAGGACCGCCCGGCCACGACATACTCTACTGGATGGTGACCCCGTTGCCGCTCGGCGCTGCGCCGAAATACGTGCCGCTGCCCCCGCCGCCCAAGCCCGGGGCGGTGCCGCCCCGCCTGGCGCCACGCTGTGACGACACGCTTTTCAAGGCGCGCGGCGAGTGCATCGACAGCAGTGCCGGGATGCGCGGAGTTCCCCGCGAGGAGACGCTGCCTGGGAACCTGAAAGCAATTCCGAACGCAGGCTCGCGCGAACTGCTGTTCATCCGCGAGAAGGACCTCTCCGTGGCGGCCTCGCCCGGGCCTCTCAGCGGTCCTGTGATCTATGAGTTCCGTCTGGCGCACCGGTAAAAAGCTCGTGAAGACGATCCCCCTCATTCTCGTCGCGACCACCTTGCTGGCCGCGCAAACCGCGCCTGAGAATAAGCAGCAGCAGCGCGACCTGAAGTATGAGGCCGGCGCCGAGCCCGCGAAGCCTGCCGCTGCCGGGAGCGTGGTTATCCCCCGTTCCTACGCGCTGGTCATCGGCATCTCCGGCTACAAGAATCTGGCGGCGAAGGACCAGTTGCTGTTTGCCGAGCGCGACGCCGAGTCCATTTACTCCATATTGATCAGCCCGGAAGGCGGCAACTTCCGCGCAGAAAACGTTCACCGCCTGATCGGCCCGCGGGCTACGCTGGCCGAGCTGCGCCGGGAACTCGAACAGTGGCTCCCGTCGGCCGCGACACCGGACGACCGCGTACTGATTTACTTCGCCGGGCACGGATTCGTTTATGGAGGCAAGGCGTACCTCGCTCCTTACGACATCGACCCGGGCAATATCGCCGGCAGCGGTTACCCGATGGACGCTCTCGGCTCGGTCATCGGCAGCAAGATCAAGGCCAAGTGGAAGGTGCTCCTCACCGACGCCTGTCACAGCGGAGCAATCACGCCAGGCGGCACGCCAGAGGGCGATCGCGCGGCCGTCAGCGGCTCACTCCAGCACCTGGACCGCTCCTTGTTTTCGCTCACCGCGAGCCGCGACCGCGAGCGATCCTATGAGAGCGCCGATTGGGGCGGCGGGCACGGCATCTTCACCTATTACGTCGTCAAAGGATTGGAAGGAGCCGCCGATCAGTCGGGCGATGGCATCGTGACTGCGGATGAATTGGCGGAATACGTCCATCGGAACGTGCGCGAGGCCACGAACGCGAACCAGAATCCCACCTCCGAGCGCGGCAGTTTCGATCCCAACATGCTGCTTGCCTACATTCCTTCAGGCGCCAAGCCGGGTACGCCTCCGCCCCCACTCGACGGCACGCTGGTGTTTGAAACCAACATGGATGGCGTCGAGGTTTTCGTCGACGGCAAATCCGCCGGAGTCGTCAACAAGGGGACGCCTCTCCGTCTGCCTGGTCTACGGCCCGGCGCGCACACCGTGCAGGGCGTGCATCTGGGTTACGAGCCTGACGGGCCGCGCGAAGAGACCGTTTACCCCGGTCAGGAGATTACCGTCAGTCTCAAGATCACGATGATCCGCCGTCGCCCGCGCGCGGCGGTCGAGGAGTTCGACAAGGGACTCGAGTTATATAACAAGGGCACGAAAGAGAATTACACCAGCGCCGTCGTGCATTTCACCGCCGCATTGGCCGCGGATCCCCAATACAGTCAGGCTGCGCTGTATCTGGGCCGGGTGCAGCGGGATCTGTTCGATGAGGAGGCCGCGGAGAAGGCCCTGCGGCGCGCCGTTGAAATCGATCCCGACTATGTGGAAGCGCGTGCCACTCTGGGCGGAATGCTGCTTGACAAGGGCGCGCTGGATGAGTCCATTCGCCAATTGAATATGGTGGTACAGCGCGATCCGAAGCACGCCCTGGCCTGGTACCTGCTGGCGCAGGCGATGCGCATGAAGGATCTCTATCCCGACTCGATCGATGCCGCCCGGAAGGCGATTCAATTGACGCCCAAGAATGCGGAGGCATACTTCTGGCTGGCCGAGAGCTTGCGGCTGAGCGGCAAACTGCCGGAAGCGACCGACGCTTATTTGAGCTACCTCCGCCTCAGCGACTTCGACAGCAAGCTGGCCGGAAAGATGAACTACTATGTCCTGGGTTATACGCTGGGTTTGGGCAGGAAGAAACGCGCGGCTCAGCGGGATGTGTGGAAGGACCTGCGCAGCTTGGCCTATTTTGGTCTCTGCGACAGCGAGCGGCTCGCGGGGAACTTTGACAACGCAATTGGAGACTGCCAGAAATCGCTGACCTACGACCCTTCCGATCCTTACTCCCATTTCGCGCTCGCGCTGTGCTATACCGGCCAGTCGCAGATTTCGGGCAGGGTGGAACCGCTCCTGCCGGCCCGCAAGCATTTCGATGAGACGATCCGCCTGAACCCCGACATGGCCGAATCCGAACGAGCGAAGAAGTACATCGCGCGCATCGACGCAGTGCTCGGCAGCAAGCAACCCTGAGCCCGGGCACACCCTTCCAGTTCCACCACTCAAGCTCAACCAACCAGGTTCAGCAGCTCTTCCATTTCTATCAGCGGTTGAAGGCGCACTGGGCGCGGAGCATCGCGATAGGCGAGAGCCGCCGCGTAGCCGCTTGCCACCTCCAGGTTGTGGAGCGTCCAGGCCTGCGCCAGGGAAACATCGTGGTTCAAATGGAGGAAGCGTGCCGGCTCGCCCGGCCGGAGCGTCACCTGAAAACTGTCCAGCGGGATAGACAATCCCTCCCCGACAGCCTTCACGTAAGCCTCCTTGCGTGTCCAACAAAGGAAGAACGCCCGCTCGCGTTCGTCCGGAGGCAGCGAGAAGAGATCTTCCGACTCTTCCCGGCTGAAGAAGTGGGTCGCCACCTTCCTCATGTCTTCGAGCGGACGAATCTGCTCGATATCGATACCGACCGCGCAATCTGACGAAAATGCGAAAATTGCAATCCCGCCCGAGTGCGACACGTTGAACTCGAAGGCCGGTGAGCCGGCGCCGGGTTGCGCGACGCCCGGTTTCCCATGAGAGCCAAGGATTAACAGGAGCTTTTCCGGAGGAGCTTGCAAAAAAGATCCGATAAGAACGCGGAGGGCGCCACGCGAGAGGACGAAGGAACGCCGTAGATTCTCAAAACGAAAAGTGGCCGCCCGGGTGAGCTCGTCTGGGGATAGAAGCGATTCGAATCTTGTGACCACAGAGTCCGATCCCCACACGCTCACCGGCCAGACGTGGATTTCCCGTCCGATGACTTTGAAGGATTTAGCGGCTTTTTGTGAGACCTTCATTCGGATTCGCCACCATTCTATCGGGAGCATTGCTGAGATGTCCTCTCCGGCTCTCTTCACAGGGCGAAGCGCTTCAGAAAGCCGCGTTGCCAAAGCCCAGCGTGGAAAACGGAGGCGGGGGAACCCTGCTTTGAATTGGGAGGTGACTGGTGGTTACACGGGAAGGGGCCGGCAGGGTCACGGTGGGGACTCGGCGGCTGCGGCCGCAGGCGAAGAAAAGATTAAATTTACTAAGTACTAGGACGATAGTACTGGTACTCTGTGGTACTTTATGTTAGTGTCTGATTGAGGGCACAAATCAGAGTGGCCGGCAGGATTGCGATCGCCACCAAAGGTCAACGTGGTGGTTGACTCCAGCACAAGCCCTTCGGCGCGAAGTGTCGTGGACACTCCGATGCCTGCGGACCGAGCGGGTCGCCCGGTGGTTCGGATGCATTGGAAGTAATCAGACGTTAAGGCCTGATTAGATTAAATTGCTCAGTATTTGTGATCGAATTTGGCGGCGCCGTGGGGTTCTCTTGGCGCGTGCATGGCCGGAGCTTTGTGCCGGTGGAGCGTGGCAGTTTGGCGTGAGGGCTAGCAGAGAGAAGTAGTACAGGCTTAGACTCGCGAAGTATGGCAGACATAGTTATATAAGAAGGGATATATATGCGGAACTTCAATTTATTGGCAGTCGCAGTTGTACCACTCATGGCGACCTGTTGGGCAGATACGCCAGCGGCAGGAAGCGTCAAGTTTGAGCTGCGAACATCTTCTGCTTTCAACATTTATACAGATGCGCCGACGCCAACTGTGAAAACGTGGATGCAGTCATACCTTTGGCGGTTTCAGACTTGTTCTCCCTACTTTGACGCTCAGCTTTCATGGATGCCAAATTCCTGGGCATATATTGATCTTTACGCAGTTTACACTAACTCAACTCTGGCTGCTAATCACCCCGAGTATATTCTGCGAGACAGTTCCGGCAACAAGCTCTTCATCCCGTGGGGCTGTGCTAACGGAACCTGTCCGCAGTACGCGGCCGACGTCTCCGACCCGGCCTTTCGCAGTTGGTGGATCTCGAATGCCTCGGCCGAGTTAAGTGCCGGTTACAAGGGTGTTTGGATCGATGACGTCAACCTCGAATTCCGCGTCTCGGACGGAAATGGGAACGAAGTTGCCCCCTTCGACCAAAATACGGGAGCGCAGATGACACCGGACAACTGGCGCATGTATGTGGCGCAGTTTGTGGAACAGATTCGCGCGGCGCTGCCGGCCTACGAGATTCTGCACAATGCCATCTGGTATGCCTCTCCCACGGAGTATAGCGATCAGTATGTACAGCGGCAGATGAAGGCCGCGGATTACATTAATCTGGAACGGGGAATCAGTGACCCCGGCGTGGTTGGCATGACAGGGAAGTATTCGGTCGGCGATTTTCTAGGCTACGTTGATTTGGCTCACTCTTTCGGTAAGAACGTAGTATATGACGAGCTTTACCATAATGGAGACTACGGACTGGCTGGCTATTTCCTCATCAACAACGGCAACGACGCCTTGGGAGACCAGACGGTCACACCCGTTAATTGGTGGACCGGATATAACGTGAATCTGGGAGCGCCCCAGGGGCCACGCTATGTTTGGTACAACCTCTTGCGGCGCGATTTCGCGCAGGGGTTTGTGTTGCTGAACCCTCCGCAGACTGCGGCGGTCACAGTCACTTTGCCCGGACCAATGACAAAGCTGGATGATGGCAGCTCCATCAGTTCAATCACGCTGAATCCGGGACAAGCCGTAGTACTGACGGGAACGTACCCGGCGGCTGATTTCTCCATTTCGGTTGGGACGCCCGCACAGACGGTTACAGCCGGTGGCGTCGCCAGCTATGTTGCCAGCGTCAGCCCGCTCTACGGCTTCACCGGTGGCGTCGCCCTGAGCGTGACGGGATTGCCCGCGGGAGCTTCAGCCAGTTTCAGCCCCGCCACGCTCAGCGTCTCAGGCCAATCCACACTGAGCGTTGCCACGTCAGGTTCCACGCCCGCGGGCACCTACCCGCTTATGATTTCCGGTGTCTCGGGCGGCTTGAACCACACCGCGACGCTGAGTCTGACTGTGAATTCCGCGCCCGTGGTCGGGATGCCTGTTCCTCTGAGTGCCGCTTACAACCGAACCGGAATGGTCGCGGATGGCACGGCAATCACAGACGGCGGTCTGGACACATACGGCTTCGCCTATTCCGCGAATTTGCTCGGCACCACGCAAACGCTCAACGGAGTCACGTATAGCTTTGCCGCGCCGAACACGAAGAACGCCGTTACAAGCGCGACCATTGTTCTGACCCAGGGCAAGTACATCGCGCTGAATCTCTTGGCCACCGGCGTCAGCGGCTTTCAGGCAGCGCAGCCTTTCATCGTGAAGTACACCGACGGTTCAACTTCGGTCTTTACCCAGAGTTTGAGCGACTGGTGCACAGCGCAGAACTTCCCGGGCGAGACGATCGCGATCAAGATGGCGTATCGCGATACTGCTCTCAAAACAAAGGATAATCGGACCTTTAACCTGTATAGCTATTCATTTGCTCTCGATCGGACCAAGACAGTCAGCAGCCTCACGTTGCCGAACAACGGTAGTGTGGTGGTGCTTGCCTTAGCGTTTTCGGCCCCGGTGCAAGTGAACTTGAGCGCCTCCGCGAGCAGAGGGGGTCTTGTCACCGATGGAACCAAATTCGCCAGCGGCGGCCTGGATACCTATGGCTTCGCCTATTCGGCCACGTTGCTGACAGCCTCGCAGACCTGGAACAACACACCATTCACGTTTGGAACGGCGAATTCGACCGATGTTGTTACGAGTGCGACCGTCGCGCTACCCAATGCCCCATTCTCTTCGGTGAGTCTGCTGGCAACGGGAATCAACGGCGGTCAAAGTTCGCAAGTATTCACCGTGAAATACACCGACGGGACATCCGCCAATTTCACGCAAAGCCTCAGCGATTGGCACACACCAGCCAACTACGCCGGCGAGACGAGCGTGGTCTCGATGGCTTACCGCAATACGGCGAGTGGGACCAAGGACAACCGGGCCTTCTACCTATACGGTTACTCGTTTGCTCTCGACAAGACGAAGACCGTGAGCAGCATCGCGCTGCCGAAGAACAGCAACGTGATTCTCCTCGCCGTCACGTTAGTTCCCTAAGTCCCTGACCGGCAGGTCCGGCGGGCACTCGCAGCTCAGCCGGGAGGCCGATCTCACCTACGGAACTCAACATATCGTTCCAAAAACGGGCCTCGCCTGCGGCACATCGTGTGACGTCGGCGAGGCCCCTTCGATTGTAGTTGCGGGCTCAGGATGCCAAGCCAAACTGTTCACGGTGTAAGGATTTTGCCGACCCTTTAAACCGGCTGGCTGGGCACGGAGATGGAGATCCGATTAGAAGGCTCCCACCTAAACTTTAAATTCCGGCTCAAATGGGACGGCCGCTATGTCGCCGGCATCAGGAAGGTGAGCGCGTTGAAGCGAACCACGGAGGTGGTGAAGCACCTGGAAGGCGGTGATCCTCAACGAAGCGGCCTACAATGCTTCGCCAGTCACAATCGCCAATCAGGGGGCGCCCCTGAGCCTGCTCTACTTCCCGATCAACGCGAATGCGCCGGTTATCGCATGCGCCATCGCCGGGAATCTGTTGTTTGGTATTTCGAACCTCGGTTTGATCAAACGCAACTTCGCCGCGCCGCTCGACAACTGGCTCTTCGCGAACACGCAACTCTGAAGCAGGGGCGGGGACTGCCGCGGCTCCGTGCGGCAAAGGCTGGGGCGAAGAGCCGCGGATCAAATTACCCGCAAGGCTGCTCTGGCTGTCACTCTCGAACGTCGCCTCGCGCTTTCGTGCATCCCTTCGGGCAGAACCGGAATCAACGGAGGCGCGTGATATATTTGCGTATAGATCTGGCCTCGCTTCGCCTCCTCTTATCATGTCTCAACGATTGCTGCTTTCCGTCTCCCCGGTATTCGTCGGCCTCGCGGCTGCCTTCCTGTTTTTGTCGCCGGGCACGCCGAAGGAGGAGGAGCTTCAGCGGCACAGAAATCTCGGCAAGGCGCTGTTTGAGAACCCGATCTCCGTCGCGCAGGCGCCTGAAGAGTTTAAGAAAGCGCTCGAACTCGCTCCGAACTCGGATCGCGACCGGCTCAACTATGGCATTACGCTGCTGAAGGCGGGTCACGTACCGGAGGGCATGGCGGAACTCATGAAGGTCCAAAAGACCTCGCCGCAATTGCCGCACACGTGGTTCAACCTGGGCATCGAGTACATCCGGGAGGGTGAGACGGAGAAGGCTCTCGGGCAATTGTCGCAGCTCGTGAAGCTAGCCCCGCAGGAACCCGTGGCGCACCACAACCTCGGCGTTGCTCTGAAGTCCGCGGGGCGCCTGGATGAAGCCCGCCGCGAGTTTGAAGCCGCCGCTCAGTTGAAGCCCGGTTTCGCCGCGCCGCATTTCCAGCTCTACAATCTGCATCGACAGGCCGATCGCAAAGACGACGCGAAGCGCGAGTTGCAGGCCTTCCTGGCGGCCAAGAAAGCGCAGGAGGGCGCTGTCGGCACCGAAGACGCCGAATGGTGCGATTACGCCGAGATCTACGATCCGCTGGACGGCACGCGTACTCCCACGCACGTGCCGCAGAAATACGCTTCGAAGAAGCTGACGGTCAAGGCTGACCCGGGCACGGCGGGAGTGGCGCTGCTCGATCTTGCTGGCAACGGCTCCACCGATGCGGTGGTGTGGTCCAAACTGGGCATCACGATTCTCCGCCAGGGCACGGAGGAAGTGAAGAACACAGGGCTGGAGTCTTTGACCGGGGTGGTTGCGGTTGCTCCTGGGGACTTCGACAACGACGGGTTGCCCGATCTATGCGTGATCACGAAGGATGAGGCGGCGCTGTATCAGAACAGGAAGGGCACGTTCGCGAAAGTGAAGTCGTTTCCCGGCCAATTCGACAACGCCGTCTGGCTGGACTATGACCGCGATTACGATCTGGATTTGTTTCTCCTCGGGCGCGCGTCGAAGCTCTATAGGAACGATGGCCCCGCCGGCTGGGAAGACCGGACAGCGGATTTCCCGTTCGCCGAGGGACGAGCGTTGCGCGGAGAAATCTTCCGCATGATACCCGACACGAAGAGTCTCGATCTGCGCGTCGACTACGAGGGCGGCAAGACGCTGATCTACCGCGACCAACTCGGCGGGAAGTACATCGCGTCGCCAGGCACTCCGCGCACCGTGAAGCCGCCCGCCGTCGGGCTGCCGCTCGCAGCATTCGCCGAGGCCGATTTCGATGGCGATGGCCGGGTCGATGTCATGGCCGTCGCGAAGGACGGCGGAACCTACTTTTTCCATAATGAGACGGCGAAGCGCTCGTACTTGCGCATCCAACTCGCCGGAGTGAAGAACGCCAAGCTTGCGCCGGCCACCGAAGTAGAAATCAAAGCCGGGCTGATCTACGAAAAGAAGATGTACACCGGCGTGCCGCTGGTCTTCGACCTGGAAGACAAACCGGAAGCCGACATGGTGCGCATCACCTGGGCGAATGGGCTCATCCAAAGCGAAAAAAGCCAGGCTGCGAACCGGCTGGCACGCTATGAAGAATCGCAGCGTCTTTCGGGCTCGTGCCCGATGATCTGGACCTGGAATGGCGTCGGTTTTGAGTTCATTACCGACGTGCTCGGCGTTGCGCCTCTGGGTGCGGCGGCGGGCGACGGAACGTACTTCCCGGTGGACCACACGGAGTACATCTCAATTCCGTCCGACGCTCTGGCGCTGCAAGGCGGTAAATACGAGCTGCGCATTACGGAAGAACTCGCCGAAGTCAGCTATCTCGACCAGGTGCAGTTGATCGCCGTGGATCATCCCGCGGGCGTGGACATATACTCCAACGAAAAGTTCCAGGCGCCGCCGTTCCCCGATCTGAAACTGTACGGCGTGCAGAAGCGCATCGCCCCCGTATCGGCTCGCGACCAGCAGGGCCGCGACGTTCTGGACCTGGTGATGCATCGCGACGAACGCTATCCCGACAGCTTCAAGCGGACGCGCGGCGGCACGGCTGAACCGTGGCACCTCGATCTCGATTTTGGCAAGGCGGCGCCTGACAACAAGGCCATCCTCGTGCTGAACGGATGGGTGGACTGGGCCGATGGGAGCACTTTCCTACAGGCGTCTCAGGAGAGTAAGACCGGTTTGATGACTCCGTCCTTGCAAGTGAAGGACGCACAGGGCCGCTGGCGGACGGTGATCGAGGACATGGGCATGCCGGCCGGCAAGCCGAAGACCATCGTCGTCGATCTGACGGATAAATTCCTGTCGAAGTCGCGCGAAGTGCGCATCGTCACGAATCTTTGCGTGTATTGGGATGAGATCTTCCTGAGCGAGAATCCGGAGGCTCCGCGGACGCGCCTGACGAACGTGCCGATGACCTCGGCGGACTTGCATTTCCGGGGCTTCTCGCGCGTGTCGATTCATCCCGAGCGCAAGCAGCCCGAACGCTTCTTCTACGAGCACGCGCGCGCTGAGTCGATGTGGAACCCGACGCCGGGCCTGTATACGCGTTATGGCGAGGTTCGGCCGCTGCTGACGGACGTGGATGATCGCCTTGTGCTCATGGGTTCCGGAGACGAGGCGCGGCTGCAGTTCGACGCGCGCTCGTTGCCTGTGCTGCCGCAGGGCTGGAGGCGTGACTTCCTGCTCAAGGTGGACGGCTGGGCCAAGGACCGGGATGCGAATACGGCCTTCTCGCAGACCGTCGCGCCGCTGCCGTTCCATGGCATGAGCGGCTATCCCTATAAGGACACGGAGAAGTTCCCCGACGACGCTGCGCACCGCGCGTATCAACGCGAATGGAACACGCGTCCGGCCCGGCAGATCCTGCAGCCACTGGCTGTGTGGGGCGGCTCTCCAGAGCCGCGCGGGGCCTCCAGGCCCCGCCCGTAACTAGCCAGGGAGCGGGCTCTGGAGAGCCCGCGCGGCGCTGGAGCGCCGCCCCACCAAACTACTCCGCCGCCACGACCAGAACATGGAACGTGTCGGCGAGCATCGGAGCCCGGGGCCGCTTGTTCTGCTCAGTCGGCGCGGGCGCCGGGCCAAACGCCGCTGTCGGCGTGTAAACCCGATGCGTGGCCGTATCGACGGCAACTGTCCGGGCGCCGCGTTTGGTCGTCACGGTCTGAACCACTTCGTACTTGCCTTTAACTTCCCTCACCACGGTCATCGTGCCTTCGCCATTTGAGCTGAACGCCGTCCCCGTGCCCGGGTCGAACGCGACGCCGTCGGCGCCCTCGCCGATCGGCAGCGTCGTCAGCAGCTTGCCTGCTTTAATGTCGCTGATCGCCATCAGCTTGTTGCCGCAGACCGAGAAGAGCCGCGCGTGCTTCGTGTCGATGGCGAGCCCCGAGGGCTCTTCGCAGGGTGCGATAGCCCACTTGCGTGTCACCTTCAGCGCCTTGGCGTCCACTTCGAGAATCTCGCTGGTGTCTTCGTTGTTGACGTAGATCCTGCCCTTGCCATCAACCTGCGAGAACTCCGGCTTGCCGCCCATGGGAATAGTCCCGGCCACTACGCCGGTCTTGGCGTTGAAGGCCGTCGAGTCCTTCGATCCGCCATTGAACGTAAAGACGCGGCCTGAAACCGGCTCATACGAGATGGCGTCCGGGTTCTTGCCCGTGGCCACTTCGCTTGTCGCTTTCAAGGTCTTCAAATCGAAGACCACCACTTTGTTCGCTCGCCCGCAACTGATAAAGCCTTTGCCAAGTCCAGGAGCGAGCGCGATGCCGTGTACGCCAGCCGTGTCCGGGATTTCGCCGATCACTTTGCCCGCGGCGGTATCCACGACTACCACCCGCGTCCCATTGGAGACGTAGAGACGGTGTGCGCCCGGGTCGGCCGTGAGGTAGTCCCAGAACGAGGCGGGACCGCCGATGTCGATCTTGCCGGTCACTTTGTAGTCGTTGGCGGAGGCGGCGAGGGCCACCGCGAAGGTCAAGGCGAGAAGGGTGCGCATAATCGAATACTCCAGTACATCAGGCGCATTGGCAATGTCGCGTGTAACCCAAGATACGAATTTGGAGGAGAATATCCCAAATCCGGCGTCACGGTGAGGGAGTTATCCGTGATTTCCCGCGTTTCAGAATAGCGAACGTTTCTTCCTCTCGCTCAAGGGTTCACGGGTGAGTAGGAAAGAGCGTCCAAAGTGGGCAATTCTCTTCCTCCGGTCAGGGCTTGTGCGGCTCTTCGCGGCTGGCCAGTCCCGGAAGCAGAGGAAGCCTCACGCGTTTCGATGGCAGCGGCGTAGTGGAGGCCGGCTTGGGCGTAGTACTCGCCTGAGCCGGAGCCGCTGTCTTGCCGCCCGCCGCGGGTGTCTAGTCTTGATGCCCGCGGCATTCGGCGAGCCGTTGCGATACGTGCGCGATCAGTGGTTTCGCGTTCAAGTCTCCCTCCAGCCTCCCTTCGAGTTTCAAATGACCTAATGCTTCCGCGGCGCGCGCGAAGCATGGCGAGGCTTTCTTCCATCCTGAATGGGCGTTACCCGCTGCTCGAATGTAGAGTTCTCCCAGGTCCGACCAGGCCCATCCCAGGTGGTAGCGCGCGTCGTCATTGGATGGGTCAAGAGTCACGGACTGTTCGAAAAGTCGTGTGGCGTCTTGTAGATACTGAATGGCGCGCGGCCGGTCTCCGGCGTCCTCGCACGTCGGCGCGGCGGTGACTTTGAGCTTCCCGATCTCAAGTCTGGCAAGCGAGTTCTGCGGGTCGGCGTCGGCCATTTCCTGCTGGATTACCAGGGCGGCCGAGAAACTCTCATCCGCTTCGCGGTTGCGATGGCGTTCGTGCAAGAGCCAACCGATCTCGGTGTAGTCCCAGGAAAGCTCCAGCTTGGTCCGCATATCTCTCGGCGCGGCGGCCACCCGTTCTTTGTCGATGCGCAGAGCCTGCCGGTGGTGGTCCAGGGCTTCATTGGACCTTCCGGTCTGTTGATAGCCACTCGCCAGGTTGCGGTGGATTCGCGCCGTGGTGCGGCGCAGCGCCGCGTTGTCCGGTTCGCGGGCCGCTACCTCCAGATTCGCCGTCAGGGCCTGCTCGTAAGCGATCACGGACTCCGCGGGGCGGTTCTCGCCGCTTAAGGTGTACGCCTCGTTCCAGAGCGCCGTGGCCCGGTACGCCGGCATTTCGGGATGTTCGTTGGCGATCTTCCAGCGGAGTGCGGTCGCTTCCTGGCGAAGCCGGCGCCAAAGCGGCGCCTCGCCTCGCTGCTCGTGGATGTCGGCCTGATGCTCGTCGGCTGACGCCAGCGCATCCTGAATCTTGAGATCGTTGGGGGCCGCGCGCAACAACGATTGCAGAATGCGGCGGGCGCGCCCGAAGCTCTCCAAAGCTCCCGACAGGTCGCCAGTATTGGCCCGGCCGGGACTGCCTTGCACCTGCCCGATCTTGTCGTAGGCGAGCGCAATTTCCATTTGCAGGTCGCGGTTCTTGCCTCCCGAGGCATCGAGAGTCCTGAGATAGACCAAGGCGCGTTCCACCAGCAGACGCCGTGCCGCGGTCGATCCGGGCAGATCCTGAATCGCGTCGTGCAGGTCGAAGACGACGGCGTGGGCCAGTTGCCGCAGGTCGTTGAAGCGCTGGCGCGCCTGCCAGCCCTGCCACCAGATGGCGCCGGCGGCGGCAATGGAGAGCAGAGTTCCAGCCAAGGTCACGGCAACTCCCCAGCGGTGGCGCGAGACGAACTTCCTGAAGCTATACAGCGACGATCCGCGCGATGCGCGTACGGGGAATCCGCTCAGGTGCCGCTCGATGTCCCGTTCCAACTCCTCGACGCTCCCATAACGGCGCTCGGTCTCCTTGCGGAGCGTCATGAGCACGATGTCGTCCAGGTCGCCCTTTAGCTGCTGTGCGGTGACGATTGCCGCGTTGCCGCGCGTGCTCTTTCGCATGGCGGCACTGGGCCGGACAGGTTCCAACTCGCAGACGGCATGGTAGATTTCGAGCGGCGATTGCTCTTTGGCGGAGTATGGACTCTGGCCGCACAGCAGTTCGTACAGCAGCACCCCGAGGGAATAGATGTCTGTCGAGGTGGTGAGACGCTCTCCGCGCACCTGCTCCGGACTGGCGTAGTCCGGCGTCAGCATGGAGACGGTGGAGGCTGGGAGCTGGTCGGCGGCGGGGCCTTCGCGAAAGACGCGGGCGAGCCCGAAGTCCAGTAGTTTGGGTGTGCCGTCAGGCGTTACCAGAATGTTGCCCGGCTTGATGTCGCCATGAATGATCAGCTTGCGGTGAGCGTGCGTGACGGCCGAGCAGACGTGCCGAAAAATCTGGAGGCGCTGGCGAACCGTGAGCTTGTGATCCCTGGCGTGGGTCGTGACGGGCAGCCCGTCCACGTACTCCATCACATAGTAAAGCTGACCGGCGCTGGTGGCTCCGCTGTCGATCAGGCGTGCGATGTTAGGGTGCTGCAACTCGGCGAGCACTTGCCGTTCCCTGCGGAATCGCCGGGCAAATTCAGCCGCGTGTGGGCCCGACTTCATCACCTTCACGGCGACCTGCTGGCGGTAGTCGCCGTCGTCGCGTTCGGCGAGGTACACCACGCCCATTCCGCCCTCTCCCAGGCGGCGCACGATTCGATAGGGTCCCGCGCGCTCGAGGTCGGCCTCCGCTGGTGGCTCGGACTCCGGCACGGCGTCGTGCCATTTAGTAACAGGGAGAGAAATACCGGCCTGATTCTCCTCTTCAAAGCGCAACAGATCTTCCACTTCGCCTCGGAGTTCGGTGTCGCCCGCGCAGGCCTCCTCCACGAAGGTCGCGCGTGCGCCGGCGGGCTGCGCGAGAGCGGCCTGAAGCAGCGCCTTCACGCGGAGCCACTGCTGGGGAGTCATGCGTCCTGGTCTTTGCTCAACCGGCGTCGCAGCCAAAGTCGCGCGGCCGCCCATTCGCGTTCGACCGTCGCAGGCGACGCGCCGAGGACTTCGCTGGCTTCGTCGATCGTCAGCCCGCCGAAGAATCGCAGTTCTACCAGCGCGGAAAGCTGCGGATCGAGGGCTTGCAACTCATTCAGAGCGATGTCCAGGTCCACGATATCCACCGGCTTAGGCAGCGCGGTAGCTTGCGCTTCCCCGAGTTGAACCTGAGCCAACAAGCCGGGACGCTTGCTGGCGTTGTGGCTCGAGGCGTGGTCCAGCAGAACGCGGCGCATCATGCGGGCCGCCACGCCCAGCACCTGCGCACGATTGCTCCAGTCCACGCTCTCCTGTCCGACCAGCCGCAGATACGCCTCATTCACCAGGGCTGTCGGCTGTAGCGTGTGCTGGGGGCGCTCGCGCTGCATATAGCCTTCGGCTAATCGACGAAGCTCTGCGTAGACTTCCGGCATCATTTCGTCAAGGGCGGCGCGGTTGCCCTTGTGCAGATCGTCGAGAAGCCTCCGGAATGTGGCGCCCACCACCATATTGTGCGACATGAATGGCGCTACGTGCTGAATGGGGGGCCGAACAGACGGGATTAACCGCAAAACTCCCGGCCTGTCCCCCGAAGGTTGCCTGGTATAGGCAGCTAATCGGACTAACGCGTGTTTAAGGAGTGCGGAGGCGGCGAGAATGTCAACTACTTGTCGGATGCGGAAGCGGATGGCGCCGGCTTACTGGCTGCACTGGCTGCGCTTGGCGGAGCAGGGGCCGCGGGCTTGGACACTCCGTTACCACTAGCTCCGTCCGAACCGCTCGATTCGTGGGATGGGCTGGAGCTATGCTTGTTTGCGTAGTCGGTGATGTAGAAGCCGCTGCCCTTGAACTGGAAAGTCGGGGCGGTGAGAAGGCGCGCTACCTTGCCGCCGCAACCCTCGTGCACCTTGACCGGAGCGTCCGAGAACCTCTGCAGAACTTCGAAAACTTCGTTGCATTTCTTGCATTTATACTCGTACAGAGGCATTGTTAGCTCTCCTGGCCAAACTCAAGTCCTAATACCATTATGGGCCCCTTGGACGCTCCGCGGGGCAACCCTGCGCATCTTCCCTACCTACCCCACTCCAGCGCCAACTGAAAACGGCCCGCAAGGAATGCGGGCCGGTACGTGGGCTTCTGACCACTCTGATGAATACGTCGCTATTTTTGATGCGGCGGATTGGATGGAGTGGTGGGATTTGTCTCGTCGGTTTTTGGCTTTAAAGGCTGCGGCACCGTCTTGGCTGCCTCAATTGTAGCTGTCCCATTCAGCACTTCGAGTGCCTTCTTCAACACCGGATCTTCGCCGGGCTTCTTGGGAGCAGCGGGCGCCGCGGTTGGCGCGGGGCTCTCCGCTTCATCTTCATCGGCCGAGTCGCCATCGATGTCGTTCACCATGAACGCAGGGGTCACGGGGTTGTCCTGAATGGCCTTGCCGGCAGGCGAGTAGTACTTGGCGACTGCCAACAAAACAGCGCCGCCATCTTCGGTAGGTATCACTTTGCGTACTGCCGCATCGCCGAAGGTTCTCTCACCGACTCCCTGGGCGCGTTTATTATCAATCAACGCAGCGGCTACGATCTCCGCCGCGCCGAGCGTGCCACGGTTCGTGAGAACCACTAGCGGTCCCTTGTAAATCGTCTTCGAAGGGTCGGCTTCAAAACCCGTCTTCGGTACCTTCTGACCTTGCAGCGTAGCTATGGTGCCTTTGTCGAGGAACAGATTCGCCACCGCGATTCCTTCTTCCACCGAACTGACGGCATCGTGTCTGAGATCGAGTACCAGCCGTTTGGCGCCCTGCCGGGTCAGATCCTTGATGGCCGCGGCCACCTCCGCGGACTTGCCCGCGCTCAGGTTATGTATCTGGATCAGCCCCGTTTGTTCATCGATCATCTTGGCGGCTACAGGCGCGGGCTTGAGGTCGACGCGCGTCAGCTTGATGGTCGTCGGATCCGGCTTGCGCAGCCGGAGCACGGTGAGATCGACGGTCGTTCCCGGATCCCCCTCGAGCAGCAGATCGGCAAAAGCAAGCGGCATGTCGCGGGTCTGGATTCCATTCAGCGATTCCACAATGTCGCCCGTCGAGAGCCCGGCTTTGTCGGCTGGCGAGCCCGGAATGGCGTCTACGATATTGATCTCATAGCCGTATTTCCTGCTCAGCACCAGACCCACGCCGGCGCGCTTCAGCTCTTTGTCCTTGGTGTATTCCTTGTATTGCTCGGCATTCAGATAGCTGGCAAAAGGATCGATGGAGATCAGGAGACCATTGATTGCGCCGAGCGTGACATTCTTCATGTCCGGCTCTTCGACGTAGTCGGATTTGATCTTTCCGAGCACTTCGGCATAAACGCTCAGATGATGGTAAGGCGTTCCGGATTCAGCACTTGCGACGCGGCTTTGGCCCACCAGGGAGCCACCCAGAATCAGTGCCACCAGAATGGTGGAAACGCTCACGACGATGTACTTGAAGGGTCGATTCATGAATTCGCGGCTCCGCGCCCAGATTGACATGGAGAGCCGGGACAACTCCTGATCTGAAGTATAGCAGGCGGTGTCCAGCCAACCGCCCTCTAAGCTATAGACGCAACATGGGGAAATCGGTTGTCAAAACCTTTCAGCAATGGCACAAATCCGCTGTGGCCTGCGCCGCTGCCGCGACAATTGCCCCTCGGGACGGCAAGGCGGCCCACTCTCCGCGACGGGCCGCCTGGGAATCGCCGTTGGCCGCGTCGATCAGCGCCGGTCCAGAACCTGCCGGACTTTGGCCGCCAGGTCAGAAGGGGTAAACGGCTTGGTTAAGAATGAGTTCTCCGAGCTTGACGCGGAGCGTCCGGCGGCCATCTCCGGATCGTGACCCGACATGAGCAATACGGCGGTCGCCGGCCTTTCCAAACCAATTTGCTCCGCGAGTTCCCGTCCGTTCATCCCGGGCATAAGGACGTCGCTGAGCAGGAGGTCGATCGGCCCGGCGTAACTGCCGGCCAGTTCCAGCGCTGCCGCGCCGCTGCTGGCGGTGAGCACGCGATAGCCCCGTCCAGACAAGCTTTCGGCCGCCAGCCGAAGGACTTCTTCCTGATCCTCTGCCACCAGGATCGTCTCGGAGCCGCCGGGGTCTTCCAACGCTTTCGGCGTCGTTTCGGGAGCAACTCCGGAAGTGGCGCGTGGCAGGCAGATCGTGAATGTGGTCCCCAGTCCAGGTTCACTTTCCACTCCGATCCAACCACCGTTCTGCTGGACGATGCCATACACCGTGGAGAGTCCCAGTCCGGTGCCTTTGCCCACGGCTTTCGTCGTGAAGAAGGGCTCGAAGATGTGCAGCCGAGTCGCCGGATCGATGCCTGTTCCGGTGTCCGAAACCACGCACGAAACAAATGAGCCCGGCTTCGACTCCGGGCGGAGAGCGTCCAGCGCCGCATCGATCTCCACGTTTTTCGTCCGAATAGTGAACTTCCCGCCCTTCGGCATTGCGTCACGCGCGTTCAACGCCAGATTCAGCAGGATCTGATGAATCTGACCCGGGTCGGAGTTTACTGGTCCAAGCTCCGGCGCGAGATCGAGGGACAACTCGCATTTTTCGCGCAGCACCCGGCGCAGCATCTGCTCAGCATCGACAATCACCGTGTTCAGATTGAGCGGTCTGGGGCAGGTGACCTGCTTACGGCTGAAGGCCAATAACTGCTGGGTCAGCTCGGCGGCACGTTCGCCGGCTTTCTGAATCTCGCGCACCTGCCGCGAGGCCGGGCTGTCATCGCTCATGGATATCAGCAGAAGACTGCTATAGCCGCTGATCACGGTAAGCAGGTTGTTGAAATCATGCGCCACTCCGCCCGCCAACCGGCCCACGCTCTCCAATCGTTGGGACTGCTGGAGCTTGGTCTCCATGGCGAGCTGTTTCGTGACATCCCGGAATACCGCGACCACCCCGATAGGAACTTGCGAATTGCCGAAAATCGGCGAGACTGTCGCATCCTCGATGACCAGAGCGCCATCTTTCTTGCGGCTGGACAGTCTTCCAGACCATGCTCTGCCTTCCCGCAGGGTGACCGCGACCCGTTCCAGAAACTCCTCTCCCTGCCTTCCGAACTGCAGGAACACCATGTTCTGGCCGATCGCTTCCTCGCGCGTGCGGCCGATGCTCCGCAGCAACGCCGGATTGCAATATTGGATCGAGCCATCTTTGTCGAAAATGACGACCTCATCCGAGGCGTGATCAATGGCCGCGAGAAGCCTCTGCCCGAACTGTTGCGCCTGTTCCAGGTGCGCCTCGCTCTCTCGCAAGGCTTTCCGCGCCTGGTTCCAGGACGTCAGATCCCTGGTCACGGAGAGGATGTGCGGCTCACCGGCCAGCAGCGTGATACGGGCCGACATCAAGCCTGGTTCCACCCGGCCATCTTTCTTCCGAAAGTGGGCTTCCATGTTGTGGACTTCGCCATCCCGGGCGAGCGTTGCGGCTAAATGTTCCCTCTCCGCCGGATTGGCCCAGATTCCAAGATCCAATGACGATACGCCGATCAGATCCTGGCGCGTGAATCCTGTTGACTCAAGAAATCCTTCGTTCACTTCTACGTAGGTGCCATCGTCCAAACGGTTTATAGCGACGGCGTCGGCGGAAATCTGGAAGACGAGTCGGCCATGCTCCTCCAGGTACTGGATGCGCTCTTGCGCCCGCGCTAACCCGGAGACATCTCGGCCAATCCAGCGGACACTCGCGATCCGGCCATTCAGCTTGCGGACCCGCGCCTTCAAATGAAGGTGCACGTGCGAACCACTGCTGGCTGTAATTTGGACTTCCGCGGACGTACTCTCCCTCGTCTCTGGATCCGCATCCAGTAGTGTCTGCAAGGCCGGCAGGCTCTCATGGATGAAAAGGCGTTGGATAGTCATCGCCAGCAACTGCTCGCGCGCGTAACCGCTGATTTCGCAGGCCGCTGAATTCACGAAGATGATCTGGCCATCGGCAGAGCTATCCAGGATCGCATCGGAAACGTCGTCCAGTAGTTCCTGATAAGCTGACTTCGCCTCCTCTTGCGCCGGATCGAGGATTTCGATTTGCGGTCGAGTCTGAACGCCGGGTTGGCGAGAAAGTGCCATAGTTGCTTCCGGGAAGTAGAGAGGATAGCCGATACCTTGCCCTACGTAAAGGAATCGTCGGGTTCATTTGCCTTTTGTTATCGATACTCCCATCATGCTGGGATGCAAAATCTGTCATAATCATTCAAAGTCATTCAGAATTGCTTAAGAAATGGCACCGGTCATGGGATCTTCGCCCCTCATCAATCGAACAACCGTCGAGGACATCGTCCGTCAGATCGTTGCGAAGCGGCTCGGACCCTCGGACAATCCGCAGGCGCCCAAGCTGGTTGTGGATGCCTCAGCGCGACACATGCATTTGTGCCGCGAGGACATCGACCGTCTGTTCGGCCCGGGATATGAACTCACGGTTTATCGCCCGCTGTACCAGGAAGGGCACTTCGCGGCCAACGAGATGGTCACCATCATTGGCCCTCGCAGCCGGCTGATCTCGAATTTGAGAATTCTTGGGCCCTTGCGCGACCGGTCGCAGGTGGAACTGGCCTTCACCGATGCCATCAGTCTGGGACTTCCGAATATTCCCATCCGGCTCTCGGGTGACATTGCGGGCACTCCGGGTGCGTTTATCATGGGTCCCAAGGGCATGGTCGAGCTAAAGGAAGGCGTGATTCGCGCCGCGATTCACGTTCACATGAACCCGGCCGAAGCGGATTGGTACGGCGTGAAACACAAGGACATTATGAAGCTGGGCGTCGGCGGGGACGCCGGCGTCACCTTCAATCGGGTTCACGTTCGCGTGGACCCGAAGGTGCGGCTGAACGTGCACATGGACACGGACGAGGCGAACGCCTGCGGGCTGCACCTCGCTAAACAGATCGAGCTGATCAAGTAGGAGAATCCGAGAGATGAATCAAGCGCTAGGAATGATCGAAACCAAGGGCATGGTCGCGCTCTTCGAAGCGACGGATGCGATGCTGAAGGCCGCCAACGTCACATTTACCGGATGGGAGAAAGTAGGCAGCGGGCTGGTGACCTCGTTCGTTGAGGGCGATGTTGCCGCCGTGAAGGCCGCTACGGACGTCGGCGCCGCCGCCGCGCGCCGCGTGGGCGAACTCTCCTGCGTGCAGGTAATCCCGCGTCCCCACGACGACATCGCGCTCTTCTTCAAGAAGCCTGCGAAAAAGGAAGCCGCCGCGGAACCGGATCCCGGCACTGCGGTCGGTCTGATTGAGACACGCGGACTCACGGGACTGGTCGAGGCCAGCGACGCGATGTGCAAGGCGGCGAGTGTCCAGCTCGTGCGCACCATTCAGATCGGCGGAGGCTATGTGACCGCCATCGTGCGCGGCGACGTCGGCAGCGTGCGCGCGGCCGTCGATGCCGGCGCCAGCGCGGCCCGCCGAGTGGGCGAGCTCGTCTCATCGCACGTCATCCCGCGCCCGCATGAAGGGCTCGTCGAAGGCATGCTCCGTTAAATGGCAGCAAGGGGACTCAATATGGAACTCACAAGCATCGGGATTATCGAAACCAAAGGGCTCGCCGCTTTGGTCTGCGCCACTGACGCCATGCTGAAGGCGGCCAAGGTCGAATTCAAGGGCTACAAGAACGTCGGCAGCGCATACTGTTCCGCGTTCGTCACCGGAGACGTAGCTTCCGTGAAAGCCGCGGTGGAAGCGGGCGCGGCCACGGCGCGCACCGTCGGGGAACTGATCAGCGTGCACGTCATCGCCCGTCCGCATGACGAGCTGAAGACCGTGCTGCCCAAGTAACGTCCATGTTTTTGGCGAAGGTCATTGGAAACGTCGTCGCGACCCAGAAGAGTCCCGAGTTTCAGGGCATGAAGCTGCTGTTGCTCCAGCCCTACATCAACCGTGAAAACGAGCTGGTGGCTTCGGGCAGTTCGATCGTGGCCGTGGATAGCGTGGGCGCGGGGCTGGGTGAATGCGTGCTCTTCACGCAGGGCAGCTCGGCGCGGCTGACGCACAACACGAAGGGCGCGCCGGTGGACGCCGTGATCGTCGGTATTGTCGACAGCGTGGAAGTGAACGGACAGACGGTGGCTAAGCCCTAGTGACAAGCCCTGGAGACAAGCAATGACGGGAAGCGAAAAATCATGACGGGGAACAGGGAACAACTCATCGCCGAAATTGCGCGCGAGGTGGTTGCGCGCCTGCAAGGACAAGCCCAGGGCGGGGAACTCGTAAGGGCGTCCGCCGCGACCGGAGACGGTGTGTTCGCGACGGTGGACGAAGCCGTGAAGGCCGCGGCCGAAGCACAGAAACGCATCGCCGCATTGAGCCTCGGCGATCGGGGCCGAATCGTCGCCATCATCAAACGGATGTGCGCGGAGAATTCCTCCGAATGGGCCCGCCTGGAGTTGGAAGAGACCGGCCTGGGGCGTCTCGACCACAAGATTGAGAAGCTCAAGAATGTCCGCAACGTGCTCGGCGTGGAAGCGATGCGGAGCGATGTTCGCACGGATACCACCGGCCTGCTCGTCATTGAACGCGCACCCTGGGGCGTGATCGGCATGGTGCTGCCGGCGACGCACTCCGTGCCGACTCTGGCGAGCAATGCGATCAACGTAATCGCCGCGGGCAATACCGCTGTTTTCAGTCCTCATCCCGCCGGTGCGAAGGTAGCCGCGCTGGCTTTACGCGCCTTCAATCGTGAGATCCAGCGCGAGCTTGGCATTTCGAACTCCATCACCACGGTCGCCAATGCAAGCATCCGTTCGGCGGAAGAAGTTTTCCATCATCCCGGCATAGCTCTGATTTGCGTTACGGGCGGACCGGCAGTGGTTCGCGCCGCGGCGAAGTCAGGCAAGCGCGTGATCGCCGCCGGGCCGGGCAATCCGCCAGTCGTCGTGGACGAGACCGCCGACCTCGACAACGCCGCGAAGTCCATCGTGATCGGCGCGTCGTTCGACAACAACCTGCTCTGCATCGCGGAGAAGGAGGTTTTCGTTGTCGCTTCGGTCTTCGACGCTTTCATCTCGGCGATGAAGCGCGCGGGCGCTTACGAACTGAATGTCGCCGCCATCGACCGGCTGACACAGGCCGCTTTCACATTCGATACCGACGGCAAGGGTTGCGGCCACGCCCATCTCAAGAAGGAACTGATTGGCAAAGACGTTGCCGTGCTCGCCGCCGCGGCTGGCGTGCAGGTTCCAGCCGGGACGGATCTGCTCTTCGGCCAGACCGCCGAGGACCATCCTTTCGTCCAGGAAGAGCAGATGATGCCCTTCGTGCCGATCGTCCGCGTGCCGGACGTGGACGCCGGGATTGCCGCCGCGCTGAAGGCCGAACACAACTATCGCCACACGGCGTTGATGCACTCGCGCAACATTCACAACTTTACGAAGATGGCCAAAGCCATGAACACCACGTTGTTCGTGCAGAACGCGCCGTGCGCCGCCGCGTTGGGCGCTGAGGCTCCCAGCTATCTGAGTTTTTCCATCGCCACGCCGACGGGCGAGGGCGTCACCACGCCGCTGACCTTCACTCGCGAACGCCAGATCGTCATCGGTGGCGGGGATTTGCGGTTCATCTAACGAGCGACTATGTTTCTGGCGCGTATCGATGGCACGCTCACCTCGACGGTCAAGCACGAGACGCTCGAGGGCTGCCGTTTCCTGATCGGTCAGCGGCTCGATGCGGATGGCGGAGCTATCGGCGACCCGCTCGTCCTCGTCGATACGCTGGGAGCGGGGCGGGGTACGACGGTCTTGGTCACGACGGATAATGAAACGCTGCGGACGAGGGTGGGGAAGACCACGCCAGCCAGGATGGTCGTCTGTGGACTTGTGGATGAAACGCGCGACAGCCAGGTTGCTGCCTCCGCTGTCTCCCCAACGGCGAAAACGCACCGCACGCGGCTTCCGGCCGATCGTGCGGCAAGGAACTCGCAATGAGACTCGGCATCGTGCGCGGCAGCGTCGTCTTGAGTGCGGCCGTCCCGGCGTTGCGCGGGACCCGGATGGTGATTGTGGAGCCGGTCACGGCCCGCAACCTGGAATTGAACAACGGGCTGGGCGGTGGCAAAGCCGTGATCGCCGCCGATCAGCTCGGGCCCGGAGTCGGGCAGATGGTTGGTTTTGTGGAGGGACGAACGGCCGCAAACCCGTTTTCGCCCGTGGATGTTCCGGTGGATGCTTACTGCGCGCTGATTGTCGACCAGGTCGATTTTCAGCCGCCGCTCAGCATGGGGGCAGCAGATAGGAAGGTGCAGAAATGAACAGCTTCGATCTTACTCAGTACAAGGTTGTGACACTGGACGACATCGAAGCCGCGTCTAAGGCAGGCGCGACGGAACTGCTGGTGCGCGATGGCGCGATCTTCACGCCCTCGGCGCGCGATGCCATCTCCGCGAAGAATCTGGCCACCAAAAACGTCGCGACCGGTCAGGCCGCTGGCAAGACGCCGACGAAGTGGGATGCGCTGTTCCATTCGCCCGAAGCGGAAGTTATCAAGGCCGAGATCGTCAACGTCGGGCGCAAGCTGTGGCAGCGCATGTATGTGGATGGCAACGGAGGCAACATCTCCTACCGGCTCACGCCGGAGGCCGTCATCTGCACGCCGACGCTCGTCAGCAAGTCGGATCTGAAGCCGGAGGATCTCTGCCTGGTGGACCTCTCGGGCAATCAGCTCGCCGGTGGGAAACCGCGCACCAGCGAGATTCTGATGCACCTCGAGATCTACAAGGAAGTGCCCGAGGCCAAGGCCGTCGTTCACTGCCACCCGCCGCACGCCACCGCCTACGCCATCGTCGGCCGCGTGCCTCCAACCTGCGTGATTCCCGAATTCGAGGTTTTTGTCGGCAGGGTCGCACTGTCTCCCTACGAGACGCCGGGCACGCAGAAGTTCGCCGAAACCGTGATTCCGTTCGTCAAGAAACACAACTGCCTGCTGCTCTCCAACCATGGCATTGTCTGCTGGGCCGACACGGTGACACACGCCGAGTGGTATGCCGAGGTGCTGGATACGTATTGCTGGACGCTGATGAACGCCGCTCAACTCGGCGCGCCGATCACGACCATCCCGTCGGAGAAAACGTCCGACCTCCTGGCCATCAAACAGCGTTTGGGGCTGCCCGATGCGCGCCTCGATATGAAGGAATGCCAGTTGTGCGACATGCCTGAACTCGGCTCGACCATCGCCGTGCCTCCCCCCGCGCCATGCTCTGCCGGCGCCGCTCCGGGCGAAGACGTGGAGTCGATCATCCAGGCCGTGACTGATGCCGTTATGGCCGCGCTAGCAGGTAAAGCCAAGACCAAATGAGAGCGATCGGCCGCCAGTTGAAGATTCGCCAGCTTCTCGACTCGCAGGAGTTTGTGGATCTCGACACGCTCTGCCGCGAGCTCGATGCCTCCGAGTCTTCGGTTCGGCGCGACCTGATATCGCTGGAGGGCGACGGCGTTCTGAAGCGTGTATACGGCGGTGCCATGGCCTCGCAGACGCACGATCGTCAGCTCGACTTTGCGTGGCAGAGCACGCGCATGGCCGAGGAAAAGCAGAGGATCGCTACACTTGCAGCCGGGCTGGTGGAGGACGACCGGACGGTCATTCTCGACGGCGGCTCCACCGTTGCGGCGGTTGCGCGATTGCTCACCGGCCGCTCGCTGCACGTCATCACGAACTCTTTGCCTTTGGCCGAGATCTTCAGCGAATCCCGCAACATCGAAGTGACCATTACGGGCGGCTATCTCTACCCGCGGATTCGCGCGACCCTCGGCCCGCTGTGCGAACAGATGCTGGGCGGCGTCACCGCCGACCTGCTGATCATGGGCATTGGCGGCATCACGCCCGAGGGCTTCAGCAATACGAATACGCTGGTCGTTGGCCCGGAGCGCAAGATGATCGAGGTTTCGCGCAAGGTAATCGTCGTCGCCGACCACACCAAGTTCGGGCGCCGGGCGGTCTTGCACCTCGCTCCGCTGGATGTTGCCGACGTGGTGGTCTCGGACACGGAATTGGAACAACAGCACCGCGAAATGCTGGAGTCCCACAACGTTGAACTGCTCTTAGCCTGATTGCGTCCTTCGGTCCCGCCTTCACTCGTCGCCTGCGTCTCGATGGGCGCGAGTTTCTCAGCGTTTCCGCATTGCCGGGTGGGCGTCTGTCGATTTGTTACGCGAGGAATCGGAGACGTCGGAACGCCATGCTTTACACTTTTAATTGGAGGGACCGACGACAAATGAAAAACGTCCTATCCAGCCAACCTGTTTTTTTCGCAGGACGTGCGATCGAGCTCAGCGTCGGGGGCCGGCGGCATATCGCGTCCAAATGGGCGTCCGAGCCGTGCCAGATGCGGCGCAGAGCGCAGCGCTCCCGATTCGATTCCCGGGATCTGCCCGCCACGCGAGGCTCCGGCCGATGAACCTGGAAGACGTCGCCAGGCGGGCCAAGGTCTCCACTGCCACCGTGTCGCGAGTGCTGAACGGCGTCGACGTGGTCCAGCCGGGCACGCGGGCGCGGGTGATGAAGGCGGTTGCAGAGCTCAAGTACCACCCTAACCTGCATGCCCGAAGTCTGGCCGGCGGGCGCAGCAAGACGATTGGCGTCATTGTTTCTAATCTCGAAAACCCGTTTTTCTTCGACGTGTACCGGTCTCTGGAAATCGATTGCCGGAACAATGGTTATGAGATCTTCGTCGCGAATACGGACTATCGTTCCGAGCAGTTGCTCGCAAGCATCCGGCTGATGATCGGGCGGCGTGTCGCCGGCTTGGCCGTCATCGTCTCAGAGATGGAAAGCGCGCTCATCCAGGAGCTCACTGACAGTCAGATCCCCGCCGTCTTTTACGACGTCGGTCCCTCGACGCCCAACATTACGAACATCCGCGTCAACTACAAGAGCGGCGTGGAGCGCGTGGTTGAGTACCTGTGCTCGTTGGGACATCGCGAGTTTGCGTTTGTCGGCCATCATACGGCACTTGGCCCTATCAACGAGCGGTACAGAGCCGTGCGTGACGCGCTCGGCCGTCTATCGCCGGACGCTGAATTGCGCGAGATTACCGGGAGCGACTCACTGGAGGGCGGGCGGCAGGCGGCACGGGGGCTACTGTCTTCGGGCTATGCGCCGACGGCCATCGTCTGCGTCAACGATTTCATGGCCGCCGGCGTCCTGAGGGAGCTGCGTGAATGCGGGCTACGCGTCCCCGAGGATGTGTCCGTGACGGGCTTCGATAACATCGTGCTGTCAGAGTTCTGCTATCCCCCGCTCACCACTGTGCATATCCCGCGGGACCGCATCGGTCATATTCTCTTCTCGATTCTCGGGCCAAGGTCGCAACCGGCGGATTCGACGAGCGCGGAGATCGTCGTTGAGCCGGAGTTCATAGTGCGCGGATCCACAGGCCCGGTGAATTTCCAACGGGCTTCCAGCGTTTGCAGACCGGAGGACCTGGCCGCGATCCGTCCGGCGTAGTGTTGCGCTGGCGGCGCAGCCTGCACGGCTGGAATCAACAGAGAGCAGGCTTCACGCCGTTAGCTTCCGTTGCCTCGGCCTGCCCGGTTCACCTCACCCAGCCTCATCCGGATGCTATTCCGATTCCGGCGGTACACCCGAGGTCTCACGCCTCCGAAGTTCGACCCAAGCGGGGAACAGTGGCGGGTTCTCGAGCCAGGTGCGCAGCCAGAGGGCCATTTCGAGCTTGACCGCCCGCTTCAGATCGTGAGTCTTCGGGTTGTGGGCGGCCAGTTCCGTGTGGTCCTTGGCCCGGATGACAATGGAGCGGATCAGTTGGCGGCGCGGCGCGTCGCCCGACTCGCGAGCGGCGAGGTACTCGGCGAGCAGAGCGCCGAGCGTTTCCTCCAGGTGCTGGTAGCTGTCCTGAACGACGCCTTGAATCAGCGGCGTCAGCGGGACGCCGGATTCGAGCAGCGCCGCGCGGCGGGTATCGTCCGAGCAGTCTGGAAACACCTGGGAGATCTCTCCGGCGCGTTTTTCGGTTACGCGATCCCAGTTTCGATCGGCCAGCCACGCCAGGATTCGTTGCTTCTTGCTCGGGGGCCGACCCGGGCCCTGGCCGTAACGCCGCGCCTCATTGAGCTGTCCGGACTCGATGTCTCCGGGCGTTATCTTGCCGGCGAGAGGCGCATCACTTTCGTTTTCTGTGGTCACGACGATAGCTTGACACGGCCTTGTCATGGGCGGCGAGGTCTTTTGAGAAAACATGTGCGCCGGTGGCTCCGGGCTCGGCGACGAAGAAGAGTTCGTCCGTTACCAAGGGATGCAGCGCCGCGCGGAGAGAGTCGCGTCCGGGGTTGGCAATCGGTCCCGGCGGCAGCCCGGGGTTCTTGTAAGTGTTGTAGCGGTTCGTACTGGCCAGGTCGGTGCGGCGGATCACGCCGCTCCAATCGCCTTCAAGCTGCGCTGCATACATGACCGTGGGATCGCAATCGAGCTTCATCCCCTTGCGTAAGCGGGCGGCGTAAACGCCGGCGATCCGCGGACGCTCATCCGGAATTTTGGCCTCTTTCTCAACCATCGAGGCGAGAGTGACGACGCGGCCCGGGTCGCCGTGCATCCCCAGTTCGGCGTCGACCCTGCGGAATTGCGCCGTCATGGCCTGGCAAACATCGCTCACGGTGGATTTGCGGCCAAAGCGGTAGGTCGCGGGGAAGAGGTAGCCTTCGAGGCTTGGAGCCGATGGCGCCAGATCGCGAACGAGGTCCGGCGAACGTGCCTGCTGTAGGAACGCGGCTGCCGTCCCGATGCCGGCGCGCTGGACGAGGTTCGCGATGTCGAACATCGTGCTCCCCTCCGGGACCACTAGATCGATATGGAAGACGTCGCCAGCCGCCAGCCGCGCGAAGACCTGGGCAGGCGTCGCGGCGTGCGTGAACTGATACTCGCCCGCCTTGGCGCCAATGCCCAGGCGCGTCAAGCGGGAGAACTCGTAAAGCAAGGGATTTCGAACGATACCCGCCTTGGTCAATTCCTCGCCGATCCTCCACGACGAGGTACCGCGCGGAATATCCACGAAGACGGGCTCGGGGAAGTTCCCATAGGCGTCCTTGCGCACCAGCCAGGACAGGAGAGCAAGCGTGCCGGCGAGTGCGCAGAGAAGCAAGACGGAGAAAAAACGCCTCACGCCAGGCCTCCGCTGAGACCCTGCGCGGCGACATAATCCTCAAGCAGCATGACCGCGGCCATGCGGTCCACCACGCCCTTGCGCTTTTCCTCTAGCAACTTCTTGAGGCTCCAGCCTGCGTCTTTTAAACGACTCTCCGCCTCGACCGAGGTGAGCCGCTCATCCTGGAAACGGACGGGCAATCCGCTGGCACGCTCCAGCCGGGAACAGAAGTCGCGCACGAATTTCGCTTGCGGTCCCTCCGAGCCATCCATGTTCATCGGCAGGCCGGAGACGAAGGCCGACGCGCCGCGTTCCCGGGCGATGCGCGCCAGCCGGCCGAGATCCTCATCGCGCGTCTTGCGTTGTAGCGTATCGAGACCGCGCACCATGCCGTCGGCAGGATCGTACAAGGCTAGACCAATCCGCTTGCGGCCGATGTCGAGCCCGAGCAGCCGGGGCGCGGGACTTGGGGTTGAAACATCCACTCTTTCAATTGTATCGGGCGCGTCTTCGCCGGGCGGAGCCGCGACCGCGAGGCAGCGTTCGCCTGGGACCGCCGATCTCCAGATCGGCTCCGTTCAAAGGCAGAGTCCCCAGTGAGGGAGCGCGCAGGGGCCTTTCAGTCCGTCCCAGCGCCGCCTTCCTGCGTTCATCTGGCCATCCGTTCCACGAGTCGCTCCCAATTCCAACAATGGGACCGCAGGGCTGCTCGCGCAGTGGATATCCTGGTGAGAACCATGCCGATTGGAATCCGAATGACTTATTCTTCCTCATCCCTCGCTCGGGCGTCGGTGCTCCTCCTGGCCGCCGCCGCCCTACTTCCAGCAGAGAAGAAGCCGGTAACCCTGGAGAGTCTGCAGGACGGGATGCGCTCCGCATTTTCCCAATTTGCCCCAGGACGCGTGTGGAATCCGCAAGGCGGCCGGTTCGTGTGGATCGAGGGCTCGAAGGTCATGGAATGGACCAAGGCTTCGACGGAGGCGAAAGAGCTGTTCTCATTTGAGGCCCAGGAGAAGAACGCGGTTGCGGCCACGCGCGAGAAGGCGTTCGGATGGGAAAACCGGCGGGTGCAGGAAGAACGGCTGCAATGGTCCGCCGACGGCAAGAAGATCCTGCTCCTGCTCAAGGGCGATCTGTTCCTCTGGGATTCGGCGAGCGGCAAAGTGGAGCAACTGACGGCGACGTCGGCGGCGCACGATCCGAAGCTCTCGCCTGATGGGACGAAGGTGAGCTTCCGCCGGGGCTTCGACCTGTACGCTCTCGAGATTGCCTCAAAGCAGGAGACTCGCCTCACCTTGGATGGCAGCGAGACGCGCCTGAACGCGATGCTCGATTGGGTTTATCCCGAGGAACTGGATCTCGGCACGGCTCACTGGTGGTCGCCAGACTCGAAGCAAATTGCCTATATGCAGTTCGACGTCGGCCGCGAGCACATCTACGGCCACGTGGACCACCTGCCGGTCGAGGCGGTTTCCGAGCCCGAGCGTTACCCCAAGGCCGGCACGCCGAATGCCGATGTCCTGATAGGCGTGGTGAACGCGTCAGGCGGCGAGACCCAGTGGATGGATCTGGGTGAGCCGCGCTTGTACTTGTATCCGCGGGTCAACTGGACGCCAGATGGAAAGCACGTCGCCGTCCATCGCTTGAACCGGGTGCAGAACCACCTGGAGGTCCTCTACGCCGATCCGAAATCGGGCCAGGCGCGCACGATCATCAACGCGAGCGATCCGGCGTGGATCAACGTGAAGGACGATTTCCGGATCCTCTCGGACGGCTCCATTCTGGTCGGCGGTGAGATCGACGGCTTCCGGCATCTCTATTTGCAGTCGGCCGACATGAAATCGGTCAGCCGTGCCACCGAGGGGAACTGGGAGGTGACCGGCCTCGCCTGCGTGGATGAAGCGAAGAAGCGGATCTGGTATGAGTCGAGCGAGCCTAGCCCGCTCGAACGTCAACTCTACAGCGTAAGCTTCGACGGCTCCGGCAAGCGGCAACTCACGCAGGGTGCGGGATGGCACACGATTTCGATGAGCCCAGCGTGCGATCTCTTTATCGATTCGTATTCGAGTCTGGAGAGCCCAGCGGTCACTTCGCTCTACGACGGCGAGGGCAGGCAACTGCGTGTCCTGAAGCAAGCCGACCGTTCGGCGTTGGATAAGTACGAGATCCTCAAAGCCGAGATCGTGAACTTCAAAGGCGCGGACGGAACGCAGTTCTACGGCAGGCTGATCAAGCCCGCGAACTTCGACCCTTCCCGAAAGTATCCAGTGATCGTCCAGGTTTATGGCGGCCCGGGAGCGCAATCCGTGGTGAACCGGTGGATGGGCGGATTGTCTCTCGAACAGGTGTTCGCGCACACGGGCTTCGTCATCTGGCAAATGGATAATCGCGGCTCGGTGGGCCGCGGTCACGCCTTCGAGACGCCGGTCCATCGCCGATTCGGCAAGGTTGAAGTGGAAGATCAGAAAGAGGGCATTAAGTATTTGATAAGTCAGGGCTTCGCCGATCCGAATCGCATCGGCGTGATGGGCTGGAGCTACGGCGGTTATATGACCTTGCAGTGCCTGTTGAATGCTCCCGAGATCTTCAAGGCGGGCGCGGCTGGAGCGCCTGTAACCAACTGGCTGAACTATGACACCATCTACACCGAGCGCTACCTGGGGCTGCCTTCGGAGAACCCCGACGGCTACCGCGACAGCTCACCGGTCAACTTCGCCTCGAAGCTGCAGGGCAAGCTGCTGCTCATCCACAACATCGAGGACGACAACGTGCTGTTCGCCAATTCGCTGCAGATGCAGAACGCGCTGCAGGAGGCAGGCAAGAGCTACGAGTTCCTGCTCTATCCGCAGAAGTCGCACGGGGTTAGCGGGAAGGCCCGGGCGCATCTGAATGCGCAGTACGTCAGGTTCTTCGAGGAAGCGCTGAAGTAGGCACGCGGACTATCCCGGTCCGCCGAGGCCAACAGGGCTCAGAAGGCATACCACGCTCTCTCCCGGCGCGCGGCGTGAGCGTGTCCGTCGCCAGGCATGAGCTGTTTACCTGCCGTGAAGATCGCAATCGTCAGACGGCCCCACGGCGGCCGCCGGCCCGCCGGCGTCGGAGGGGTTGGTTCGACGCAGTTCTCAGGCTCGTGCGGTAACCCGGAATGAAGGGATCTCGCGCCCGCGCCCAATGTTGTGAGGCGCTGCTGGTACTCCGTGCACAATCTGTCCGTTTCGGCTTTGTTCCTGCTCAATTGAATCTCCTGTCGGGCTCGTCCAGCGAAGTGCGGATCAATTCGGCGGCTTGTTGGTGCGGGAGCCGTGAGCCCTACCTCTATATCGGCCGGGTCTCGCAGGTTGATTAGGCCTGAGTTCGATGTTTTGTGGGGCGGCCTGGAACGCTGGACGCCGATCTGGAAGGTATGACTCCGATCTATCCGAGGGGCCGCTGAGGGAATGAGAGTGATCGGCGCACATGCTCAAGCGATCAGCTCAACCGCTGGATGCTTGCGCGCGCTCACCTGGACGAAGCCGTGTTACTGCAATTGTGTCAGCTTCACTTCCACGATCTGGGCCGCGCCATTGGATACCTCGACGTCCTGCGCCGCGATCATCTGTTGCACGAAGGCCGGGTCCGTGCGCCACGTCGCTCTTGGAACGAACGCGAACACGCGGTACTTGCCCGCAAGCAGATTTGCGAAGCTCCCGTGCCCCTCGGAGTCGGCCTTGACCGCTCGGGGATCCCACATCAAATCCAGCCCGCCCTGCACATCCGGTAGTAGCACCAACTGGGAGTCCGCTGACTTTGCGCCGCCTTCCACGGTGACGCTGAGCGACCCCGTCGCCGGGAGGAGTACAACTTCGAGGCGCTGATCCGGCGCGCCAGGATTCGTCGTCATCAGGTTCCGCCCCGCCCTGGCGCCGTTGTAGCGCAACTCCCCGACTGCGATTCCCTTCGGGAGTCCTTGCACGTTAATCCTGTAGGAACCTGGGAAGACATCTGGCAGGGTGAAACTGCCGTCCGCGGCGGAAACCTCAAGAGCCTCGCCCTCGCCCTCAATGAACGCCCGCCCCTGCGGGGAAAGGCTGACCTTGAGCCGCATATCTTTGGGCGCGTCGGCGGCAAGGGTCTCGTCCAGGCGAACTTTGCCGTGGATCGGAAAGCCCTTCATCAGGTTCAAATCAACGTTGTCCATTCTCTGGTCGTCGAGATCGAGGAAAGCGAACGCCTGCCGGGTTTCCGCCGGATTGGCGCTCGCGGCAACGGCGATGAGGCAATACGACCCAGGCGATAGTCCTTCGAGCCGGAAGCAGTCGCCTCCACGGACGGTTTTATCGGCCGCTGCAGTGCCATAGCTCGTCGTGGTTCCCTGGACCTCGATCGACATAAGACCGAGTCGCACGTCCCCGAGTTGATCGGACTCCAAGTCGGAACGGACGCAGCCGCGAATGGCCGCCGCCTTGTGCCGGGCGAGCTTGAAATCGATCCCTTCGAGCGGCGCGCCCGGCAGCAGGATCAGAGTCTGCGCCTGCTCCCGCCGCTCCACGCCAGGGTAGTAACTACGCACGTAGGCGGGCCGCGCGTTGGCTCGAAACTCGTCCGCGTTGCCGCTCGGCTCAAATTTCTCCCCGTACGAAGGCCCGATCTGCAGCACATACTCGCCTGGGCTGAGTCCCTTGATCTCGTACACGCCGTTCTTGTCGCTTGTCGCGGCTTCCCCTGCAAACACAAGAGCCCGGCTGCCGTCCGAAATTTGCCAGGCCATCGGAGTGACTGCAAGCCCTGGCACTGGTTTCCCGGTCTCAGGATCGATCACGCGTCCGGAGATGAAGCCGGGCATATCCATCGCAATCACGATGTCGGCGACCTTTTGGCCCGGTTTCAGAGTCAAGAATCTTCTGGTGGCGGAGTCGTCGCCCCATCCTACATATCCCCGGCATTTCGCGTAGAGCGAGAAATAGGAGGGCGTTGTCTTGAAGCTGAATCGCCCGTCATCGCCCGTCAGCATCGAGAAAACAGGGCTTTTCGGGTCCTGCGGCTGGGCCATCGGTTCGGCTTTATCGACGGTGTCGTACATGAACGACGCGCCTTCTCCCCAGCGAAAGAGGACTACGCGAGCACCGGCCAGCGGCTGTTTTGAACCCGAGTCGATGACGTTACCTGAAATCTCCGCCAGGTCCTGGGCGGAACCAGATTGAAGAACTGCCAGGAAGGCAAACACAGCGAGGTGTGACTTCATCGCAACGCAATTCTACAACACCGCGGTCCGCAACCGGGCAATCGAACTTCATACGGAACAGCAGGAAATTTGTCCGCAAACTCCGTAGTTCATTCAGAGTGGCCTCGATGGTTGTGTTGGCCGCGTCAGCGTCTTGGACTTGGGCACGCGTTGTTCGTTTTCGGCGTCTAAAGAAGTTCGCTGGATCGGGGAGAAGAAACCGGCCCGGGTTCCTTGAGCCCGGCTTCGGAGCCTGCGAGTTGGGCCAAGAGCGTTAAGAAAAGCGCGGCCCCCGGCTGGGCGCCGCGCTTTTCATGTGCCGCAATTCAAATGCTCAGCGCGGAGAGCTATCCCAACTTCGGCGGCAGATCGGTCAGCGGGCCCATCCACTGCAACTCCTGGTCGATGTCGTTGTGCAGGCGGTACTTCACCTTCACCTTATCGACGCTCTCGCCGCGGACATCGATCATGGCGCGGTTGAAATTGCCGACGCCGGCCTTCTCGCAATACTGCAGGTAGCCCATCCAGTCGGGGTTGATGCCCATGCACTCGGTGCCAATGCGGTCGGCAGCGATGAAATCGGTGGAAGCGATGGCGACCTTCTGGTTCACGGGCGTGCCCTGCGACGGGCCGTTGCCTTCCATGCCTTCGAAGCCGTCGAGCACGCCCAGGCCCCAGGCCGGTGCGAGCTTCTGCGCGGTCACCATCACGTCATAGTGCGTCTGGCGGACGCCGCCATGGTAGATGCGCTTGTCGTTGAAGGGCTTGTCTTTCCCGCCGCTGTGCAGCGGCGCGCCGAGGCACAGGTTCTTCACGTTCAACGTGGCGATCAGCACGTTGTGCGTCTTCAACATGCCCGCGGAGATGACGAACGCGTCCGGATCGCAGAGGCGCTTGGCGAGGCGGCAGTTCTGAATGTGCAGATCGCCGTCGAGCAGCGGAACGGTCTCATAGAGGCCCTCTTCGTTGAGGTCCACCATTTTGATGTCGCGGCCCTTGAAATCTTTCACGACTTCGTCGTACTTGAAGGTCCTGTAGCCGTCGAAGGTGTTCCCCGCGGAACTTTCCGCGATGAAGATGGGACCCTTCCAACGTGGTCCGAGGTAGTCGATGATCGCGCGCAGCGAGTCAGCGTGCGTCGCGGCCAGTTGGCGATTGGTCGAAACCAGGTTCGGCTTGATGACGACCGACTTCTTGCCCACCAGTTTGCGCCGAATGTCGGCGTCGATTAACTCCAGCGCTGCCTTAATGTTAGCAGTCCTGTTCTCACCACGAACCAAGCCTACTGCCGACTTCTGTGGCACAGCCGCAGCCGGAGCCGCAGGGGGCACCGGAGCGGCGCCGAGTTTGGTGCGCGTGGCCAGGTAAAGGCCGACTGAGGTCTGGAAAAGATCGCGGCGGGAAAAATGGTGTTCCATAAACCTTCCTAGATCATATAGTATTTAGAGAGTGGAAACTCTGTAAAGGAGAAATTCGATGTCGAATCCTTCCCGGCGATCATTTTTTACATCCGCCCTCACCTCCGCCCTGGCTTCTGGAGTCGCGCTTAAGTCTGCCGCTGCCGCACCCTCTGGCGCAAAGCTGGAAATGCCCATGCGTACCCTCGGCAAGACTGGCCTCAAGGTTACGGTGCTGGGCTTTGGCTGTATGACCACCTCGGATCCGGCGGTGATCAAAGCTGGTGTCGATGCGGGGATCAACTATTTCGACACCGCGCGTGTCTACCAGAATGGCAACAACGAGCGCATGGTCGGCGCCGCGCTGAAGGACGTCCGGAAGAAGATCATCCTGGCGACGAAAACTCCGGCTCACACCGCGAAGGAAGCGATGACGACGCTCGAGACGTCGCTCAAAGAGCTGGGCACCGACTACGTCGATATCTGGCACCTGCATTCGCGCGAGAAGGCCGCGGACATCCCGGATGAGCTTTTCGACGTGCAGGACGAGGCCGTGAAGCAGGGCAAGGTGCGCTTCAAGGGCGTCAGCTTCCATGGCGGCCACTCGTTCATGATCCCGTGGCTCATCGAGAGGAAGCGGACCGACGTAATCCTGTCGTCCTACAACTTCACGATGGCTCCTGAGATGGACACGTTGCTGGAACAGGCCTCCAAGGCCGGCATCGGCGTGGTGGCGATGAAGGTGATGGCCGGCGGCTTCCGCTCGAACAAGCCCGGCTCGTCGATCTACGATCGTCTGAAGAAAGACACGGCGCTGCCGACCGCGCTGAAATGGGCCGTGCGCCGGCCTTTCGTGCATACCTCCATTCCGGGTACCACCGACCTCGATCAGTTGGACGAGAACTTCAAGGCAGTGGCGACGGGTTGGAAAGAGGAGGATTCAAAGATCCTCGCGGCGCACCTCGAAAAGATCCGTCCGCTATATTGCTCCATGTGCGGCGGCTGCGAGGGGCAGTGCTCCAAGGGCTTGCCAGTGCATGACATTATCCGCTACGTCAGTTATGCGGAAGGCTACGGCGAGTTCGCGCTCGGCCGGGAGAACTGGCAGCAGTTAAACGAGTCCCATCAGACTGTCCGCTGCGGCGATTGCAGCGAGTGTACGGTGAAATGCCCGAACGGCGTCAAGGTGTTCGACCGGGTTTCCCGCGCGCAGGAGTTGTTCGCCTAGATTGGCCCGGGCCGCGATTCTCGGAATGAACGTCGGGCGAGCCTTCCGCAGGCTCGCCCGACCTGTGTCAGCGATGCCAATTGCGGGATCTCATGGGGATGACTCCACGCTCAAGAAGTGAACTTGCGGTGTGGCAGGCGCGCCATTCCTGTTTCGATTGTCAGAAGATGAAGTTGGGAGTTCTCATGAGATTGTTTGCTGGACTTTTGCTCTTCGCCGGACTGGCCGCCGCGCAGGCGCCCGACTGTGCCGTCGCACCGGGATTCAAGCAGGAGGGCGAAACACGCGAGTTCAATACCGAGACGCTGTACAACTATATGGACGGCAACTCGGAGGGCTACTTCCTCTATAATTTCGTTCGCATGCGGGGCGTGACGTGCAAGCAGGGCGCTCTCTCGCTGGTTCTCGACGTGAGCGAATTTCAGGACGAGGAACTGGCTTACGGCATGTTCACCTCGAATGTGGACGCCCGGTTGCCGCGCGCGAGTCTCGGCGCCGCCGGACAGGTGACACCCGCGAAGGCAATTTTCGTCAAGGGTAAGTACTTCGTCGAATTGAGCATGGAGCCGCAGGGCGAACACGCCGCCGCGCTCGAAGCCGCGGCAAAAGCCATGGAATTGCGCGTACCCGGTTCCGTGAGCGCGCCCAAGGAACTCACCTTCTTCCCGAAAGACGGGTTGGAGGCGGGCAGCCCGCGTCTGATCCCGCAGAGCGTACTGGGGTTGAGGATGCTGAAGCGGGGTTACCTCGGCGTCTACGGGAATGGCCGTCTGTTCTTTGTCAGCGAGGATTCACCGGACGCGGCCAAGGCGCTGTTTGAGAAGCTCAAGGCGCGCTTCGCACCCGCGGGTGCAGCGCAGGCGGGCGAGGAAGCCTACACTGGCGACGATCGCCTGCTGGGCAAGTTCTGCCTGTTCCGCAAAGGCGCCCGCGTCGGTGGCTTTGTCGGCGCGAAGGAAGGCGCCGACCCGGCGAAACTGGCTGCGGCGTTCGCCGCGGGGCTGAACTGAAGCCTGCGCCACAGCGGACCAGACGCCGGCACTTTGGACAATAGCGGCCGGCTACACGCGTTCCAGTGCCTGTTCGAGGTCGGCGATCAGATCGAGGATATCCTCCAGGCCCACTGAGAGGCGGACCAGGTTGTCAGTAATGCCTATCTCGCGACGGACTTCCGCTGGCATCGAGGCGTGCGTCATTGTGGCCGGGTGATCGATCAGGGACTCGACTCCACCCAGCGACTCGGCCAGCGTGAAGAGCTTTACGCCTTCGAGCAGGCGCCGCATGCCCGCTTCATCGGCTCTAGCCAAAAACGAGAACGTGCCTCCGAAGCCGCTCTGTTGCTTCAAAGCCACAGCGTGTTGCGGGTGGCTTTCGAGACCGGGGTGCAGCACTCGCTCCACTTTCGGGTGAGCCTCGAGCCATTGAGCCAGCGCGAGCGCGTTGCGGTTGTGCTCTTCCATGCGGACCGGCAGTGTGCGCACGCCGCGCAGGACCAGGAAACAGTCGAAGGGTCCGGCGCAAGTGCCAAGAGCGTTCTGCAGATAGCCGATCCGCTCGGCGAGTTCGGGATCCTTTGCGATCAACGCTCCGCCAACCACGTCCGAGTGGCCATTGATGTACTTCGTGGTTGAATGCAGAACGATGTCGATGCCGAATTCCAGCGGGCGCTGGAAGTACGGCGACAGAAATGTGTTGTCGCAGATAGTCAGCGCGCCGTAAGACTTGGCGAGGCTGGCGACTGCCGCGAGATCGACAAGGTTCATCAGCGGGTTGGTCGGCGTTTCGATCCAGACGGCTTTCGCCCCTTTGGCCAAGGCCGCTTCCAGCGCCACGTCGTCGCGCAGATCCACGAACTCGGGTTCGATGCCCTTGGTTTGGAAGACCGTCGTCAGGACCCGGTAAGTCCCGCCATACAGATCGGAGTGGACCACGATCCTGTCGCCAGCGTTCAGCAGCATCAGCGCCGTCGTCTCGGCGGCCATGCCCGTCGCGAATGCGAAGCCTCGGACGCCGCCCTCCAGTGCGGCCAGACAATCTTCCAGAGCCTTTCTCGTCGGGTTGCCGCTGCGGGAGTAGTCGTAAGGACCTGGCTCGCCGACGCCCTTGAACGCGAATGTCGACGTCTGAAAAATCGGTGGCATGACTGCGCCAAGATACTGTTTGGGATCGTGGCCGGCATGCACGGACAGGGTTTTAAAGTTCATGGTTGTCTCTTCAAGCGAACGAGTCGGAACCCACTCAGCTTGGATGTCAAACCCCTATTGTCTCTTCAGTTGATCTGCTTTGCACGCGACGGACTCGAGCAGGCTTTACAATGCAATCGAGGCCACATCCGATGAAACCCTTCGCGTTAGTTTTCGCCATTTTTCTGCCGGTTCTCCCAACCTCAGCCCAGAGGTCGTTCGGGACGGATCCCGGGACTCTGCAGTCGCCTCCGCTTGCCCGCACGGAGACGGAAAGGCGGATTCTGGCTACCATCAGCGATGCCGTGAAAGCGGGCGAATTGTATGCCAATGTGCCGGCCATCGACGGTCGCATGCTGCGAGTTCTGGCCGAGTCCGCCAACGCGAAACAGGTTCTCGAAATCGGCACATCCACGGGCATCTCCGGTCTCTGGTTCCTGCTTGCGCTGGAGCGCACCGGCGGGCGATTGACAACCCTGGAGATCGACCCGCGGCGAGCGGCTTTGGCGCGAGGGCATTTCAAGCGGGCGGGCGTGGATGGGTTGGTGACGCTGGTGGAGGGCGATGCTCACCGGAGCATCTCGAAGCTGCAAGGGCCCTTGGACGTGGTCTTCATCGACGCGGAGAAGGACGGATACGTGGACTATCTGAATCAGGTGCTGCCACTGATCCGGCCGGGAGGACTCATCCTGGCTCACAACGTCGATATGGTCCCCGACTACGTAAAGGCGGTCAACGCCAATCCTGCGTTGGAGACCGTCTTCTATCTGCAGGGCAACCAACTGGCGATCACGTTGAAGAAACACTAGTGTCCTGTCTCTAAAGTCCGTTTACAAAAGCGGGCTACGCTGGCGAGGATCTCGTCGGCCGTCTTGGTCCAGGTGAATGGTTTGGGCCGGTCGTTGTTGTGTTGGACGTAAGCTCGA
>Ga0181528_10000231_pt1 | contig 49131 bp, 40 predicted proteins | sample PEATcosm2014_Bin_47_FD_119742 | JGI IMG/M metagenome (GOLD analysis project Ga0181528, IMG submission 119742) | Peatland microbial communities from MTU Mesocosm Facility, Houghton, MI, USA - PEATcosm2014_Bin10_10_metaG | ecosystem: Environmental > Terrestrial > Soil > Wetlands > Peat | place...
AGCCGCCGCTGCTCTCAAACAGCACGACCCCCACGTTCACAAACTCATCCTTCACCGCGTCCGGCACATACCGCAGCAGGAAGAACTCGCATTGTCGGCGCTCTTTCATCCGGTTCCCAATTCGCGCAGGTGCCCTACCCCTGCATCCTACAATCCCGCTCCCCCATCGCAACCACCTTCCCAACCATCTTCGCTCTCCGCTTCCCTCAGTTGACCACATCCCTCCACTTTGGGAATGGCGCCCGGCTCGAGTTCCTGAAATCCAGGATCAGTTCGGCCACCCGCGCGCGCCGCCGTCCCAAGGCCTCCACCAGCCGCTCCAGCTCGCAGCTCTCGCCGTACCATGCCGTCGGAATCTCCTCCGCACAGCGCCACATCGCCTGCTCGTCCATGCGCTCGATGTTCGACAGCCAGGGCTGAAAGCTCTCCCAACCGGTCACCTCGCGATACACTTCATTGCGAGCGTACACCCCGCGTAGCGGCGAATCCGGAAAGGACCACTCGCCCGCGTTGAAGCAGTATCCCTGGTCGATGAACGAAACCGTAAACTTCCGCTCCCGGCTCTTCTTCCAGAACGCCGCCTGCCGCCCATTGGCGTTGCAGGTCCACTTGTCCAGCGCCAAGATGCCGGCAAATGCTCCCAGGTTCCGCACCCGGTCCAGCAGATGCTCCGGCAGATAGTCGTAAATCATCCCCTGCATCGGCGGTACCACGAAGCGGGAGCCAAACTGCAGCCCCGGAGTGCACGCCTTCGAGCCATGCAGCAGCTCGAAGCGCAGCTCCGGGGTGTGCTCGATCAGCCAGGAGTTGACCTCGATCACCTCCGTGGCCGGCACCGGCAACCCGGCCGACTGCGCCAGTCGCGTCGCCAGCATCTCGTTGGCCAGCACCCGCGTATGCTGCGGATTGTCCTGGAATTTCACCACGTAGAAATTCCCGTCCGAGCAGCGCATCAGATGACTCTGCGCCCCGCCCCGCATCCTTCGCACGTGCTGTACGGCCGCCACCGCCAAGCCTGCCCCCGAACTTCCGCCCTGAACTTTTCCCTGAACTTTTCCCAGAACTTTTCCTGAAGCTATACTCTAACCTGCTGCCCCTACCCGCCGTCCATCCATCCGTACCCTTCTCATCACGCCACCGGTACCGGCGCCCATTTCTGCCGTCATTGGCAGAAGTGGGGTTTTTGACCTTGCTTCTAAAGTTGCGCCGGTGCATCGACCCCAAACACTCGATCCGCGACGCAACCTTATCCCCCATCCCGCACTGCCAACGCCATCGCCATGGCCATGATCGCGTCGTCGTGCGATCCCTCCGCTGCCGCTATCCGCCCATCGGCACCGCGCACAAAGGTCCGGCACTCCTCCAGCAACCTCCGGCTCTGAAACAGCTCCGGACTGGTCACCAGAATCGCTCCGAAGCGCTCCAGCATCGTCGGACGGGTCAACACCGTGGTCACCCAGCCGGCAAACCGCGGATTGCCAAACAGCGGCTGGTATTGCTCCACCCGTTCCAGCATCGCCAGCACCGCGTGTCCATGATTGTTGCGCTCCACTACCATCAGCGCGCCGTTATATTCCCGGCCCAGCCGCGCCGCCTGCGTCGCCAGCTCCTCTGGCGTGTAGTGCCCGTAAAGCTCGGCGCATTGCAGTCCGCTCGCCCGGTCAATCACCTGAACGCAGGCGTAGTCGCCGCCCGAGCCCCCACCCGCCGCATCAACCCCCAGGATGTAGGCCCGGCCCGCCGCCGGAGGCAGCCACACCAGGATGCGTCCGTTTTCCCGGCTCTCCAGCGGAGCACTCAGACCGTGCATCCGGGTCTCGATCTTCGCCGTATCAAACACCGCCGAGCCGCTGGCCAGAAAGCACGTCGCCGGATCTTCGGCAAACTCCTCGGCCGCGCGTTCGCCAAAGTCATTCTCCACCTGCCGCCGGAAGGCGATCTGCTCCAGATCCAGCCCGAAGCCCTCCACCAGCCGCCGTTCCTTCGAATTCAGCGAGCCCTCCAACAGTTCCTCCGCCCGCCTGCCCGCCATCCGGTATCCGGCGTCCATCCACCAGGGAAAGAAGTGCCGCACGTACCCCGTCTCATTTGCCCTCTGCCACTCGCGATAAAAACACCCGCCCATGCCATTTGCCGTCGACTCCAGTACGATCTCCCCGCCCGGTGGCACGGCGGCGCGCAGCGACGCCAGAACTTCTGCGGCATTCGCTCCCCACCGTGCCACCTCCGAGCAGTGCAGGTTCTGGATCGTCAGCCCCCGTCCAGCGTTCGCGTCCCCCGCGGTCTCCACGCGATATTCGCTGTCCAGCCCCGGAAACACCAACTGCCTCCGGTTTGACCTCGACCGCCGCAGCACCCGCTTCAGGTCCGGTGGCAGGTTTTCCACGAACCTGTGCACCAGGCGGAAAATTTCCTCCGCCGCCTCTTGCGTGTGCGCCACCTGCACCGTCAAAGTGCCGGGCCGGGTAATTGTGCTCAGGAAGAATCTCGCCGCCACCCACGTCGAGATCCCCATCTGTCTCGCCTTCAGCACAATATTCTTCGGCCCGCACCTCAATTCAAATTCCCGCTGCACCGGGTTGATCTCCAGCGGCACCAACCGGCCGTGCTTGCTGCGAATCTGCAGCAGGCTGGCCGCCAGAACCTCGCGATAGCTGCCCCGTCCCGCCCGCTTGTCCAGCCGCTTGCCCAGTGCCTTCAGCGCCTCCAGGTTCATCACCTGTTTTTTTGCCTGGTTGATTGTCCCCGCCCGCCGTATCGCCTTCATCCCCGCTCACCTCGCCGGGCGGCCGCGACCGGCAGGACCACTCGCAGGCCCACCTGTCGCATCAGCCGCGCTCAGAATCCCCGCCACATCTCCACCGACATCGAAAGCCAGCCAAAAGGCTGGCTTATTCCGCACCGAGCCCAGCTCAGATCTTGATCCCGAGCGACTTGGCGAAGGCTTCGATGTCGGTCCACACGCTCTTGACGGCCGTGACCGTCTGCGCATCGAGGGTGACGCTAACTCCGCCAGCGGCCGCCGCCGCCTGACCCGTGGCAATCGCCGTCCCCACCGCGCCCAGCAAAGTGCCCAGACCTGCGATCACCATGGGGCCAGCCGTCGCCGTGACGGTCTCGGCTTTGGTGAGAAACTTCAAGACATCGGCAGCCGAGACTTCCACTCCCTTTTCCACGTTCATTACCAGTGTGCTTGCGCTCATTCCTTGCTCCTTATTTCGAAATTACCTGCGTTGCGGTTTGTGCTTCTACCTCGGTGACCGCTTTCGGGACTACCACCAGCAATCCCCTTGTAAGCTTGCTGCTCTTGAATACGCCCAACATACAAATCGAGGCCGAGATCATGCCCGTCGCCATCCCTATCAGCTCCGAGCCGGTCTTCAGCATCACCGTGCCGGCCACAAAGAGGAAGGCGATGGTCGCGGAAAGGCTGAGCGTAAACAGCAGCTTCAGCCAGAGCGCGACCGCCGACTGCTTCAACCGGCCAAGTACGAAATCCGCCAGCCCTTGAAACGGGTCCATTGATGGTCTCCCCGGCTCAGGCGTCCTTGGCGAGTGAGCCAAAGACGGCGATACCGATCGCCACGGCCAGATGTTTCACGTCAAGGTTGCCGGCATTGGCCCAGGCGTAGACCGCTGCCGAAGCCGCTCCCGCCACCGATGTCTTCCAATTGCTTTTCATATCCTTGGCCGCCTCCTTGCGGCTCTATCCGAGCGTCGGCAGCGCCTCGCCGGCCCGCGACGGAGCGCGGCAAACTCCGCCGATTCCACCTTTTCATCGAGATGTCTTTGCATTGGCCGCCAGTTTGGTTGAACTGAACGGGTACCGCATTCTACGGAATTGCAAACCCCCGCGTTACTGCAACTGCTCCAGCGTCAAGCCGTAGGCGAGAGTTGGTGAAGTCCCCGTTGCCGTGCTTCCAATCCCCCAGTAGATCGGGGTTCCTGCATCGGCAAGAAAGTTTTTGCATCCATCCATTTCTGCCCATTGCGTGGTGTCATTTTGCTGCCCGAAGACATACACGTTATTAAAGGCGTGTCCTGCGTAGGTGTACGAGAAGTCCAGCCCAAGATAGCCTGCCGATCCCGCAACCGTCACGGTTTGTGTGCCACAGATGCGGTACTGTCCGACCGCTCCTGTCGTTGTATAAAGCACCACCGTTGGACTGAGGCCACCTGTCCCTGTGTACGTTGTGGGCGCAAGCTTGGCAATTGTTCCCCCGCCGCCGGAAACAGTTCCCGGCGTGTACTTACCTGTAGCTGAATTAAAAACAGGAACTTGGTTATTTGTTGGTGTAGCAGTCGAGAAATCTCCGAGATTGGTCGTCTTGATTGGGTTTCCTCCAACCTGATAGCCGTTCGCCGCGTTGACTGTCCCGTCCGTCTGCACCACGCCCGCCGCCCCGCGATAGAGGTTCGTGTCGCTGCCCCAATACAGCTTGTGCGCCGGGTTCATGGCGAGCACTCCGCCGCCTGCTGGCATCCCCGGGGGCACCACCCCATGCAACAGCTCTTGCCGGATGCGTTCCACCTCATCCAGCGAGATTCCCGCCGACGCCGGAATGTAGATCATGAATGGCATCCAGAATTGATTGCCCTGCCCGCTGCCGCCACCGCCATACAAGGCCATCGCGATGCCGTGAGAAACGGCAGTGCCGGAGGTGAGCTTGCTCGCCACCACCATCGGATGCCACCAGTCACCCGACACTTGCATCTGAAACGCATTGCCGTAAGCGGTGTTGCTGCCCTGGTCAAACACATCCGTCGCTCCATAGCTATGAACAGTGATTGGGCCGAACTGGCTGGAAGGCAAAGTGTTGTTTGCTCCCCGTCTTACCCACGCACCGAACAGAATCCAGTCTCCTGCGGAAGTCGTCGTGCTCAACCAATTCACCTGCGCCGATGAGTTGCCCGCGCTACCCGAGTCGATCTCCCCCGCCGTAGCCGTACCATCCGGGGCAAGGATTCCCGTGGCCACCGAGCATCCTCCGCCGCATGTCCACGATGCCGGACTGGTGGTAACAGGCTGCGTGGCAAAAGGAATCACTGACGGCGACATGCTCGCGCCGATGCCGTCCAATTCCGTCTTTATAAAACTTCCATCATTGATTGTTCCAGGAGGCATCTGGCGACCCACCGGAAGATTGATGAGACCCTGCCAGTAATCCACGCCATCGACCTTCAAGCGTCCGCCATAGTACCTATTCGCTACACTGCTCGTGAGGACCGTGCTCAGACCGCGAATGTCCGCTTCACCCATACCCTCCTTCGGATCTGTATACCCAATCCAGGATGGGGTGAAACCCATGAAGTTGTCTTGCAAAAATACGTTGTCAAAGGTGATTGGCAGGACGCCATAAGGATAGCGCGGGTCGATGGTTACGGCGTTGGCCCCGGGTTGCTCGACCACCGTGTTGGTAATCTTCAGCCCGCCTTCCATTTCCGTCTCGCCATTGGTGTCGATCTTGATGCCACGCCCGATCACACTGTTATCGCCAACGTAAGACATCGAACCGCCAGAACCATCCACACCTCCGCGAGAGGCCGGCATCCCGGTTAATCGCAGACCATACGGATACCCCTGCTGACCGCAGTTATTCGTGCAGGGATAATTCATTGTTGGCAACAAAGATGACCGCTCGATGGACCACCACCATGAGTTCGACATCTCTACCGGGACCGAGGCCATGTAGAACATCTCACCGAACGCCATGTTCTTGAGTGAGAAAAAGGCAAGATGCTCCGCCCAGAATCCGGCTCCGTAGTTGTAGCCCACATTGATGTTCTCAAAGCCGTGATGCTGGTAGGTGCTATACGCAGGCGCAAGCGCCACCATGCCCCACACATCGCTCGCAGAATGGGTGTGCGCGAACGTAGCCGTCACCGTCGAGCCAGAAACCGCGGTAATGCGCACCGACTCAAAGCTGTCTTCGTTGAAGCCGGTTACCGTGCCGCCGCTGGACGTGCTGGCCGCGCCTGTTTGTGTCCAGGTCAAGGTCTGTGCCGGGTAGTCTGAAGCGGTAACCTCTGGTGTGGTGTTAAAGCTGCTGTCCGTCACTCCCGCCACCGTCACACCTGCACCCACAGGAATCCGGCACGAAGAGGATAGCGTGGCGGTTACGTTGGCCAAAGCAGCCGTGGTCCGGGTGATCGAAGTGATCGTACAAGTTGTCGTACCCGCCACCGTGATAGCCGAGTTCACCGGCATATTGGCGACCGTTCCGCCAGCAAAGGTGGGAGTAAAGGTCACTGCCGTATTGTTGGTCGTTACCGCCGTTCCCATCGCGCCATAGACCGGAGGCGCGGTAATCGCGCAAGTCGGGCCATTCATTTGAAACGGTGCGGAAAGTCCTCCGCCGTCGCAGACCCAGTCGGTATGGTCAGGCGTGACAAATGTGCTGCCCAAGCGCAGCGTACCCTGAATCTTGAATAGGATGTTGTTATTACCAGGATGGCTAATCGACGATCCGTTCTGCAAGTAACATCCCGCTTCGCATGGCAGAAATACTACGCCTGTAGTGCTCACCGCCGAGTTGATCGCCGCCTGCAAAGCGGTATCAATCGGAGTCGCATTGTCGATCACCGCGCCAAACGCACGGATATCAACCAACGGACTCTGGCTCGTGACCACGCTCTGCGCGGTCACATTTGTGGCGTTGATCGTGTTTGGGGCGGTAGCACCAATCGACACATTGTTGAGTGCGCCGCTGATCTTCCCTCCATCCAAACTGGCGAGCCACGCCGGATTGGCATAGCTGCTTGTATTCCGCACCAAGGTGCCACTGTCACTCAAGTTCGAGCTTGCCAACGGTGTTCCGCTTACCTCATACCCCGCACCATTGATTATCCCCGGAGTCACCGAACCGATTGCACCCGGAGCCGCAAGGTTCGGGATAACTGGGGTATTGCTGAGATCCCTGTAGTTACCCGAACTCGCAACTGCAGCCAAAGCTGGTTTGTTCAAGATCTGGCTCACACCCGAGGTCGAATTCCAATCTGTATTGACCTGTGGAACAGGCATACTTGTCGAGATTTTATTGAGCGCTGAGTTCAGGTAATCGAGACTTACAAACTGCGCCGCTACCGCCTGCGGCACAACCTTCGCGCGGATCGCGGCCAATGTCGCGCTCGTTGCCACGGGCACCACCCATTGCTCTTCGCTGATGGTTCCGTCGCTCAGCTTGATCATAACCTTGTAATAAGTTCCGGATGGATTCGAGCCCGTATTCGGAATCAGTGGAATCGAAATGCCTCCGTTGGCATCGGTCGCCACCGTCATCTCTCCGGCGGCCACCGCTTCTCCCGCGCTCGTTGAAAACCCATTCCAGCGGATCGTAATGTTTCCGACCCCCGCACTTCCATCCGCGCGATACAAGGTGTCCTGCACCAGGGTCTTCACCGGCTCTGCTTTCGCGCCCGTCGCACCAACCAACAGCGCCGCCCACACAAAAACCAAAAGCCGCCTGGCTAGGCGGCTTGAAATTCCCATCGCTCTCGTATTCATGCTTTTTTGTCGCCGTCCTTTCGGCTCTTCCCCGCTTTGCCATTCGTTCCCGTGTAGCTCTTCAAAAAGTCCTCCACACTGCGCACATAAACTTCGGCAAAATCCACTACATACCGTTTCGTCTGGATCAACTGCTTGGCCTGCTCCAGCGAATATCCCGTCGCGCACAGTACCGCCAGCGCCATCATCGGAGCGCGGTGTACTCCCGCCGCGCAATGCACAAACAGCTTCGCCCGAGGATCTTCCAGAGCCCGTAACGCAAACTTCACTCCCCGCTCAAATACCTTTCGGTCCTTCGGCTGAAAGTCGTCGTCCACCGGATTCCACAGCACTTCCACCCCAACCCGCTCGCCCAACGCGGTGTCGTCAAATTCAATCTGCATGTCGATGACGTGAGTTACTCCGGCCTCGGCGACCTCGACCATTCGTTCTTCCACCCAGATGCCGCCGCCGAGCGCTATCCGCTCCGTGACCCACGTCATGTCCATGCCAGCGTCCGCCCTCTACCGATTCCCGTCTTCGCCTGCCGCGACCCTGACCATCGCAACTTTTGGCAAACTCTCGGCTTCAGATTCTGCTTCGTCCAAGCGTTCCAGCACCAGCTTTGCCCACGGTGCGCCGCCGTCCTGCGCTTCCGCTTCGCCGTCGAACATATGCTTCGCCCCGGTCATCTCCAATAGCGTCTTGGCGTGGGTGCAGCTTCCCTGCTTTGCCAACTCCACCATCGCTTCCACAATCGCCGGAACCGAGCCCTTCATCGTGCGCTTCGCAACTTCAAACGGGTCCGGTTCCTGCACGCTCGTCCCGTCCGTCGCGCCCCGCCCCGTCACGTCAGGAACTCGTATTCTACGCTGCTTTGCAGAATTCCTCTTTGCCGAATCGATCTTCGTGATCTGCTTGCTCTTTTTTGCCGCTTTCTTGCTCGCCGCCTTCTTTGGTTTCGCTGTCGTGGACGCGGCCTGCCCCTTGTCTTGATCGACCTTGCCGCCCCGTTTCTTCCCCGCCTTCGCCTTTGGCTTTTTTGTCGATGCCACCGCCACCGCCCCTCTTCCTGTCTCTTATCTTCAGGATATCAATTCCACCCCCCTCATCCCCTCACTCAAGGCACAAATTCTATTTGCCTTACTATCAGTTACTTAGTTTATGATTCGAAAATTTCTACGCTTGACAACTTATGTCTCCATCGCGATATGCGCCACCCGGCCCACCACGTAGTCCGCAAACGTCTCACCCTTGCTTAGTTGTACGTATCCCAGGGCACACTGCTGATTTTCTGGACGAAGCGTAAGTTGGCTCCCCTGCAATTCCACATAGCGAACATTACAACCCTCACCGTTCTTTACCACATATAGATTCGGCTCGCGCCTCCGATAACTGCGCAGCGAGTTGTAATGGCGGTCGATCAATAACGTCGCTCCCGGCAAAAATCTCGGACGCATCGCCAGACCAGAATCCTTGTCCGCTTTTATCAACACGAATCGTTGCCAGTTCCTGCGTTGGTTCGCCATCTCAGGACGAATCCGTCGCAGAAAGCTTTTCTTAAAGCGCAGAAATTCCACAATCTCAACCGGGCGGAAATCGTCCTGCAGCAGCACGTTGCACCCCACCACAGGAACCGGTTCGAACCCTGCGTCGCCGCGGTCCGCCACCCGCGTCCTGCTGCGCTCTTCCGGCAACAGGTCGTGAACTTCCAACTGGAGGACCTCCATGATTCGGTCCATCGCCTCAACGCTCAAGCCCCGGCGCTGGTTCATAAAATTGGAAACATGAGCCTGCTGAAATCCGGCACGGCCCGCCACCTCCGTCCCCGTCAACTCGCCTGAGTCAATGCGTTCCCGTAGGAGAGCCCGTAAACGATTCTGCAATTCCGTAATCAACATTGGCCGCCCCGCAGACATCTCTAATGATCTGAGTTATATCTTTAAGAAATAGAAAAACACTTTAGTAACAACTTACAGCAATAACCCTTGACTTACTTTCGCCTGCGCTCCATGATTCCCCAACAACACATTTGAATAACGGGTCAGGAGCAGAAGCATGCGGCAGAGCAATACGGCTTCGAGCGAAACTATGTTTGTCGAGTTTCGTCGTAAGGTTCGGGAATCCGAACTCCTTGCGTTGGGTGTCTCACAACTTCTTCGGGAAATAAGCTTTACCGGCCGTCTTAGTGTTGTCGTTCAAAACGGCACTGTTCTCAAATCCGGTTATGAAGAGGGTTACTTTACGCGTAAGGACGACCGCAGGCTTCTCTGATCTTAATAGTAGGTATGAGAGCAGTTTAGTTATGGCGATGCACCCAAGAGTGCGCCGCCTCCAATCGATAACAAACAGGTCATCGCAAACGAATCGAGCCCTGTCGCCGGCACACATGTGATCCTTGCCTGGAGTCCAACTCCCGCAATCTTCGCCTCCTGCCGGCGGCAGGTTTTTTTTGCAAAGGGGAAAACAGTAATGAATGTAATGTCGAAAACATCGCAGCTCCGCAATATGGAACTCAAGTATTGCGAACGCTGCGGAAACATCTGGCTTCGCCGCGCAGGCAGCGAGCGAACACAATGCGCACCTTGCGCGAAGGCGGAGGCTTCCCTTCGCCTGGACGGTCCAGTCTCCTTTTTGCGGATCTGGACCAGGCTCCGGGCGGAGGTGCAGGCATGAACGATCATCCTGCTAACGTCCGATTGGAACTCGTACCCGGCGGGCGCCGGAAACCGGTGGACACCACCAACCTGGGTGCCTATCGCCCCTACACCCGCGCTTTGCTGCGCCGCTACTTCCGCATGTCGATCGACATCGGACGCTTGCCCAGCATCCTCGGAGGTCTCTGCTTTCGTGCGCGCGTCAGTTCCTACAAGTTGCACACCTTCGAGGATGCCGTGATCTTCGTCCATGACATCGAGAAGGTCTTCGACCGCATCGAGCGTCACTTGCTGGAGATCATCGCAGGCGTTATCCTGCTCGACTACAGCATCCCTGAAGCGGCGCTGCGTCTCGGTATCACCGTGCAGCGCGCCGAGCGCCGCTATGCCGCCGCGCTCGATGCCCTCTCTGCCGTCTTGCTGGAGGTCGGTTTGTTGCGCCCGGTCTTCACGTCTGATGACGAGGACAATCCGGGCTACTCCATTCATCCAGAAGATGCCCTGCCGCCAAAGAAACCGCCGGTCTCCGCGCGGATCGACGCTCAGGCTTCGGACTATCGGCAGTGTTCCCTGGCAGAAATCCAGTAGCAGCCGAAAGGGAGTAGGCGTCCATCGTCTGCTCCCCAAAAGGCTCTGCGATCTTTCAGTGTTCTTCGCCATAATCTCTATATCTGTTATCATCGGCACCGCGCCGCCTTTTGATCAGGGTGACGCGGTGTTATCAATTCATCCCCGGAGAATTCCCGTGAGTGATGTTCCTGTCAATCCCATTCCTGCTGCTCCCCCGTTGCGCCGCGATGAAGAAATCGCACTGGAAATGATGAAGTTCGTCGCTACCACTACCGGCTTTGGCCGCACCGGAACCCCCGGCGCGGGCTTCCAGGGTGGCACCGTCTCGCGCGCCGAAGACTATGCCAAACATCTCATTGATCTGTACGGCCAGTGCCTCGAAGCCATAAGATCCAAGCGTTAGACAGATACCTACTCCGCGCAACCCGACTCTCTTCCAGAGAGAGTCTCCGGGCAGGCTTGTCCGTGAGCGCCGTTTCGCCTCTTCCTTTTGCAATCGGTACAGATCCGGTACACTCCATGAAGGTCCGGTCTATTTCAAATCGAGCATGAACAAGCCTCTTCCCGCATCCGACGCCACCCTCTCCGTTCACGCTGGAGAAGACCGCCACGGCCGCAATGCTCCACTCACTACCGCGATTCAACAGGCTGCGGTCTTCGCTCTGAAAAATACAGAGCAACTGCGTCGCCATGCTGCCGGAGACCCCGAGGTCTTCCTTTACTCTCGTTACGGGAATCCGACCCTTCGCGCTGCTGAACAAAAGATCGCGGCCCTCGAACAGGGTGAAGATTGTGTCCTGACGGCTAGCGGCTTGGCCGCTGAACTCGCCGTCGCCATGACCTTGTGCCAAAGTGGAGACGAAATCGTCGCCATGCTGGACCTCTACGGCGGCACCACGAAACTGTTCTCTCATCTACTGGCGCGCTGCGGCATTCGCACTCACTTCGTTCCGTTCACTGAGCTGTCCGGGATTGAGAAATATTACACGCGCAAGACAAAATTCTTGTTCTTGGAAACTCCCACCAACCCAACCCTGCGCTGTGCTGACATTGCAGCGCTCGCCGCGTCCGCCCATAAGCGCAAGATTGCCGTGGTCGTGGACAACACCTTCGCAACTCCCATTCTCCAGAAGCCGCTCACGCTGGGGGCCGACATCGTCGTGCACTCGGCCACCAAATATTTGGGCGGACATAGCGACCTGACGGCCGGGGCCGTCGTTACGTCCCACCGCTGGGCCGCCCCCATCCGCGACACCATGATTCTCACCGGCGGTTGCTCCGATCCCGGCGTTGCCTACCTGCTGCTCCGCGGACTGAAGACCCTTGCGCTGCGTGTCGAGCGCGCCTGCCGCAACGCCGCAAACATTGCAGCGTATCTCGCCGGGCATCGCCGCGTAGCCCAGGTTTTCTATCCTGGGTTGCCTGATTCCCCCTCGCACCAACTGGCTGCAAAGCAGATGAAAGACTTTGGAGCCATCGTCTCTTTTGATATCCGCGGCGGAGGTCCGGCGGCCGAGCGCTTCATTGATGCGCTCAAGCTGTGGTATCTCGCCACCAGCCTGGGCGGGGTAGAATCGACTGTCTCCTATCCCGTGCTCTCTTCCCACTCCAGCGCTCCCCGTCGTGAACTGAAACTCCTGGGAGTCTCACCTGCCACCATTCGTCTGTCCGTGGGCATCGAAGAAGCCGCCAACCTGATCGATGATCTGGAGCAGGCATTTGCCAAACATTGACCCGGGGGTCAATATCGGACAAGCGCAGGGTTGCACTGTAGTATATGGTTTCTGAGCTCCCGCAACCATTACTAAGACAGTAACTATGGCTCGTCCACGATTGACCCTTCGGTGAATCGTTCGTAGATTTGAGGAAGCGCGTACTCCGATGGTGGCATTCGCCGGAACTCGCCGTATAAACCAATGAAACCTTTTTGTCGCGTACTCCTGCCGTCCCTGTTGCTCTCCTACCTGCTTCTCACTTCCTGTGCGCCCGAGAAGGAGAAGGCATCCACCTTGCCGGCGCCGGCGGCCATCGCGCCTACGCTTCCTGCGCCGCCTCCTGCCGCCGCTCCCGCACCGCGGCGTCCGCAGAGTACGACCGCAGCCAAGCCTGCCACCGAGACCGTGGAGCATTTGATCGCGCGCGCCGAGGCCGAGTACGCCCGCGGTCAGGCAAACTACGCGGCCGGGCACATGGAGGCGGCCAAGGACAACTTCGATGCCGCCTTTAATCTTTTGCTGCGCGGCCCCATCGGATTGCAGAGCGATGAGAGGCTGCAAAACGAGTTCGACAGGATTGTGGAGGCCACCCACGAGTTGGAGTTGCAGGCGCTCAAGGCTGGCGATGGATTTACCGAGCAGCGAGCCGAACCCGCGCCCATCGACGAGGTGAACAACATCACCTTCCCGGTCGATCCCTCGATTAAGGCCAAGGCGCAAGCCGAATTGGCAAACACCCACAGCGATCTTCCGCTGATGCTGACCGATCCCGTCGTCAGCTACATCAATTACTTCTCTTCTCGCGGCCACGGCACCATCGAGCGCGCCCTGATCCGGCGCGGACGTTACAGCACCATGATCTCGCGAATTTTTCGCGAAGAGGGCGTGCCGCAAGATCTGATGTTTCTGGCGCAGGCGGAATCGGGCTTCCAGCCCCTCGCGCTGTCGCGCATGGGAGCGCGCGGAATGTGGCAGTTCATGCCCTGGGACGGCATGCACGCTGGGCTCCAGCGCAACTGGTGGGTGGACGAACGGCAAGATCCGGAGAAGGCTACGCGCGCGGCCGCCCGTCTGCTCAAGGATCTCCACAACCAGTTTGGCGACTGGTATCTGGCAATGGCGGCCTACAATTCCGGTCCCGGCACGGTGCAGCGCGCGGTGCAGCGCACCGGCTACGCCGACTTCTGGGAACTCTACCGGCGCAACGTGTTGCCGGGCGAGACGCGAAACTATGTGCCGATCATTCTGGCCATGACCATCATGGCGAAAAATCCTAGCCAGTACGGGCTGGATCATCTCCCGCTGGACTTGCCCATCTCATCCGACACGGTGCGCATTCACTATCCGATCGATCTGCGGCTGATCGCCGAGTGCACCGACTCATCCACAACGGTGCTGCAGGAGCTGAACCCGAGCCTGCTGCGCATGACCACCCCGAAGGATATGGATTTCGACCTGCACCTGCCCAGTGGAATGGCCGAAACATTCGAAAAGGCAGTCGCGGCAATCCCCGAAGAGATGCGCGTGTACTGGCGATATCACCGGGTGGAAAACGGGGAAAACCTGAGCGACATCGCCCGCCGTTATCACACCACGGCCACGGCCATCGCCGAGGCGAATAATCTGGAAGGGGACGAATTAGCCCAGGGCAGCAAGCTGATTATTCCGGTTTCGCCAGCCAAGGCGGCCGCGGCACCGCCTACGGAAGCGGGAAGCCACAGCGCCAGCCTGAGCTACAACCAGCATCCGTCGCACTACACCGTACGCAAAGGCGACACGGTTCTGTCGGTAGCCGATGATTTCGGAGTTCCTGCGGAGAAGGTCCGGCAGTGGAATCGCCTGCACGGCAACGAGCTGCGAGCAGGACGATCGCTGACCATCTTCAAGACTGCCGGCGAAGCCGTGGTGGAGCGGACCGCGGTTGCCAGCAGCCACCGGCGGCTCCGGACACGTGAGGCCAAGGCCGAACCGGAACACACGGCGCACCCAGCGACAAAGTCAGGCGGCAAGGGGAAAGGCAGGCGCAAAGGCACTGCCGAAACACCGGCCGCAAAGAGGCCCCAAGCGAAAGATCTGGCGAAGACATCGCATTCCAGCAAGAAGCATAAGCAGCGGGGCTGACTTTCCGGGAATAGTTTTGCGCATGGAAATACTTCATTCCGTTGCATCGCAAACGAGGCTGAGTTATTGTGTTCGGGTGCAGGGGCGTGCATGAAATTCAAGCACTGTGCACGCATTAGCCAAGAAGCGGCAGTCGTGTTGTACCTGTGCTCAGCAGTCCGCGGGCGCGGAGCGGAAAAAGATACCAGGAGGAGACATGACGTTCGACGAAACTCTTTACGGTCGCGGCAGTGATGATGGGGATGACTTCGGCGATAACGAATCTTTCGATGATGTAATTGACGACGAAGAAGAAGAAGAAGAAGAGTTGGAGGACGAAGAAGACGAGCCGGAAGAAGAGGAAGAGGGCTACGCGGAAGACGATGCGGTAGCGCCTTCGGCCAGCCGCGCTCAGCGCGACGAGGAAGCCAGCGAAGCGGAAGCCGAGCCAGCGCCTCCGGAAAAGAAACCTGCCAAGAAAGCAGCCCGGAAACCCGCTGCCAAGAAGGTAGTTGCGAAGGCACCTGCCAAGATGGCCGCCAAAAAGGCTGCCGTCAAGAGCGTAGCGAAAAAGGCCGCAAAGAAGGCCCCCGCGAAGAAGGCTGTGGCCAAGAAGGCTGCGCAAAAAGTAGCAAAGCCCGCGAAGAAAGCGGCGAAGAAAGCGGTCAAGAAGGCGGTAAAGGCGGTTCGGGCCGACAAGAAACTGGCGAAGAAAACCGACACGAAGAAGGCTCCTAAGAAGCCTGAGAAGAAAGTAAAAGCAAAAGATAAAAAGGGTAAGAAGGGCAAGCGATAGCTAGCTCGGAGTGATGGTTCGAAGCCGCGGAGAAGATCCGCGGCTTTTGCTTCTGTGCCCCCTTGTAGCGCCTTTGCTCAATCATAAAACTAACAAAGTAAAAGCCCCAGTCTGATTCAGACCGGGGCTAAGTCCATGGCTGCCAAGGTGTCTAGCCAGCTACAGCGGCCTTTTGGTCCTGTTTGGTGAGCTGTTCAATGGCGCGGCGAAGTTGTTCGTCGGGCTGATTTTTCTGGGGCTCGGGCTTCTCGTTCTCATCGGGGGTAATGTCGGAATCCTCCGGCGCGATGAAATCGTCCGCCTTGTCGGCCACCAGGACATTGGGCGTGATCGACACATCTTGAATCGCTTTGCCGCCCGGGGTGTAGTACTTGGCAACCGAAAGAATCAGCGCGCCCCCGTCCTGAAGATCAATGGTTTTTTGGATAGAGCCGGCGCCGAATGTCTTATCGCCAAGAACGTCACCACGGGCATTATCCAGAATCGCACCGGCGACGATTTCAGCGGCTCCAGCGGTGGATTTGTTGACGATCACGACCAGAGGCAAGTTCGAAATCGCCTTCGATGGATCGGCAGCATAGTTCTGGCGCGGATACTTTTGCCCTTCCAGATAGGCAATCTGTCCATGATTCAGGAACAGGTTTGCGGTCGAGACGCCCTCGGCGCTCTCGCCATCGCCGGAGTTGCGAAGATCGAGGATCAACTTTTTCGCGCCGTTCTTCTGCAGTTCACGGACCGCCGCGGCGATCTCCTGGGTGCGGCCCTTGGGGAAGCCCTCGGCGCGAATGTAACCAATCCCGCTATCCAGCATCTTGGCGGAGACTGTCGGGTACTTTGCCACTTCGCGGGTAATGGAAATTTCTTGCGGCTGGACCTTGGTAGGGCGCACGACGCTGAGTGTGACGACGGAGCCGACCTGTCCTTTGAGCAATGCATCGAGTTCGGCCAGCGACATTTCGCGGGTGCTCTTATCGTTCAGGGCTTCAACAATGTCGCCGGCGAGAAGCCCGGCCTTGTCGGCAGCCCCTCCCGGTATCACTGAGATCACGTCGCCGTAGCCGAAACGCTTGGAGACGGCCGCGTCGATGCCCGCGGTTGGCTGGCCAATCTGCTTGTAGAGCTTATATTCATCCGGGCTCAGATAGCTGGAGTCGGAATCCAGTGCTTCGAGCAATCCGTGCAGAGCTCCATTGCTGACCTCTGGGATGTTCGGATCCTCGACGTAGTCAGAACGGATGCGCGAGAGAACTTCGCTGTATACGCTGAGTTGGCGGTATGCACCGTCGTTGCCGGTGCCCGGTTTGACGCCAACCGCGCCAGCTACGGCGAAAGCGAGGATGACAAACGACAACAGGAGAAGTGATGTTTTTACGCTTTTTGACATGGACCCTTCGAAGCCAGCCTGAACTATGGACATTATACGGCGGAAGCGATATGGCCAACGACACCCGGCTCTGCTTTGTTTAGACGCACCAGAGATACCACAGGGCGGAAATGATTTTTCCGGTTTTGCGATCAGTGTCCGGCTTGATGTCGGCGGGGGAGAATTTGCCGCAGGTTCCCGGAACGGATTCCGCCGGGCAAAGCTGCCTGACACTCCGGATTCCTCGGGAAAACGCGGCGGAGAGGCGGCAACCCTGATTCCCCCGCCGCCCCCGCCGCATCTGAAAACAAGTAAAGGCACCGAAAGTTGAGAGTACGGCTCGACTTGGTACAGCGGCACACTGCATTATTGTTAGGTGCGCGGTAAAGTACCTGCCCGGCATTCATCATTCAGCAAAAAAGTGACGGAGCACCCGGCGGCGCGCCGGGGCAGAAAGGCAACTCAAACTACATGTCAGCGAATGTGCAGCAACTTGAAGCAGCGAAGAGCTCGGCGCTCGACCAACTCGCGGTAAACACCATTCGGACGCTGTCCATCGACGCGGTTCAGAAGGCCAATAGCGGACATCCAGGAGCCCCGATGGGACTGGCTCCGGTGGCATACGTTCTGTGGGACCGCTTCCTGCGGCACAGCCCGGCGAACCCGCGCTGGCCGAATCGCGACCGGGTGGTGCTCTCCGCGGGGCATGCCTCCATGCTGCTCTACTCGATACTGCACCTGACCGGCTATGACCTTCCGCTCTCCGAGATCGAGCGCTTCCGCCAACTCGGCTCAAAAACTCCCGGCCACCCGGAGTATCGCGACACGCCGGGCGTGGAAACGACGACCGGACCGCTGGGGCAAGGGGTTGCAAACTCGGTGGGCATGGCGATGGCCGAGCGCTGGCTGGCTGCTCACTTCAATCAGGCCGACGATAAGACGGTCGATTACCGCGTCTATTCCATCTGCTCCGATGGCGACATGATGGAAGGGATTTCGCACGAAGCGGCTGCCTTGGCGGGGCATCTGAAGCTCTCAAACCTGATCTGGCTGTACGACTCGAACCACGTCAGTCTGGACGGGCCGACGACGCTGGCCTACAGCGATGATGTGGAATCGCGCTTTAAGGGCTACCACTGGAACGTGTTGACGGTGGACGATGCCAACAATCTGGAGGCGGTCGAATCCGCCATCCGCCAGGCACAGGCGGAGACCGAGCGGCCTACGCTGATCATTGTGCACACCCACATCGGCTACGGCTCACCGCACAAGCAGGACAAGAGCGCGGCGCACGGCGAACCGCTGGGCGTGGAAGAAGTGAAGGAAACAAAGCGCTTCTATGGCTGGCCGGAGGACGCGCAGTTCCTGATCCCGAAAGATGTGGCGGCGCATATGGGCGAAGCCGTCGAGCGCGGCAAAAAAATGGAAGCCGAATGGAAGGCGAAACACGAAATCTGGGCAAAGAAGAATCCTGAGCTGGCAAAGCAGTGGGACGGAATCATGACCGGCAAGCTGCCCGAGGGTTGGGATAAGGACGTTCCGGTCTTTCCCGCCGACGCCAAGGGCATGGCCACCCGCGAGGCCAGTAACAAGGCAATGAACGCGATCGCCAGGAACCTGCCCTGGCTGATCGGCGGCTCGGCTGATCTGGAGACCTCGAATAAAACCCATATCGATGGCGAAACGGATTTTGAGGCCGGCCATTACGGCGGACGCGTCCTGCGCTTCGGGGTGCGTGAAATGGGCATGGGGGGAATCCTGAACGGCATCGCCGTGAGTGGGCTGCGAGCCTTCGGTGGGACCTTCATGGTGTTCAGCGATTACATGCGCGGAGCGTTGCGACTGGCCGCCATCATGGAGTTGCCGGTGACCTACGTTTTCACTCATGACTCGATCGCCGTGGGTGAGGATGGTCCGACCCATGAACCGGTTGAGCAGGTGATGTCATTGCGCCTCATGCCTCACATGCGAGTGATCCGTCCTGCGGATGCGAACGAGACAGCAGTGGCATGGAAGCTGGCGGTCGAGAGCAAGAAGCATCCGACGGCTCTGTCACTGACGCGGCAGGCGGTCCCCACGTTTGACCGCACGAAGTATGCCGATGCGGAAGGCGTCCGCCAAGGTGCATATGTCTTCAGCGATGTGGCGGGCACTCCGGACGTGATCCTGATCGGCACGGGAAGCGAGTTGCAGCTTGCGTTGGCAGCCCAGGAAAAGCTGGCTGGCGAAGGAATCAAGGCGCGCGTGGTAAGCATGCCCTGCTGGGATTTGTTTGACGAGCAGAGCGCAGAGTACAAGGAGAGCGTTCTGCCTGCCGCAGTGCGGGCGCGCGTTGCCGTGGAGGCCGGGATTCCGATTGGCTGGGAGCGCTACGTGGGGTTGGACGGAAGAATCAAGGGGCAAACGCAGTTCGGCGCCTCGGGCCCGGCCAAGGACGTCTTCAAGCACTTCGGCTTCACCGCGGAAGCCGTAGTGGAGCGCGCCCACGAAACCATTGCGGCGGTGAAAGGCTCAGGGAAGAAATAGATGAAAGTTGCCGTCGCGGCAGACCACGCAGGTTCATTGTTGCTGACTCCCGTGTTGGAGGAGGCTCGTCGGTTGGGTCATGAAACCCTGGATCTGGGAACGCACGATAGCGTGTCGCCGGACGACTATCCGGATCGCGCTGCCGATTTGGCGGCGGCGCTGACCGACGGCCGAGCCGAGCGCGGCATTCTCATCTGCGGCAGCGGGGTGGGCGCGTCGGTGGCGGCCAACAAAGTACGCGGCATCCGGGCCGCGCTTTGCCATGACACCTATTCAGCGCACCAGGGCGTGGAGCACGACCAGATGAACGTGCTTTGCCTGGGTGGGCGAGTGGTTGGCGACGCCTTGGCATTGGAACTGGTGCGGACTTTTCTGGCCGCCCAAATCAGCGCCGAGCCCCGGCATCGGCGGCGGGTGGAAAAGATCGCCGCCATGGAAGCACGGTTCTGCGGCATCGAAGGAAACTAACGAGGAGATCAGTGATGGCCAGCAATTCTTTAGTGCAGTTGAGCAAGTTGGGACAGAGCCCGTGGTACGACCAGATGACGCGTTCGCTGGTTACCCAGGGCACGCTGAAAAACATGATCGAAGAAGATGGGCTGCGCGGACTCACCTCGAACCCGACGATCTTCGAAAAGGCGATTTCCGGCAGCAAGGATTACGAAGAAGCGCTGCGGGAGCTGGTGGGCAAGAGTGTGGACGAGATTTATGATGCGCTGGTGGTGGTGGATATCGCCAACGCGGCCGACGTCTTCCGCCCCGTTTACGAGAATGCGGACGGCAAAGACGGATTCGTCAGCATCGAAGTGTCTCCGCTGCTGGCGCACGACACGGCAGGCACCGTGCAGGAAGCCAAGCGCTTGCACGCCAAGCTGGCCCGACCGAACGTGATGATCAAGGTTCCGGCGACGCCCGAAGGATTGCCGGCATTCGAAGAGCTGATCTCGGAAGGCGTCAGCGTGAACGTGACCCTGATCTTTTCTGTAGAAGTTTACAGCCAAGTGGTCGAGGCCTATCTGAGGGGTCTGGAAAAGCGAATCGCCAAGGGCGGCGCAGTCAACCGCGTGGCTTCCGTGGCTAGCTTTTTCGTCAGCCGCATTGATACGGCGGTGGATAAGAAACTGGAAGAGATGGTCAAGGCCGGGCGACCGGAGGCAGCAGAGCTTGAGGGCAAGGCCGCCATTGCCAATGCGAAGTTGGCCTATGAGAAGTTTCAGCAGCTGTTCAGCGGCCCGCGCTGGGAGAAGTTGGCCGCCGCCGGGGCTCAGCTTCAGCGGCCACTGTGGGCTTCCACCGGAACCAAGAATCCGAAGTACTCCGATGTGCTGTACATTGATTCACTGATTGGGCCGCACACCGTAAACACGATGCCTCCGGCGACCTACAACGCATTCCGCGAACATGGCAAGCCGGTGGTAACGATCACGGATGACCTGAAGGGCGCGCACGAGGTGTTCGACAAACTGAAGGAGTTGGGAATCGATATTACGGCCATCACTACGGAACTTACGGTGGCGGGCGTTGCAAGCTTCTCGGAATCCTACAACGACCTGATTGCGGTCATCGAACGGCGGCGGCATGAGGTTGCTCATGTCTGAGGAAAGCGCAGTCGCGCTCGCGGTGCGGACGGATTTTGAATCCGCGCTGCGAGCGCTGACAGCTCAGAAGACGATTGCGAGCAAGCGGCGCGGCCCGAGGGCTGCGCCAAATTGTTAGGCCTAAACCTTCGCTCCAGCATTAAAATACGAAATCTCTATTTCTTAGTGTCGCGATGCCTCGAGGCTTGCGGCGAACGCAGAGCGTCAATGTACCTCTGGATTGGATCAGACTACAACCATGAGCACAGTGATTCCCGCGACTCCGACCGCGCCTACCGAGGTGCAGCCACTACCCACGGCTGAGCCTTGCGTACTGATTATCTTTGGTGGCTCAGGCGACCTGACGCGCCGCAAGTTGCTGCCCGCGGTGTTTGATCTGACTTCGGTGGGCGCCACTAGGCATGGCTTCGACATTCTCGGCGTGGGCCTGCCGGTGATGAACGATGAGGAGTTCCGCACCACCATCCGGCAGGCGGTCGAGATCTCCAACGACGCGCGGACCTTCAGCGAGGAGAACTGGCAAAGGTTTGCCGGCAAGCTGAATTATCTGTCCGGCGATCTGAACTCCGATACTACGTATACGGACTTGGCGAAGCGCCTGGAAGAGATGCGTGCAGCGGGTGCCAGCGGCAATCATCTATTTTATTTATCGGTGCCCGCATCCATCGCCCCCAAGGTGATTACCGGGCTGGGTGCGGCAGGGCTGAACGACAATGAAAACGGCTGGTCGCGCGTGGTGGTGGAGAAACCATTCGGACGTGATCTGGAGACCGCGCGCTCGCTGAACAAGACGGTGCTGGGAGTCTTCGAGGAAAGCTCGGTGTACCGCATCGACCACTACCTTGGCAAAGAGACGGTACAGAACATCCTGATGTTCCGCTTTGGAAATTCGCTCTTCGAGCCGCTGTGGAATCGCAACTTTATCGACTACGTTGAGATTACGGCGGCCGAACCACTGGGCGTGGAGAACCGCACAAAGTTTTACGAAGAGACCGGTGCCCTGCGCGATATGGTCGCGAACCACTTGCTGCAACTGCTGTCCCTGACCGCGATGGAGCCACCTTTCAGCCTGGACGCCGATGCAGTCCGCGAACAGAAGGTGCAAGTCCTGAAGGCAATCCGCCCGATGACCCTGGAGGAAGTGGCGCGGCGCACCGTGCGGGGACAGTACGGCCCCGGCGTTCTGGAGGGAAATCTGGTCCGGGGCTATCGTCAGGAGCCGGGCGTGTCCGAGGATTCGCTGATCGAGACTTTCGTGGCCTTGGAGTTGCACGTCGATAACTGGCGCTGGTCGGGCGTGCCCTTCTACATTCGCACCGGCAAGCGGCTGGCATCGCACACGACGGAGATCCGGGTTCATTTCCAGCCGACTCCGGAGGCGCTGTTCGTTAGCTCGCAAAACCGGCAACCTGAGCCGAACATCATCAGCCTGAGGATTCAGCCCGACGAAGGCATCGCCATTTCGTTCGGGGCAAAGCGGCCCGGACTGGGGATGAACGGCATCACCGTGAAAGCTGATTTCAGCTATCGCGCCGCATTTGGAATGAATACCCCAGTGGCCTACGAGACTCTGCTGCTGGACGTGATGATGGGCGATGCAACCCTGTTCACCCGTGGCGACGAAGTGGAAGCCGAGTGGCGCATCGTTACTCCGATAGAGCAGGCGTGGGGACAGCTGCCAAAGCCGCAATTTCCCAACTACGCCGCCGGCAGCGAAGGGCCGGAGATCGCCAATGCCCTGATGTGGGGAAGCCGGCGCTGGAACGCATTGCGTACGGCGTCGCGCTGACGACGTACACCAGCCGGGGCAGAACTGCGCGCGGCTTCATACAACCAGCAACACATTCGCGCGCAACTATTCGAAGAGAAATGAGGAAGGTAGCGTTGATTTGGACACTCTTTGTAGCTCTGCTGGTTGGTTGGACCGCAGGCGTAGTCACCGGAAATTTTTATGGAGGCGGGTTGCACCTTCTCCTGTTGGCAGCCATCGCCGCGCTATTTTTCGAAACTCTAAGCCACGGCGGGCGGGCTCAAGATCGAGGCTGATCCACGCAACAACCCTCGTCCTCGCCTGCCTGCTGGCCTGTTTGGTCTGTACCCCGCCCGCGAATGCCTACTCCGTTTTAACCCATGAAGAACTGATCGATCTGGTATGGGACGATAGTATTCGGCCTCTGCTGCTAAGCCGCTATCCGCAGACAACTCCGGAGGAACTGCGCCAGGCGCACGCCTACGCCTACGGCGGTTCGGTGCTGCAGGATATGGGCTACTATCCCTTTGGAAGCCACCTGTTCAGCGACTTGACGCATTATGTGCGCACCGGTGAATTCGAGAAGAATCTGTTTCTCGAAGCTACCAACGTCAATGAACTGGCGTTCGCGGCGGGAACGCTGGCGCACTATGTTTCCGATATTCATGGCCATCCATTTATCAACCGCGCCGTGCCTATCGAGTTCCCCAAGCTGCGCAAAAAGTTCGGTCCGGTGGTGACCTATGACCAAGGGCGCACCGAACACCTGCGAACCGAGTTCGGATTCGATGTGTTGCAGGTGGCGCACCATCGGTATGCGCCGCAAAGCTACCATGACTTTATTGATTTTCAGGTGGCCAAGGAGCAGTTGGAGCGGGCATTTTTGCGAACCTATGGGATTCCCCTGAACTCCGTGCTCACCCATGAAGACCTGGCAATCGGAAGCTACCGGCGGGCTGTCAGCAAGGTCATTCCCGAGATGACGAAGGTGGCATTGGCAAGTCGCGGCAAGCAAATGGCGCGAGAGATTCCGAACTTCAACCGCAAATTATTTCTGTATCACCTTTCGCGCGCGGATTACGAAAAGAAGTGGGGGCGCGACTTTACAACGCCGGGACCTGGCGCGCGGGTCATCGCATTTCTGCTGCGCTTTGTGCCCAAAGTCGGCCCCTTCCGCGGACTCTCCTATAAGGATCCAACGCCCAAGACCGAAGACCTCTACATGGAGAGCGTGAATCAGACCGTCGCGGCGTTGCGCGCCGAATTGAATCAGGCGAGGCAGGACAATATTAATTTTGCGGCCGTCGACCTCGACACCGGCGCGCCCACCCGCGCGGGTGAATACAGCCTGGCGGACGAGACGTATCGTGAATTGTTGCGGCGACTACAAAAGGACAATTTCGCCCACACCGGTGCCGAGCTACAAGCGACGATGGTCAACTACTTCACAAATTTCCAGCCGAAGCTGCGCAATTCATGCGATTTCAAGCGGTGGGCTGCCGATCAGTCAGCACTGAATGTGTTGAAGACAATGCCGCTTCCGCAACCGCCCGGAAAGGCCCCGGCGGAGGGGTTTGACAGTGTACCCAAGGCCCAATAGAATCAGTGTTGTCGGTCGCATCCTGACCGCATGATGTCTGCCCGCTTGCACTCGCAGGCCCTTCTGGCAGATAGCCCGTGGCGGCGTAGCTCAGCCGGTTAGAGCGACGGTCTCATAATCCGTAGGTCCGTGGTTCGAGTCCACGCGCCGCCACCAATATTTTCTATAACTTACAAGCGTTCCCAATCAGCCCAAAACGGCTAGTTGCGTTGTGGGGTCAAAAAACGACTCTGTAAGACGCGGGCTGGACCGATCGACTGCGCGAGGGGCAGGTTGTCTGAAATCAGCACAACAAAACCCGGAGCACAGCGCATCATTTACCGATGAAGCGCATCTAGGTCCGGGGATAAGCATGCAATCCTGATCTGCTTTCAAGGAAGCGAATTAGCCGGGAGAGTATTTTGGGCGTCGCCAGCCATTATCGGGTACGTTCAGCCAGGCGCTAAGAACGAATATTTCGCCGCTGTGACGGCTTCGAGTCGCCGCGACAAAGAACAGCACCCACTTCCATAGCCAAATAACGCGGGACAGGTTGAAACTCAATAGCTAGAAACTCGGCGTATTGGGAAACCTGGATGTCGCAAATACCTTGTCCAAGCTGGTCAGGTGAAGCAATTCTTTTACGCGCTGGCTTATGCTGACGAGCTTTAGCTCGCAGCCATCCTTTCGTGCAGACACCCAGATGCCGACGAGCGCACCGAGACCGGAACTGTCCATGTAGGTCACATTCGACAAGTCTAGAACGATGGTTTTTGTCTCAGGGATCACTTTCCGTACCGTACTCTGTAGCAGAGCTGATGTCGAAGACGTGATTCTGCCACTGCAGCGAAAGATTGTTTCCGTAGGTGTTCTTTCCGTATCGAGTTGCAATTCTGGAGTAGGGACATACTGATTTGCGGCCATGCAAGAAAATCTCCTTGAAGAGAATGGGGGATAATGCCCAAAAGCAGTTGGGAGTGGTTGATGCTGCGCAAGTAACCGCGTGTTGCATGATTAAACCGGATTCTAGTAGCGGCGGTAGTTGGTCTCGACACCTACCTCAGCGGCTCACTCTACGAGGCCCCCTTTCCAGCAGCAACACCGAATTTAGTGCCGTCAACACGGCGAGAGCAACCGTGATCGACTTTGCCCAAAGCTCCCGCCGTCGTACGACAGCGGGAGTTCTGAAATTGGCGGCAAGCAGAAAGTGACTGAAACCCATTACCCCCTATTTGCGTCTAAGCTCCCATCGGGCTGTTTCCGGGCCGAACAGAGTGTCTGCTCAAATTCACGGCTGCCTCACGCCCAAGCCGCGCGGTTCCAACCGCTAAGCGCTAATCCGGAGTGACTGTAGGAATAAATGGCATCGCTTCCAAATTATCCAAGCCTGACGATCGGAAAATACGAGGTAATCGAGGTAATCGGCGAAGGCGGAATGGGGATCGTGTACAAAGCCCGTGATCCCCGTATCGGGCGAATGGTCGCGATTAAGAAGATTACCGCGGGCTTTGGTCAGGATTCAGATCTTCTGAAGCGTTTCTTTTCCGAAGCGCAAGCGGTTGGGAAATTACAGCACCCCAGCATTGTGGTGATTTACGATTTGGGTGATGAGGGGGGTATTCCGTTTCTGGTTATGGAGTACCTTCCGGGCCAGTCGCTCGACAAGATTCTGGCTTCGCGCACGGAACTCCCTCTAATCCAGAAACTCGGCATCATCATGCAGGTCTGCGATGCGTTGCAATATGCGCATCAGCGCAACATAGTTCATCGCGATATCAAGCCCGCGAACGTGATCCTGTCGGAAGATGGGCAAGCTAAGTTGGTCGATTTCGGCGTTGCCCACGCAGCGGACAGCGGACTGACACGAACCGGCCAGATACTCGGAACCATCAGCTACATGTCCCCTGAGCAACTCAACGGACAGCCGGTGGATGGCAGATCCGATGTTTTCTCAACCGGTGTAATGCTTTACCAATTGCTCACGTATTCCCTGCCCTTCGATGGGCAAGGAACCGCGGCCGTCATCGCTAATATCTTGCATCATCCCCCGCCTCCGCTATCTCAGTACATTCGAGACTACCCGGCTGAGCTCGACGAGATTGTCGAGCACGCCCTCGCTAAGAATCGCGAACAACGTTATGCCGCCGCCGAAGACTTCGCTTTTGATCTGTCGCGTGTGCAGGAGGCGCTGAAGCGCGACGCGGTCAACCAATATGTCGGAGAGGCGCGAGCATGCATCGCGAAATCGGAACTGCCGCCGGCGCGAGAGATGCTTTCCCGGGCTCTCAAGATTGACACACAGCATTCGGTCGCCAAGCAACTGATGTATGAAGTGCAGCGGCTGACAGAGCGCGAGCAGACTACCCGCCACATCCAGCAACTGCGCACACAAGCCGAGGAAGCATGGGCGCAGAAGCGCTACTCCGATGCACTGGAACTGACTGACGAGGCGCTGCAACTCGATCAGACTGACACGGAGTTGTTGAGCCTTCGGGACCATATTCAGCAGGCGGAATCTCGTCAGCAGCAGGTCCTCAAGTTGCTCCATCTGGCCGAAAGCGCCCAGCAGGTAGGCGAGCTCTCGATGGCCATGGGTGCGGTTGAAGATGCGCTGAAGCTAAATCCGGACGATACACAGGTGAAGGTGCTGCATGCGTCGCTGGTGCAACAGGTTACTGATCATGCCAAACAGAAGCAGATCCGTGAGCTGCTGAGCGCGGTGCACCGAGAGATATCCGCCAAGCAATTCACGGCCGCCTACGAACTGATCGGGCAGGCGGAAGCGATTGATCCCGACAACCGCGAAATCCAGTCATTGCAGAACCTTGTAGCCTCAGTTCGGCAGCAGGAGTTGCGGCGCGGCGAGATTCAATCGCTCTGCGCCGAAGTGGAAAACCTCGTGGCAGCAGGTGATCTCACTGGCGCATGCGCGAAAGCGGATCAGGCCTGCGCAAGGTTTCCGGGCGAACCTGCCCTGATCCAAATGAGGGCTGGCGCCGAGAATCGGCGGGAGACAGCGGAGCGAACCCGCTATATCGAGGAGCAGATTTCCGAAGCCAACCAGCTGTTGAACCGAGGCAACCCTGAGGATGCGCTACGAGTCATGCAACGGGCTTGCCAGCGATTTGCTGGTGATTCCCGCTTGCAGTCCACATTGGAAATGTTGCGCGAGCGTGTCCACCAGGAGAAGACTGAACGGCTCAAGAACGCGTGCATGCAGAAAGCAAAGGAGGAGATTGAGCATGGTGAATATGACGCTGCACTGATGACGTTGGAAATCGCGGATGCGCAGTTGTCTGGCGATCCTGAGGTGGCCGACTTGCTGCAACAAGTTCGCGGCAGCGCGACACAGGCGACAAGAGAAAAAAGGGTCGAAACCGCGTGTACACAGGGCCAGCAGCTCTTGCAGGATGGCGAGTTCGAACGTGCCATCAACTTGCTAGAACGTTCGGCAGCCGAATTCGCCGACCCCCGGCTTGAAAATCTGCGGCAGCAGGCGAAAGAGAAGGCACAGGAATTCAACGCGGCGGCAAACGCGGCGGCAGAACAAGCTCAACGGATGCTGCAGGAGGGCAAAGTAGAAGAAGCTTTGGCGTTCCTGCTTGCCCAACCCGGGTCGTACGGCCGGGTCCAAGCTTTCACCGAGACTTGTGAATTGGCACGCTTGCAGCACGAGCGCACTATGACTTACATGCAGAAGACGCCCGTGAAAGCCGTGACTGGGATGGATATCCCGGAATCGACGGTTCAGACGGCTTCTCCTTCAGAAACATTCGGGCCGTCAGCTCACCCGGTGCAAGAATCAACTCGCTCGGTGCAAGAAGCCACCGAGATGGCGCCTGTGGCGGCAAGTAGACCAGCAGCCGAAGCGGCTTTGCCGGGATCCGAGAGCCCACCCGGGAGCATGGCTACGGTCATTCCGGCGAAGGCTCGCTTTCAAAGCAAAGCAGGACTGCGGTACGGCATCATCGGCGGGATCATGGTGGTGCTGGCAATGCTCGGTGCGTCCTTGCTGCTGCATCGCTCCGCACCTCAACCAGCGCTGGCCCCAGATGCCTACGTGGAGGTCATCGCACAGCCTTGGGCCACGGTCAAAAGCCTCACTAGTACCGGTGCAAACGGGAAGGTGATCCCGGTAAATGAGCAGACTCCGGTCCGGGTGAAGGTGCCTGCCGGGGAATACACCATCACCCTAGTGGGACCGAATTCGCAGGAGCACACGGGACAGGTCTCAGTCGGCTCCGGCAAACCTGCTCAGTATAGTTATGTCTTCGAGGCGGTCGATGCGGCGAAAATTGTCGGTGCGTATTAGTACGGTCCTGCTGCTTGCTTTCTGCGTGCTCCTCATCACTCCAGCCGCGCAGGCGAACAAGAAGAAGGATCTTCTTAAGCAGGCGCAGGCCGCCGAACAGGCTGGGGATTATGTGACCGCGCAGAGCGCGTACTGCGAACTAACAAAAGAGGACAAAAAAAATGAGTCTGCTCGCGCGAAGTGTGCCGTATACACCCAGCGCAATGAAGAGACTCGCAAAAAGGATGCCGATCGGATGTCGGCGGGCAAGCAGGCCCTCGCTCAAAATCACTTCGACGAAGCAATCCAGAACTTCAAGGCCGTGGTGGGCAAGCAGTATCACGATGAGGCTGCCCGCTACCTGAACGTAGTCATTCCTCAAGCTCAGAAGCAGTTCGAGGTTGAACGGGTCGCAGCCGAAGCGAAGAATGACAACCTATTCCGGCAAGGTATTGCCGCGTATCAACGGAACGAGTTCGATAAAGCCAAGTCTTTTCTGGTTGCAGTAACCGGTGAGAACGCCGCGAAAGCACACAAACTTCTAGCACAGATGGACGACTACACAAAGACGGTGACCGAGGCCATTCGTTTGGATAGCGCGGGCAGCTATAAGGAAGCAATCGAACGCTACACGCGCGCGCTTAGGATCAAGAGCGACGGCCCTGGTGACCTCAATCAGAAGATTGCCCAGGCAAATGAGAAGCTGGCGCAGCTAAAGCAGGCTGCTGACCAGCCTTTGGTCGACGGCATCACCGATTTCTACAATGGTCACTACGAACAAGCTGAGGAAAAATTTTCAGCTTTCTCCGGCAGTGGCTCCAAGAAAGCTCTGGCACTGTTCTATTTGGGAGCGTCGGAACTGTCCCGCTACTTCCTGGCGGGCGCGGATGACAAAGCCAAGGACCTGTACAACCACGCAGTCGAGCACTTCCGCGCGGCACACCAAGCCGCGGACGGATTCAGCCCACCACAACACTATGTCTCCCAGCGCATTCTGACAGTGTTCAACCAATCTGGTTCCTGAGCTTAGTACGAGTAACAAACCTAGCCCATCGGCGGTGCATCAAGCCTGATACTGGAGTTCGAGCAGGGTGCAATCGTCGTTTAATGGTGTGTCGCGGCAGAAGGCTTGCACGCGCGCAAAGATCTCATCGAACGAATTGGCTGCAACCGCCTCGTGGAGACGGTCGTCCCCGAAGAACTCCCCGGCCGCATTCTGCGCTTCGGTGATGCCATCCGTGAACACCACGAGGCGGTCGCCAGGCGCAAGTTCGTACGTTTCTGTTGTATATGACACGTCTTCGAGCAGCCCCACAGGCGGGTTCTGCGGCTGAGTACGCGCGAGCCTTCCGCCGCGAACCAGGAAAGGCGTGACGTGGCCGCAATTAATGAATTCGAGCCGCCCAGCCGGGCTTAGACGCGCGATCGTTAGCGTCGCATACTTCTCGGCGAGATCCTTCTGGCACAAGAAACGATTGGCAACGTCTGCAATTTCCGCCAGCGGGACCGACGCCTTCAATTGTGCATAGATCATGCCTTGCAGAATCGATGCCAGCAGCGCGGCGGAAACCCCTTTGCCGCAGATGTCAGCCAGTACTGCCGAGATGCTGCTCTCAGTGGCAATCACGTCGAAAAAGTCGCCGCCGATCTCCTTGCACGGAATATTGCGGGCATGCACTTGCGCGAAAGAACTGCCAGGAATTTTCACGGTCATGAGTTGCTGCTGAATGGTGCCGGCAATCGCCAGCTCTTGTTCATAGCGCCGTGTGCTTTCTTGTTCCTGAACTAGCTCCGCATTTTCAACCAGGGCAGCAGCTTCGCGCGAAATTGCACGCAACAAATCATTACTCACCGTGGAAAGTTCCCGCGATATCCGCTGGCTATCAAGATACAACGCCCCGCTTACCTGCGGCGCGGAGCCGTCTGGATGACGCAGCAGAGGAATGCAGATCACAGTGCGCAGGTCGAAATTCATGATGCTCATCTGTTGTGCGAGCTCGGAGCTGGCGGTGTCTGTGATCAAGAATTCGCAAGCCGAGGTGACCGCCTTCATCAGCGTAGAATGAGAAATGGTGCTGTCTTCCCGCAAAGTGCGCCCGCCTTCGTCCAGGCCTGCGGCCAACCGAAGCTTGCCGCTCTTGTCGCACAGGAAGACGAAACCGCGTTCAGCCTTGGTCAGACGCAACGTCGCTTCTATAAGCGTAACCAGGATTTCGTCGAGGACGCATGCGGTATTAAGCTTGCGAGCAGCTTCCAAAAATAGGCTCAACCGCTCCAAGTCAGCCGCCGCGCCCACAGATTGCTGCTCGCTGATCTGGGTGAGCAGTTCGCGCGCGCCCGGTTCAGTGCTCGACGGCGGCTTTATGGTCTCCGTTGGCGGACAAAAAATGATGTATCCGAGTTCGGCGTGTCCGAAATCAATGCGGTCGTTGGGTGACAGGTTCTGACGACCGCTTACGCGCACACCGTTTACGTAGGTGCCGAGTTTACTGTTCTGGTCCTCGATGAAGAATTGGCCTTCCTCGCCTACGATCACCGCATGATCGCGCGACACGCGCGTGTCCGCGATGTAAATGTCCTTCTCCGGTTTGCGTCCGATGGTAATCGGTAAGTGCTGAGGCCGAAGTATTGATTCCTCAGTGCCCCTGACCACTAACACACACGGAAAAGATTCGGGCTCTGGGAAGGAAAAACTGGTCGATAGCAGGGCCATGGTGGACGCCTCAACACCCGCAAAACATTTTACGCAGTGACGCTAAATATGTTTGATTCGAGATACTCGCCGTAGCCCGCAAATCGTAGTGCGCAGCAATTCGGCAATGCCACGGTCACGGTGCCAACTTCCTAAATCAATCAGCCGACGCGAGAACATGCTCTCCCGGTTCCCGGGCTCTCAGCGAGACTTCAAATCCTGCCAGTCTTGCTGTCGAGTACACCCAAGCTGTAGTGATTCATTAGGAGGCGGACACTCTCTGGTACGATGCCGGTTACAGAAACCGCCCAGCCGTCTTCCGCTTCGCGAATTGTCGGATCGCTTTCGAACCACAGCCGCAAGCCTTTGACAATGGCTTCCGCGATGTCCTTATTACCAACCGTTATAACCTGGGATTCCATACCTTGCCTTCCCCAACTTGCCAGCGGGAAATAGACATCAAGCAGCCTGAGCACCTTCCACAGTCGAAAACATTTCAAACAGTTGGTCCAGTTTCGTTATCTTCAACAACGTCTGCACCCGTTCGTTTACGCCCACGAAAAGCAACTTGCGTCCATGCTTTTGATGGGAGACATAGGAATTCGTCAGTACCCCCAGTCCTGCGGAATCCATGTAGGGAACGTCCGTTAAATCGAGAATGGTAGTGACGGATTCCGACCGTAAGACCTCCTGGAAGGCAAACATGTTGCCAAGAACCATCGGGCCGTGCAAACGGTAAACATGCTCATTCGGGCTTGCGCCCTCCAAGAATTCGAATGTTAGCTTCTCCGAAGACATGGGCATAGTAGTAATCCGACTCGTAACCCTCTCTTATTTTTTTGCTGTCACTCACATCTTCTGAGCACACGCTCTCACTATAGATGTTCGCCATATCCCTCGAAAATATTGAGCAGGTTGGTGATGCGCAACAGTTCCTGGATGCGAGCACCGAGGTTAATGAGCTTCAACTGTTTGCCCGCTCGTTTCGCAGAGGCAAACAGGCCAATGAGCGCACCTAAACCGGAGCTGTCCATGTAGCTGACATCGGTGAGATCCAGCACAATGGTCTTGAATTGCTCAATGAGCGGACGTACCTCCTGCTGCATAACCCGGACTGTGTCGGAAACCACTTTGCCGTGGCAAAGCACGGTCACCGTATCACCGGCTTTTTGCTTTTCAAAGGTTAGCAACGGAAAAGGAAGAACAGGATCAGCGGCCATTACAACCTCGTGATTCTGTTTGACGCAATTGCAAGCGAAAGTGTCGCCTGAAAGCAGAGCCGCAGAAGCTCCATTGGAGGGACCGGGCGCTGGCGGACGTCGAACGCCGGTGCCGAGTTCAGAAATCCAGGGCGACCATCAGTCGAGCTGCGTATCCCTGTCATCGCCGTCCGCCCGCCCGAGCGTAGGCAGGTGCCTGCCGAAGTTCAATTCGAAGTCGCTCGGAACGCCGTAACCCATGCTGCGGATCCTGGCACGGCGCGCGCGCTGACCGTCATGCTCGGAATAGCGTATCGACACGATGAGGGGAAAGGTTCAGGTGATTCCGATGAATGTCGGCCGCGTAACCGCAGGCCCGCAATAAAAATTCCCCACGGACCGCACGCGTCCACCCTGATCCATACGGCGTAGCCGCATCTGATCGCTATCGTCCTGACGGCATCTAACTCACATAACAATGCTTGATCGTTGCGATAAATTCTTTCAATTTCCGTTCCGGGCGCCGGTGGGGTAGCTTACTGACAATTGGTTTTGCGGATGAATCGGCGTTCGGGAATGAACACGTGGGTTGGACAGAGATAAAGGCTAAGAGTGGTAAAGCGGTGAGGACCGGGCGCCGATCGCTACCTAATTAAGGGTTTGGAAATAGAAGCATATTGAAGAAACGAATACCTGAGCGAGGAGGCACGGAACGTGAGCCGCGGGATGCCCATCAGCGTAAGCCGCAGGAAGGCGATCAGTGTCGGCATGTTGCTGGCTGGCTACTCGGCGCTAGTTGCCGGATTGTTCTCCCTAGCGACCCAGCCGCTCCTCAGTGTTCTGGTCGTTCTCGGCGGTATGGCTTTATCGCTTTGCTCGGCGACTGAACTGATTCAGGAACCTTCCAATTCGGACTCGGTCTCTGCGGGCAAGTAGCCTTGGATCGTAATTGATCGCGAGCTCAGCAGGCATCGACGCCCAAGCGAGCGAACAGACAAGTTCCTTCGCGTACTTGTCCGGTACGTTCCCACCGCTGGGTAAACTTGTTGTAACAAAAGTTCACAATCCCAATCGCGAAACTACTCAGCCGCATCCGGGTTAGTATTCAATGACCCGCCCGTGTCGGGAATGTGCAGCGTGATGGTTGCTGCCTTGAGGAGCGAGATTTATGAAATTTGATACAGGTACGAGAGTTACAGGCTTGCTGAGAGTGATCCTGCACGACACCCTTCAACCGGGGCCACGTGCGGTGTCCGTGGCACAAAGAATCGGACAACTCACTCGGCAAGGGCTGGCCGTCGTACTCAGCGCAGTGATGATCATGATTCCGATGGGGCAGGATAGCGCATTTGCGCAATCTGTCCCGCCGCCCGCGGATAACGGCCAGCAAGCGCCGCAGGCACAACCTTTATCGGCGGACCAACTGGACCAGTTGGTAGCGCCCATTGCACTTTATCCAGATGCGCTGGTCGCGCAGGTTCTTGCCGCTGCAACCTATCCTTCGCAGGTGGTAGAGGCAGATCGCTGGAGGCAGTCCCAGGGAAACGGCTCCGCGGAGCAGATTGCGGCCGGTGCTGATGCCCAGAATTGGGATGCGAGCGTGAAAGCGCTCACGGCATTTCCGACCGTCCTGGCGCAGATGGACAAGAACATCCAGTGGACCACTGACTTGGGCAATGCCTACTACAACCAGCCACAGGATGTGATGGATTCCGTGCAGGCAATGCGCCAGAAGGCACAGTCCGCCGGCCAGTTGCGCAGCACACAACAACAGGCGGTGACCAACGACGGCGGTGCCATTCAGATTGCGCCAGCCAACCCGTCAGTAGTCTATGTTCCGGTGTATAACCCTTGGGCGGTGTATGGCTCACCGTTCCCGCCTTTCCCAGGCTATTACTACTATCCGCCTCCGGGAATTTTCTTCGGCGGATTAGCAATCGGCTTCGGCGTCGGCATCGGCATTGGCCTATTCAGCCATTGGGGCTGGGGCTGGGGTCACTGGGGAATGGGCTGGGGCCCGCGTTGGGGCGGCCGTGGCGTCTTCTACAATCACAACACCTATATTACGCGCAGCACGACGGTGATCAACCGCGGGTTTGGGCGTCCGGGCGGACCGGGCCGTGGCTACGGAGCACGGGGAGCTTACGCACGGCCTGCTGGAGGATTCAATCGTGGAGCAGGTTTCAACCGGGCAGGCGGCGCTGGATTCAACCGTGGCGCTTCAGTCAATCGTGGCGCGGGTTTCAATCGTGGCGCGGCTGGCGCGAACCGGCCAGGGGGCAGCTACGGACGCACTGGAGCAGCAGCCAATCGGTCCGCTAGCCGTCCCATGGCAAACGGACGGTCGGGAGGAAGCGCTCCTCGGGCTTCGATGAGTCGTCTCAGCGGCGGCGGTGGTCGTCCGAGTGGGGGCGGTGGTCATCCCAGCGGGGGTGGTGGCCGTCCGAGCGGGGGTGGTGGTCATCCCAGCGGTGGTGGCGGACATAGCGGTGGTGGTCATAGTGGTGGTGGTCACGAAGGACACAAATAGTAGTTAACGATGTGAGATGACAAGGGGAGCCCTGACCGGGGTTCCCCTTTTTGCGTGAAAATCTTCTGTCATTTCGTTGTCGCAGGCCGGCAGCTCTCGTGCTATCATCGGCCCCATCTCTGCCTTTCTCCGTGTCACCCAAATAAGAAGGAGCCGGCCAAATGAAAAGCCGTTCAGTCGCTGTTCTATTTGTTTTTTTAGCCTCCGTGTTTGCATGTTGTGCCTTTGGACAGACTTTTAGAGGAAGCATTCAGGGAACGGTAACCGACACATCGGGCGCAGTGGTTACTGGAGCGCAGGTAAAAGTCTTCAGCCCTGGCACCGGATTGTCCCGCATGGTAGCCACGAACGCCCAGGGCGAATATCAGACCTCCGAATTGCCGCTGGGCACCTACAGCGTCACCATTGAAAAAGAGGGATACCGGACCACCACGCTGAACCAGATCCCGGTGAGTGTGGGATCGCCAGCGCGCGCCGACGCCAAGCTCGCCGCCGGCCAAGTGAAGGAAACGGTTGAAGTCAACGCCGACATCCCGCAGGTGGAGACCACCTCCGACACCACGGGCGGCACCATCGACGCCACCGAAGTGGCTGAGTTGCCGATTAACGGGCGCGACTTCACCAAGCTTCTGGAACTGGTTCCGGGCACCTCGAGCGATCCGGTGGGTTCCACGGAATCAGCCGGCTCCTATGGGCTGTTCAGCCTGAATGGCAATCGCGGGCGCTCCAACAATTATCTGCTGGACGGCACGGACATGAATGACGGCTACCGCAACCTGCCCTCGATCAACCAAGCGGGAGTCTGGGGTTGTCCTTCGACCATTCTTCCGACCGATGCACTGGCTGAGGTTCCGGTCACAGGCAGTCCCGAAGCAGAGTTTGGCCGCAGCTCGGGCGCAACCGTGAACATTGTCACCAAGTCAGGCTCCAATCAGATTCACGGCAGCGCGTTTGAATACTTCCGCGACGGATCAATGGGCGCGCGCAATTACTTCAACACCGCCGATCAGCCGAAGAACTCCTTTACGAATCATCAGTTCGGCGGCTCCGTTGGCGGCCCGATTGTGAAGGATAAGTCGTTCTGGTTCCTCTCTTATGAAGGACAGCGCGAAAACGGCGGCTTGCCGCAGTTGGGCTACGTACCGACGCAGGCCGCAATCGCGGCAAGCACTCCCGCAGGCGGAATCAATCCGGTGATCCAGAACCTTCTTGGCCTTCATGGCGGGAAAGGCCCGTGGGGCGTGATGCCAGCTTCCGGTAGCGGCGATGAGACGTTCACCACCCCGTTCCTCAACAACAGCGACAACATGATCGTCAAGATCGATCAGCACCTGCACGTGTTCAGTCCGGGCGATTTGCTAACCGCGCGCTACTATTACGGCCACGGGATGCAGAGCTTCCCGCTGGGAATGCTCGCCACCGGCGGCAGTGCGCCGGGGTACAACACCTCAACCCCGACGCACGTGAATATCGCCTCGATCTCCTATACCTCGGTGCCGAAATCCAATGTGATTGTCGAACTTCGTGGCGGCTATAACCGCTTCTTGCAGGACTTCCTCCCGCAGGACATCAGCTTCGATCCGACCAGCATTGGCCTCAACACCCTCCCGCCAGGTTTCACCGCATCGCGCGATCTCGGTCTGCCCACGATCAAGATTTATGACGATGCGGGAGTCGAGTACAGTCCGATTGGCTCAACCGCTAGCGATGCTCGCGGCCGCGTTGACACGAACTACCAACTCTTCGGCAACGTGTCGATTACCAAGGGCAAACACAACTTCAAGATGGGCTATGAATGGCGTCGCACCTTCATCAACAGCTTTATTGACTCCGGCCATCGCGGCAGTCTAACTTTTAATTCCCTTTCCGACTTTCTGGCAGGAAACATTACCGGCGGCGGCAGTTCTGCCGAGGGGTACGGCACGCGCTATACCTATCAAAACGATAGTGGCGTGTACTTCCAGGACTCCTGGCGAATCTCCAGCCGGATTACGGCAAACTACGGCGTTCGTTGGGATTATTTTGGAGTCATTGGCGAGCAGGACCATCAGTTCAGCCTGTTTAACCCGGTCACGGCATCCTTGGAACAAGTTGGGACCAATGGTGGCCCAAGTTCGCTATATCCGAAGGACTGGAAAAACTTCGGACCGCGTGTCAGCTTGGTGGATGACCTCTACGGTACTGGCAAGTTGGTCATTCGCACCGGGGTGGGGGTGTTCTATGATGGAGCTTCGCAGGACTTCTTCGTCGGGAACCAGCCATGGAACACGTATGCTGCGCAGGCCGGTCCGGCGTTTAACAATATCAACTTCTCGTTCTTGAGTAAGTCCAATCCGACGACCGTCAACTCCACGACGCCTATTTTCGACCCCGCTAGCTATAGCCCCAACAGCGTGTTCACGGTTGCGCAGAACCTGCCTACACCAAGGTATGTCTCCTACAACCTGAACGTTGAGTCGCAAGTTGCGAAGAATATTGCAGTTCAGCTCGGATATGTCGGATCGCAGGGGCGTCATCTCTTCCATTTCCGAGATCTCAACCAGTTCAACAATGTTTTGGGCAGTGTGGACACCTGCGCTAATGGCCTGAAGGTCAGCTACGGTAATCAGTGCTTCCCAACCTACAACGTCAGCCAGTTTGGAAATATCCCGCTGTACTATGTCAATCAGATTGAGACCAGCGCGATTTCCAATTACAACTCATTGCAGGCGTCGTTAAAGCTGCAGAACTGGCACGGGGTGAGTTCTACCCTGAATTACACGTGGGCGCATTCGATCGACACGGCGAGTGACGGGCTGGACTTCGTTCCGAACGCAGCGCAACCCGATGACAGCTTCAATCCGCATGCTGATCGCGCCAGCTCAAACTTTGACGTGAGGCAGCGCCTGCAGTGGTACTGGAATTACAATCTGCCGACCTTCCACACAGCAAAGTGGCTGACCAACGGTTGGGCAGTGGACGGCGCCTTCAACTTTGCGACTGGTCAACCGTTCACACTAAGTTATCTGTTTGAGTCCTTCGACAATAATGCGACTAGCTTCAACGGCTCGGGCGAGTTCTTTGGACGACCCGACATCGTCGGCAATCCGCACGCAGGAACACACGGACCGGGCCAATTCTTGAACCTGTCAGCATTCGCAATGCCTTGCACGGTAGATGGTTCGGGGAACTGCATCGCTGGTACCCAGCATCCAGGCACCGAGGGGCGTAATGCCTTCAACGCCCCGAACTATGCGAACTTCGACTTCTCGCTATCCAAGACGTCGCATCTGACCGAAAAAGTCAGCATGCAGTTGCGGGGAGACGTTTTCAACATTCTCAACCACGCGAACTTCAGCAACCCGTTATTGCCGGGCTTTTCCACTGACGCCTTCTATAACGGACCGGATTCCACATCAACACCCGGAAAGATTCGCGGAAGCGGCTATCTGCCGCTAACCGCGACCCCAGACGTGGGCAGCGGCAATCCGTACCTGGGTGGAGGCGGTCCGCGCACTATTCAGGTGGCGGCTCGCTTCACCTTCTAACTCACACGGTTAGCGGCTCACGAGAGGCTGCCTTCGGGCGGCCTCTCACTTTTTAAGGACTCAATCCAGAGAACCATCTCTTTCGCCAATGCCCTGCTCTCCGGCAAGAGACAACCGTTAGCTGGATTTCATGCGGGGATTCCTGATTCTCTGCTTTACACTTCAGACTTGGTCCATGTTTGCTGTGTTGCCGGGCAGGATGGCTCGCATCGCCGGATCACACGACGCCGTACTAGGGAGAGAAATACCTGAGATGAGAAATTTGATTCGCGCTTGCCGTCTGCTGGGAATGGCTGCCATTCTATATAGCCAACCGCACGCTTGGGCGTCTGCCGCCGCACCGGGAAAACAGGACGTTGTCCTCACCAGCATGGAGAAAGAGCTGCACCGTGCCGGGGCAGAGCTCGGCAAGCTGACTCCCGCCGCTTACTTCATCAGCTACACGGTGTATGACCAGCAGATATCGTTTGCCGTGGGGATGAACGGCAGCCTCGTCACCAGCACGACGGCGCGGAAGAGGATGGCGGACGTCATCATGCGGGTCGGCACTCCAGCGCTGGACAACGCGCATGGCGAGAACCGTGGGTCGGCGATCAGTACCGACACGCTGCCTCTCGATGACGATTCCGATGCGATTGCTCATGCACTGTGGCGGCTAACTTTCGGCGAGTACCGCAAAGCCTCCAGCGCATTTCTGAACGTGCAGACCAAATCGCAGGTAAAGGCGAAAGAAGACGACCTGTCCGCGGACTTCAGCAAGGAGACCGCGCGGATACACACAGATTACAAGGAGACGGCTCCGGCTCCGGACCAGAAGCGGATGGAAGAGTTTGTACGCCGCTTCTCCAACGCCTTTCGAAAGTATCCCTATATTTACTCTTCCGGGGTAATGGTCACCGGCGAGAAATCGCTGCAGCGCTTCGTCTCGAGCGAAGGCGGCCGCGTGGTGATGCCGGAGACGGTGATCCGCGTGGTGATCCAGGCGGAGACCCGCGCCGAAGATGGAATGGAACTAATGCGAGTGGAAACCTTGCAGGCGGATTCCATGGACAAGTTTCCCAGCGCAGCGGAGATCGACGCCAAAGTGGAGCAGATGGCCAAGGACCTGCAAGCGCTGCGCGAGGCTCCCGTAGCCGAACCCTACGATGGACCCGCGCTGCTCTCCGGCCGGGCCTCGGGAGTGTTTTTCCACGAGGTGCTGGGCCACCGATTGGAAGGCCAACGGCAGCGCGGCGACGAAGAGGGGCAGACCTTTACCAAGAAACTGAATCAGTCCGTGTTGCCGGAATTTCTTTCCGTCACCGATGATCCGACATTGCACACGGTGAATGGAACGCGGCTGGCGGGCTGGTACGAATACGATGACGAAGGCGTACCGGCCGAAAAGGTTGAGGTGATCAAGAATGGAATCCTGCGCAATTTTTTGATGTCGCGCATGCCGATCGCAGGCTTCGATCATTCCAACGGGCACGGCCGCTCGCAGGCTGGCTATATGCCGGTGGGACGCCAGGGCAACCTGATCGTAAGCTCAACCAAGACGGTGAAGGACTCTGAACTTCGGCAGAAGCTGCTCGATGAAGTGAAGCGGCAGGGCAAGCCGTACGGGCTGTACTTCGAGGACATTCAGGGTGGATTCACGTTGACTCAACGTTCGTCGCCGCAGGCCTTCCAGGTTCTTCCCGTGATGGTGTGGCGAGTGTACGCGGATGGACGTCCCGATCAATTGGTGCGAGGGGTAGACATTGTGGGTACGCCATTGGCGGCCATGAACCGCATCCTCGTAACCGGCGACACCTCTTCGGTCTTTAACGGAGTGTGCGGTGCGGAGTCGGGCGGAGTGGCAGTTTCCGCGGCAGCTCCTGCGATCTTGTTCTCAGAAATTGAAGTACAGAAGCGGGCGCATTCCAACGAGCGGCTGCCGATCCTGCCGCCACCGGGATTTGAAAACGAGGCCAAGATACCGGCACACGTGGAGGGCCAGCAATAATGAAAAACTTTCTGAGAAATTTGATGCTGGTGCTAGCCGTGCTCGCGTGCGCCGCCGTTGCGTTTGCTGAACAATCGAAGAGTTCGTTGGGCGCCGACGATCCAATTCTGCGCGCTCTGCAGGCAGAGATGGAGCGCTCCAAAACCCAGCTCCGACTGGAGAACACGCCGTCGCCATACTTCATCGACTACCGGGTTGTGGACTTGGACGGCTGGCAGGCGGACGCGGCGCTTGGCGGCGTGCGTAGTGACTCGCACTCTCGAATTCGCTTCCTGATGGTGCAGGTGAGGCTGGGCGATTATAGGCAAGACAGTTCGAGCGCACACGGCGAAGGCACGGTGCAGGTGGTTCCGCTCGACACCGATGAGTTGGCCTTTCGCTTCCAGGTCTGGAGCGCAACCGACAAAGCGTACAAGCAGGCGGTCGAGGCACTGACCGACAAGCAAGCCCGTCTAAAGCAGTTGACGATTGATCATCCGGTCGATGACTTTGCCCACGCTGATCCGGTGCAAGTCTTGCAGCCGTTGGTTGAACTCAAGGTGGAACGCGACTCCTGGCTCAAGATGCTGCGCGATGCTTCCGGCCTTTACGCGCGGGACCCAAAGGTGCAGTTTATGGGCGCTTCGCTGGATTTTATGGCGGTGAATCGCTATTACCTGAACTCCGAAGGGACCGTGGTACGCAGCGGAGAAGAACTTTACCGAATGGCGATCACGGGCAACACGCAGGCCGAGGACGGAATGCGGTTGGAGCGTGCGGCTGATTTCACCGCAAGTTCGCTGAACGATCTGCCGAAGGCGTCGGAGTTCCAGGAGCGAGCCCTCACCATGGTCGCATCGTTGAAGCAACTTCGCGAAGCGTTTCTGGCGGATGAGGACTATCACGGCCCAGTGTTGCTTTCAGCGGATTCGGCTTCGACCGTTTTTTCTGCTCTCATCGGCGAGAACCTGCTGGGCAACAAACCGGAGCTTGGGCAGAACGCCAGAGTACGCGGGCAGTTTGCCAGCAGCTACAAGACGCGCGTTCTGCCTGACTTCTTCAGCTTGGTCGACGATCCGACCTTGGCCGATCTAGATGGCAAAACGCTGCTCGGTCATTACGAGGTGGACGATGAAGGCGTGAAAGCACAACGTGTTCCGTTAGTAGAGAAGGGCGTACTGGTGAACTTTCTGCTGGGCCGCCAGCCGATTCGCGACTTCCCTTCCTCGAATGGCCACGGGCGCGCAAGTCTCCCACTGAGCTGGCCCACCCCGGCGATGGGAAATCTCGTTGTGCATTCCAGCGATGCGGCTACTCCCGAGGAACTCAAACAAAAGCTAATCGCGATGTGCAAGGAACGCGGCCTGGAATATGGCTACTACGCCAAGACCATGGCGGCGGTTCGGACGCCGCGCTTGCTCTATCGCGTGTGGGTGCAGGATGGCCGCGAGGAACTGGTGCGCGGCGCACTGTTTGGCGATCTGGACCAGCGCTCCATGCGCAGCAATATCGTGGCGGCCGGCAACGATCCATATGTGAACAATGAAATCCAACCGGTTCCACACAGCGTCGTGGCTCCGTCGATTCTGTTTGACGATCTGGAAGTGAAGCGCCAGACCACAAACAAGGACAAGCTGCCGGAGTATCCCGCACCGGAAATCACCAGGAAGTAATTGCGCTCTGCGAACGCCCCATCCATCAGCATAAGGATGGGGCGTTTGCTTTGCGCAGAGTCATGGGCCAAGCTCGGGCTACAATCTTTTATTGCCACTGCATCCGAGCGAGGCTCATCTGGACAAGTCACCTGCATCGCTGGTCGTGAGGCCATGGTTCGATCAATTGCGCGTCGTGCTGGTGCGCTCGCGTAATCCGCTGAACATCGGCGCGGCCGCGCGTGCGATGAGCAACTTCGGTTTTCAGCGTCTTCGGCTGGTGACTCCGTGGGAACCTTCCTACCTTGGCGCACGCTCCGCCGTTGGCGCATCCGAGGTGCTGCTGAATGCAGAAGTATTCGGGAGCGTGGCGGAGGCAGTTGCGGACTGCAGCCTGGTTGTAGGCACCTCCGCGGTGGGTGAGCGCGAGTTACATCATCCTCTGCGCGGGCTGGAACAGGGCGCGGAGTTGATGCGCCAAGGACTCGCGTCGGCTCCGGTTGGGTTGCTGTTCGGCTCAGAAAAATTCGGATTATCCAACGAGGACTTGAGCCACTGCCATTGGCTGATGCGCGTCCCTACCCGCGATGAACATATCTCGATGAACCTTGGGCAGGCGGTTGCGGTGTGCCTGTATGAGCTGGTGAGGAGCGAGAGCAATGGTTTGCCAACCGTGGCGAACCCTCCGGCGAGTGCCGTGGAAGTGGAGCGCATCACCGAAGTGTTGTTCGAAGCGCTATGCACCAGCGGTTACGTGCAAGCACCGGGAGAGGCTGCGGCGCGGGAAAAAGTGCGGCGGTTGCTGCTCCGGTTGAAGCTGGAAAAAAGCGATGCCGAGGTGTGGCTCGGCATGATGCGGCAGATTCTTTGGAAGACGAAGCATCCGGAGAAGGATTGATGGTGTGCCGGGAAGCAAGGTCAACGATTCACTGAAGGATCAACATTTCAGAGGCTATTGTTACTAGTTGGTGAATGGTTCGGGGGAAATGGCGGCGCGCTTTCGCAAGGATTGCCCGATGAGTTACTAGATTGCCTCGCTGGTTGATGAGTTGGGTAATGGTGCGGAGCGAAGGTCGAGAGCAGGAGTCCGGGTCAACGCGCATCTTCCACTCGCAAAAAACTAGTGGAAGATGGCGCGCCAATTTGAAATCAGCGAGCCTCGGGGCGAAGCAGATTGACGGTAAACCAGTTGCGCTCATCGCTCCAACTTTGCTCGATGCGAAAGCCGCCGTTGGCCGCGATGGATGCAAGCATCGAGGGCGTGAATTTGTAACTGTTCTCGGTATGAATCGTCTCTCCGGCGACAAAGGGAACGGAAATCTCAAGATCATTGATGTGGACAAGTTGGTCGGCGAGGCTCTCCAGGTGCATTTCGATGCGGGAGTCGCGCGGGTTCCAGATGACGGTGTGGGCGAAACAGTCGAGATCGAAGTCGGCACCGAACTCGCGGTTGATGCGGGCGAGAACATTGAGGTTGAAGCGCGCGGTGACGCCGGAAGCATCGTCATAGGCGGGCAGTAATACGTCGGGGGACTTGCGCATGTCAGTACCGAGCAGGAGCGAGTCATCGGGAGCGAGTGAGGCGCGCAGCCGCCGCAGGAGCGCACTGGCCGCCATCGGTTCAAAGTTTCCAATGCTGGAGCCAATGTAGAGAACGAGCTTACGGCCAGAGAGTTGGGCGAGGGCGGAGGAACGCTGGGTGTAATCGAGCACCAGCGGCTGAACGGCAATCTGGGGCAATTCCGAGCGCACGCGATGGTCGGCTACCTCCAGCGCGTAGGCGGAAACATCGACGGGTATGAATGTAACGGCAGGATGGAGATCGAGCGCGGCGCGCAGAATCAGCATGGTCTTTTTGGCGGTACCGGCCCCGAGCTCGATGATGGTGGAGGCTGCTCCCGCGGCGCGAACCATCTCGGGCGCATAACGTTCGAAGATGCTCTGCTCGGTTGCCGTGAGGTAATACTCGGGCAGTTCGGTAATCTGTTCGAAGAGCTCCGAGCCCGCGGCGTCATAAAACAATTTTGGAGACAAGCGCTTGGGCTGCGAAGTGAGGCCGTGGATCACCTCGCGGGCATTGTCGTCCAGCGGAAGGACGAGGGAGGAATTAACGCTCATGACTTGCCAGCCTGATGCCCATGAACTGCCAGCGCGCATGGGGCGGAAAGAAATTGCGGTAGGTCGCGCGAAGGTGCGAGGCGGAGGTGGCGAAAGAACCTCCGCGCAGGACGAACTGATTGCACATGAATTTTCCGTTGTACTCGCCTACCGCACCGGGGGCGGGACGGAATCCCGGATAGGCGAGGTAGGCGCTGGCGGTCCACTCCCATAGGTCTCCGAAGAGTTGATCCTCGGCGTTGGACTGGGCGGGGAGAGCCTCGAGGGTCCAGCGCTCCAGCAGGTTCCCGGCAATTTCGTGATCCCTGGCCGCGTGCTCCCATTCGGTTTCCAAGGGAAGACGAGCGCCGCACCATCGCGCGAAGGCGTCCGCCTCGTAGTAGCTGACGTGGCTGACGGGAGCCGCGGGATGGAGAGGATTCATGCCTCGTAAGCTGAACTCGCACCACTGGTCGCCGCTCTTCTCCCAATAGAGAGGCGCACTCCAAGCCTCGCGGCAGACGGTGTCCCAGCCGTCGGAAAGCCATAGTTCGGGACGCCGATAACCTTTGTCGTTGATGAAATCGAGGTACTCGGCATTGGTGATCAACCGGGACGCCAGGCGATAGGGCAGGAGCAGCGCGGGATGGCGGGGACGTTCGTTGTCAAAGGCAAAGCCTTCGTCGGGCGCTCCGATCTCTACCGTGCCGCCGGGGTGAGCGGTCCAGCGCAAGCGTTCGGCGGCAGTCGAGGCGGGTTCCGGCGGTGGGGCGTAGGCAGGGCGCAGCGGCTGGGTCCAGAAAGCATGGAGGATATCGGTGAGGATGAGTTCCTGGTGCTGCTGCTCGTGGTGAATGCCGAGTTCGACCAGGGACAGGGTCTCCGGCGATGGCTCGTGGGCGAGCAGGCGCTCGATCGCCTCGTCCACATGCTCGCGGTATTCGAGAACATTGCGGAAGGAGGGGTGGGAAAAGGTTCCGCGCTGCTGGCGCAGAGGATGGCTGCCGAGAGCTTTGTAATAGGAGTTGAACAGGAGACGATATTCGGGATTGAAGATGCGGTATCCGGGGAGCTGCCCGGAGAGGATGAAGGTTTCGAAAAACCAAGTGGTATGGGCCAAGTGCCACTTTGCCGGACTGGCGTCGGGCATGGACTGCACCATGGCATCCTCCACCGAGAGCGGATCGGCTATTTTCAGGGTTGCGGAACGTACCTGCTGAAATTGCGGTAGCAGGGATCGGCCAGAATTGATCGGCATTGAACCGGAAGTGATGGTTGCCAAACCGGGATCCTCCGTCCGGGATGATTGTCCACAGGAATCAGTTATCTGATGCTGGCGGGGCGGCGATGGTTCCTTCGGGAACCGGGGCAAAGAAGAGGATTCCCGCAATAGAGCAGTTCCGCGCACGGCGATGGCGAAGCTCATTCATGGCAACACGCCCAGCCTTACGGTCATCCATTCATGGAGACAAGTCTAAGAAATCTATGGCTGAAGGCAGGGATATATGCGCAGGTTCGTAACCGCAGGGCTCTTCCTCGCGAGTCTTTCGTTAGGCAGTTTCACGTTGGCCGCTCAGGATGTGGCGCCGAATGTTACACCGATGGAGCAAACTCCGGTGTACCGGGTCAACGTAGTGTCGCGTTCGGTGCAGGCGGTCAACTACCGACATCGCAATGGCTCGACCAAGATCGACTTCCGAGGGACGAGCCTGATGCCGGATGGCTCCGGCGAAGCCAAGGTGGACAGCAAGGCGGGGCGGTACCAGATCAACGCAGAGTTCAAGGATTTGCGCAACCCCAACTATTACGGTCCGGAGTACTTGACCTACGTTCTGTGGGCAGTGACTCCGGAGGGGCGTCCGGTGAATCTTGGTGAGGTCGTCCCGAATGACAAGCACGAGGTTCGCACTCAGGTCACCACGAGTCTGCAGGCGTTTGGAATGATTGTGACCGCCGAGCCTTATTTTGCGGTCACTCGCCCGAGCAACGTGACCGTACTGGAAAACGAGATACGCAAAGACACCAAGGGTTGGGAACAAGCTGTCAACGCCAGCTACGACGCCACGGAAAAGGGAGAGTACACGGTGGACCTGGCGAGCAATCAACTGCCGGCTTCCAATTTGAGTCTTGAGCAGCGCAGGAAGACTCCTCTGACGCTGCTCGAAGCTCGTAACGCGGTGGCGATTGCGCAGGCGACCGGAGCCGAGCAGTATGCGCCGAGAGCGCTGGCACGAGCACAGTCGTTCCTGGATCGCGGGGAGGATTACCTGCGGGAGAAGCAGTCTTCCTCGGAGATTGGGACGGTAGCGCGGGGGGCTACCCAGGCGGCCGAGGATGCCCGCATTTTGAGCATACGCAGGAAGGAGGACGCGCGCGTCAGGGCCGAGCAAGAGGCCGCCCAAGAGCGCACCCAACAGGCGCAGCAACAGGCGGTGATCGAACAGGGAAAAGCCCAGGATGCACGGGCGCAGGCGATGGAGGCGCAGCAGGAGCGCCAGGCGGCCGAGCAGGCGAAAGCCGAGGCGTTGCAGGCGCAGCGGCAGGCCGAGGCCGCCCGTCAGGCAGCTCTGGAGCAGCAACAGGCTCTGGCGGCACAGGCCCAGACGGCGCAGGCGCAGGCGCAGACGGCTGAGCAGCGCGCCCAGGCAGCCGAGCAGGAGAAAGAAGCCATGCGGCAGCGGCTGCTCACGCAATTGAACCAAGTGCTCGAAACCCGTGACAGCGCACGCGGATTGATCGTGAATATGAGCGATGTGCTCTTCGACGTGAACCAGTCTACGTTGAGGCCAGGGGCGAAAATACGGCTCGCCAAGGTGGCGGGGATCGTTCAGGCGTACCCCGACCTGAAGCTGCAGATTGAGGGCTACACGGACTCGACCGGGAGCGCGGAGCACAACCAGGAGCTTTCCGAGCGCCGGGCCGCTGCGGTGCGCGATTTTTTGGTCTCGCAGGGCGTCAGCCTGAACAATGTTTACGCGCAGGGTTTCGGCCCAGAGAATCCGGTGGCGAGCAATGGCACGCCACAGGGCCGGCAGATGAATCGTCGCGTGGACCTGGTCGTGAATGGGGAATCGATTGCGGCACAGAAGAGACCACAGGAGCAAAATGGTGGCCCGGGATCGATGGCCGCGCCGACCAGCTCAGATCCGCGGCAGCCGGTGCCGCCGGAGAATGACACTGAACAGCGATAGGCGGAGGGTAACAAATTACCGCTGAAAGCGGCGGCGCTTGGCTGTGCGGCTGTTCCCCACATTCGCCAACAGATGGCGGATGTGGGCCCCCCGAATCGTTCACTATTTCTTCGCTGGCTCATCTTCACGGATTTAATTTCCGAATACCTTTCTGACTTACCTTCACAAACACCGTTCCGAAACCAGCTTTCACGAACAACAACTTCACGAACTGATTCGTGAGGGTGGTAAGATTCGGAGTTTCAGGGGGCGCGGAACTTTGCGCACGGGAAATACGTAATAAGTCAGCATGGCTACTGGTACAGCTCCGCCCATGCTGGCCCGGTTCACGTCCGCTCAAGGCCGGGTGGTGGAGGCACGGGTGGAAGAGGCGCAAGCCGTCGCACAACTGGTACACCGCTGCCGATCAGGCGACGCCGCTGCCTGGGAAGAGATTGTGCAGCGCTTCCATCGCCGGATTTATAACCTCTGCTACCGCTTTGCCGGATCGGCGGAGGATGCCCAGGATCTGACTCAGGAAGTGTTTATCAAGGTGTATCGCACCGTCGGCAGCTTTGACGGCGAGAAGGCTTCGTTCAACACCTGGGTGACGGCCGTAACGCGCAACCTGCTGGTGGACCACTTCCGCAAGACACGCAATGAGCGGGCGACGGATTCAATCGACGCGGTGCAGGGCGGAGAAGAGGACGGGCCAACGCTGGCGGATCGGCTGGCCTCGGAGGGGGACAGTCCGCAGGTTCACGTGGAGAGCCGGGAGCGGCGGGAGATGGTGCATCGGGCGCTGCAGGAGATTTCGCCGGATTTACGCGAGGCGGTGATTCTGCGCGATCTGCAGGATATGGATTATCTGGAGATAGCGCAGGTTCTGAAGGTGCCGGAGGGAACGGTGAAAAGCAGGATCAATCGCGGTCGGGCGGAACTGGCGCGGCGGCTGCAACGTACGTATAAACAGGCGCTGTAATGCGGAGGGCGAGGCAGGTGAGTGGAATGGTGGACGAAGGCAAATCCGGAATGCGGTGCGAAGAGTTCGAGGCCTCGCTGACGGAGGCCGTAGACGGCACGCTGAGCGGACAGCGGCGGGAAGAGTTCGAGCGGCACAGGGCCGGTTGCGCGGCGTGCAACACACTGCTGGCGGAGGTCGCCAGCGGCGCGGCTTGGCTGGACGAGCTGGTGGATACGGCGCCTCCGCAGAATTTGGTGCACAACATTCTGGCCATGACTAGCGGTGCGGCACCGGTCGTAAGGATTGAGCCGCGGGTCTCGCGGTGGGAGCGGCTGCGCCGTGAGCTGGGGATGGCATTTGCTCCGGTACTGACACCGCGCTTTGGAATGTCAATGGGGATGGCGTTCTTCTCGATCATGCTGGTGTTGGACATGGCGCAGATTCGGATTAAGGATTTGACGGCACACAACCTGAGCCACACGTTCTACCGGAGTGAGAACAAGGTGATGAAGTATTACGAAAACACACGGCTGGCCTATGAGCTGGAGTCGCGCGTGCGAGAGCTGCGCAAGGCCGATGACGAGACTGAGCGCGAGGAGCGGAACCGGAATCTGGAGAAGAAGAACAACCAGACCGAGGAACAGAAGAGCCAGCCGGAAGGCGGCGAGCAGCGGGAATTGAGCAGGGGACGGAATGGGCTGCTGCTGGCGGGGCTGAGCCAGGGTGAGTTGGGCGTTGGGATCAACCTAGGGATCAACCCAGAGATGGTTGCGAGGCAGAGGAGAGAGCTATGAATTGCGCACAACATCCCGACACGGCAGCGGTGGGTTACTGCCGGAGCTGTGGCAAGGCGCTCTGCGAAGCCTGCAAGCGTGAGGTGCAGGGAACGTACTACTGCGAATCGTG
>Ga0181528_10000232_pt1 | contig 49067 bp, 39 predicted proteins | sample PEATcosm2014_Bin_47_FD_119742 | JGI IMG/M metagenome (GOLD analysis project Ga0181528, IMG submission 119742) | Peatland microbial communities from MTU Mesocosm Facility, Houghton, MI, USA - PEATcosm2014_Bin10_10_metaG | ecosystem: Environmental > Terrestrial > Soil > Wetlands > Peat | place...
AATCAGGGGGCGAATGGAACAGGATCTGGCAATTACGGTTTCGGGCCTGACGAAGAATTACGGCGACGTGCAGGCTGTGCGCGGCATCGATTTTCATGTTGCGCGCGGCGAAGTATTCGGTCTGTTGGGACCGAACGGCGCGGGCAAAACGACGACGGTCGAAATCCTGGAAGGGCTGCGCCCCCGCACTTCGGGCGTCGTCAAAATACTGGGCTTCGATCCCGAGAACGAGACGATGGCCGTGAAGGACCGCATCGGCGTGTGCCTGCAGGCGACCATGCTGCGGGACAAGATCACGGTCGAAGAGGCGCTGGAATTGTTCGGCGCCTTCTACTCCCGTTCCGCCGACCAGCCCGCGTTGCTTAAGCGCCTGCAGCTTTGGGACAAGCGCAAAGCGGCATACAAGAATCTGAGCGGCGGCCAGAAACAGCGGCTCGCCATCGCGCTCGCCATGGTGAACGAGCCGGACATCGTCTTTCTCGACGAGCCGACCACGGGTCTGGACCCGCAGATCCGCCGCGAGATTCACGGCCTCATCGAAGAGCTGCGCGACCGCAGCACCACCATCGTTCTGACCACGCACTACATCGAGGAAGCCGAGCAACTCTGCGATCGCGTGGCTATTGTCGACGAAGGCAGAATCGTTGCGCACGGCACGCCGCGCGAGCTGCAGCAGCAGATCATCGGGAAGAGCCGCGTCGAACTTGTGTGCCAGAGCCCGCTTCCGGAAGGCCTGCCTCCTGGCTGGCCCGACAGCGACCAGATCACTTTCGACTCCGATCGTATTTCGCTCGCGGCGGCGACCGAGCATCCAGCGCGAGCCGTGCTCGATCTGGTGAAGTGGGTGGATGCTTGCGGTGTGGGACTGGCCGACATCCACATCAAGCGGCCGACGCTTGAGGACGTTTTCATCCAACTGACCGGCAAGACGCTCCGGGACTAAGCGAGATCACACCGCGCCCATGAAGACTTACATCGCCTACATTCGCACCACACTGCGCCTGACGCTTCGCGAGCGCATCGTCATCTTTTTCAACTACCTTTTCCCGCTGGTCTTTCTGATCGGGTTCGGCGAGTTCATGGGTGCGGCGCAGAGCCCCGGCGCGGCCACGCAAGTCTTCGCGCTGGTGCTCACGTTGAACATCCTCGGCACCGGCTTCTTTGGCGCAGGCATGAGCGCGGTGATGGAGCGCGAAGTCGGCATCCTGCGGCGCTTCAAAGTTGCGCCCATCACGCCCGGGCCGATCCTGGTCAGCTCCATCGTCACCGGCTGGCTGGTGTTTCTCCCGGCGCTTGCCATCTTCATCGGCATTCTGCACTTCCGCTATGCCATGCCGATGCCGCGGAGTCCGATCTCGCTGCTGGTCTTTCTCAGCATCGGCGTCGTGGCCTTCCGCGCCATGGGCCTGATCATCGCCTCGGTCGTGAACTCGATGCAGGAGAGCCAGATTATCGTCCAGTTGCTCTACCTGCCCATGCTCATGCTGAGCGGGGCTACCATCCCTCTGACGCTCATGCCGGACTGGCTGCAAGTGGTCGCGCAGTATCTGCCATCGACGCATCTCACTCTGGGCATGCAGGGCATCCTGCTGCGGGGCGAGTCCATCACGCAGAACATAACGGCGGTTGTCGCGCTGGTCGCTACCGCGGCGGTCTCGTTGTTCGTGTGTTTCAAACTGTTCCGCTGGGAGAAAGAGGACCGGCTGAAGCCTGCCGCGAAGTTGTGGGTCGTGGCCGCCCTGGCGCCCTTCGTCATCACGGGCATCTGGCAGACCCATGACCGGAGCAATCTCAGGAAGGCCCAGATTCTGGCGCGCGAGTCACGACAAAGTGAAACCTGGCTCGTCCGCGACGCCCGCATCTTCACGGGAGACAAGGTCATCGAACGCGGTTCGCTGCTCTTGAAGCGCGGCAAAATCGCCGTGATCTTCGAGGGGGATGCGCCCCAGGCGAAACAGTTGAATGCGTCGGAGATCCCTGCCGCGGGCAAGACGGTGCTGCCGGGCCTGATCGACGCGGAAGTCGTGCTTGCCATGGATGCCGGGTTGCCGCCGAAATCCTCCGGCGATGCCGTAGCAACGGCCGAGCACGCTTTGAAGGCGTATCTCTACTCCGGGGTGACGGGCCTGGGCAGCGTTGCTTTACCTCCTGCCGCGGGTAAGGCGATCGATGCGCGGTTCGCCACGGGCGAGAAACTGGGCGCGGCGGTTTTGCGCTCCGTTGCGCAGCCCGAATCGGGCGGTTGCGCGATGACTCATCTGTCTTTCTTCGAGGCTGCGGCGGATCGGGAAACGGGCAATCTGGATTTGCTGAAGGGCTCTCTGGCCGAGCAGTTGACGCCGCGTGAGTTGTTGAATCGGATCGAGGAGGCCTATCGCAAACCCAAACCGCACGATTCGACACTGCCCACGCTCGAAGCCGCGATGCAGAGCCTGCGCGTCGCTCAAGCCAAAGGGACGAAGATCGCCGCGGCGACTCTCAGCGGGACTGCGTTACTAGTCCACGGCCCCATGCTTCACCATGAACTGCGACTCCTGGTGAAGGCCGGTCTCACTCCACTGGATGCTCTGCGCGCGGCTACCTCCGGCGCCGCCGAATGCCTGGGCGCCGCTGACAAGGCCGGGCGCATCAGCGCCGGAGGCGATGCCTCGCTCGTGCTGGTCGAGGGCAATCCGCTCGAGGACATTTCCTCAACGGAGCGGATCGTGGAAGTCTTCTTCCACGGCGAGTCCGTCAATCGCGGCAATCTGATCGAAAAGAAGTAGGGCCTCCGGGCCTCGCATCACGACCCTCGCGCCGGTTGCTACCATGACGCCATGGCGGCGCGTAGAATCCTGCAACTCGGCGACCCGCTCCTGCGCTCGGTCTCACTGCGAGTGAGTTGTGAGGATGCGAGCCCGGTCTTGCGGGATCTCGCGGACACCCTCGCCGAATTCCGCTGGACCCACGGGTTTGGCTGCGCCATCAGCGCCATTCAGATCGGTGCGCCGCTCCGCGTCATTTTCGTGGAGCTGGACCGCGTACGGTACGAACTCATCAACCCGGAGTTCACCTGGCGCAGCCCGGAGCTGTTCGAGCTCTGGGACGATTGTTTCTCTTTCCCGAACCTGATGGTACGGCTCCAGCGGCACTGCGCCATTCGACTGAGGCACGAAAAGCGCAATGGCTCGATAGGCGAAATCGAGGCTGCCGGCGCGCTTGCGGAACTGATCCAACACGAAATGGATCACCTCGACGGTGTGCTGGCCGTGGACCGCGCAATCGGCCGCGACGGCTTCTGCACCCGCGAGGAATGGCTCCGGCAATACTCTCCAGCGTAGTCCCGCGTTTCATCCAGTCTAAAATTCACAGGCCTCGTTCCGATATGGAGCTTAAGGCAAATATGAATGAGCACCGGTCGGAGAGCCGCTTGCTTTGTGCGGACCTGGTCGAGGTCCGCTGGTCTGACAGAACAGGGCAATCCTGTTCCGCCATAGCGAATCTGGAAGAGATTTCTGTGCGCGGGGCCCATTTGGTTTTGGATGTAGCTTTACCGCTCGACGCGGAGCTGGTGCTCCGCATGCCACGAGGCGACATGACTGCGACGGTCAGGGATTGCCGCCACGAGCCGGATTTTGGGTTTGCCGTGGCTGTCCAACTTTCGAAAAAGTGCCGCTGGAAATCACATCCGCGCCATCTCTTCGATCCCCGGGGATTGGAACGGCGCGAGTCGGCGAGATATCGAATGCTCTGATGCCCCGCCGCCGGCGCTGCACTAGATTGGGAAAGCCGAAAGGGCCGGTTAACCGGTCTTTCGACCTGATAACCGGCCCGTTGTCTTCACCGACTGACGGCCAGCCGGACGAAGTCGATACGATTAGCGGCGGAAGCCGCCACGTCCCCAACCGCCGTAGCCCCAGCCGGATCCAAAGTACAGGCCTACGCTCGGCCCATAGAAGTAGGGCGAGTAGTAGTAGGGCGAGTAGTAGTAGGGCGAGTAGTACGGAGAGTAGTAGGGATACGGAGCATAGTAGCCAGGAGCGGGCGGAGCCTGCTGCACGACGCGAGACCGCAGCGCGGGCTGTTGTCTGTAGTCGTTTGCCTGCACTGCCCCGAACGCGCGCAGGGATGCCTCGTTATCGATGGCAAAGGTAAATGGCGCCTCCAGGCGGAAGGTCATTGTGGTCTCCGGGTATACCACTGTCGGTTTGCCGCGCGTGAGCAAAACGCCGACTGTGGATGCGACGACGCCGGCGGCTGCGCCAACACCGGCGCCTACTCCGCCGTTCACCGCCCCGCCGATGGCGGCGCCGGTGGCTACGGTGGTGCCAACGCCGACCGCGTCACGTCCCCACGACGTCGGGCCGCGAAACTCCATCAGCCTGCTCTTCACGGGGATCTGGCGGCCGTCGGCTAGTGTCAGCTCGTTCAAATCCAGGCCCAGGCGGGACGTACCTTTCGCCCGGCCGGCCTTTTCGGCCTCCACCACCACTCCGCCGACCATCTGCCCAGGCTGGGCGACCACGCGTCCGTTCACGATCACGGGCTGAGTCAGGGTTGCCGACCAGGCGTCGCCCGGCCGGTTGTGATCGCTCGAAAGCTGCTGATCCACCCGCAGGTTAATCCACGTTCCGGCTGGAATGGTGAGATGCAGTGGCATTGCGGGACGCATTACAGCGTCCGGCTCATCGAAGCGCTGCCAGCCGCCGCGCTGCGCCGTAATCGGGGCCCGGGGCGCCGGCGGAGGCTGAATTTGATCCTGGACTTGCTCCTGCACTGGCTCCTGCTGCGGCTCGGCCTGTGAGGACACCTCCTGCGAGTATACCGGCAGCCAAAGGGCCACCGGCAGCGCCAACAAAAATGAGAATTTCGAACTGTGTCGGATTGTCATGCTTCTCCGATCCTTTCCTTCAACCCGGTGATATGCAATCGCCGTGCCAGCCTGTAAGCCATTTGCTTGCAATACTTGAACCATGCCCGGCTGGCCGGTTGGCACCACGGCGGTGGTTTTCAGCCACCACCGCGGTCCTTTCCACTCTGAGCAATGCCCCTCTGAAGGACTGCGGCGGAATGGAGCGTCACCCGGCATCTACTCAGTCGGACGTTGCGCTGGCCCTCCACGTTGCAGGGCTCAACGGGCGGGTCGTGTGCAAGTGTCCATGAGACAAAGATGGCGCGGAACGCCGAATGTCGCCTGTGCGCGCGCCCCTGGGAGCGCCGATCTCCAGATCGGCTCCGTCCGGCTCACACTTCGACCGTCGGCAACTACAGTCCGGATTCGTGTCGCGAATGTGCAATGGAGTTGCCGCCCACGCGAGCGATCGAAACCGATCTGGAGATCGGCGGTCCCAGGGACGGACCCGCGCACGCTGGTCCGGAGCTTCTTGCTCCGTGCATTCCTCGCAATAGCAACCCCCGGCGCCAGAGGAGCGCCGGGGGCCGTTACGGGGGAGTGGTTGAAACCTAGATGAACTTGTACTGGCCGGGCACCGGGAATGGCGCCGTCTCGTGCGTCATCTTGTAGTCGTAATCGCCCTTGGGGAACAGGTCGAGCTGCGAGTTCATCATCATGTCCCAGGTGAGCATCTGGCCGGAGTAGGCGGCTTCGCGGCCCATGATGCAAGTCATGGTGCTCTCGGCGACCGTCTGGCCATCGTTCACGTAAGGGATCTCGCCGCGGATTGACTGCAGGAGCCTGCCGTGCTCGTTGGGGTAGCCTGGCCCGCCCTTGGTCTGGTTCCAGGTCATGCGCTGCTTCGAGGTGACCACGATCTCTTCCACCCGGTTGTAGCAGTGCTCGAATTGACGGCAGTAGCTCGACATATGCACACCGTTGGCGTATTCGAAATCGGCCCCGATGTGGTCGTAGATGTTGCCGTAAACTTCAGTGCCCTTGGGTCTCCAAACAGCGCCACCGCTCGCGAAGCACTTCTCCGGGTGCGTGCCCATCGCCCAGTTGCAGACGTCGATGTTGTGCAGGTGCTGTTCGACGATCTGGTCGCCGCCCAGCCACAGATTCGAGTACCAGTTGCGATGCTGCCACTCGAAATCGCCCCACTCCGGTTTCTTGCCGTTGGGTTGCTGGATGACGGGCGTGCCGACCCAGTAGGCGTAGAGTGCCTGCACATCCCCAAACTCGCCGGCGCGGAGCCTGGCAATCATGTCGAGGTAGAACGGGTCGCTGCGCCGCTGCGCACCGGAGACCACGGTGAGTTTCTTCTCCGCGGCCTTGGCCGCCGCGGCCATGATCTTGCGTACGCCCACCGGATCCGTGCCGAACGGCTTCTCGCAGAAGACGTGCTTGTTGGCCTCGATGGCCGCTTCGAAGTGGATTGGCCGCCAGCCGGGAGGCGTCGCGAGGAAGATGATGTCCACGCCCGAGGCGATGACTTTCTTATAGGCGTCGAATCCAATGAAATGGTTCTCGGGTGTCACCTTGATGCGGTCCTGGAAGGGCTGCATCGCTTCGCGGCTCCGCAGGTCCTTGAGGCTGCCTTCCAGGCGGTCCTCGAAGATGTCGCCCATCGCGACGAGTTCGGTGTTCGGAGCGCCCTTCATGTTGTCGGCGACGGCTTGCGTACCGCGGCCGCCGCAGCCGATCAGGCCGATCTTCAGCTTGTCGGCGCCCCAGCCCTTGACCAATTCGGGCTTGATAATTGTGAAAGCCGCGGCGGCTGCGGCGGGGCCGGTCAGGAAGGACCGGCGGGATGTCGGGTTCGACAAAGAATCCATGTTCAAAAATACCTCGGTGGCTCACATTCTATATCTTGGAAGAGTGAAACGAATCATCGTGCGGCTTCGTTCTCTCATCATTTCAGGGATCCCGCTCTTTTCAAAACCGACCCAGCCCGGCCCCCAGGTCCTGGCCCACAGCGGATTTGACGCGCCGGGCATTTTGCCGGAGGCGGGTCAGGCAGGCCGCGGCTTTGCCCCAGTGGTGGCCGTATAGTGAAGGATAAAACAAGAATGAATCAGTTTGACATGCCGCCGGCGGAATTCCGGCGATCCGGTTATGAGGTGGTGGATTGGATCGCCTCCTATCTGGCCAACGTCGGCGATTTGCGCGTATTTCCGGACATGCAGCCGGGAGATCTGATTGACGCATTGCCGCGTTCGGCGCCCGACGACCCCGAGCCTATGGAGGCAATTCTCGCCGATTTTCGCAGCCAGATTGTGCCGGCTTTGAGCCATTGGAACCATCCACGCTTTCACGCCTTCTTTGCGAATACGGCCTCTGCTCCAGGCATTCTGGCCGAGGCGCTGGCCGCGGCCGTGAACACGAATGGCATGCTCTGGAAGTCGTCGCCGGGGCACGTGGAACTCGAACAGGTCGTGCTCTCGTGGCTGCGGCAGTGGATCGGTTTGCCCGCGGAGTTTTTCGGCGAGATCATGGACACTGCCTCGACGTCTACCATGCAAGCCATCGCCGCGGCGCGGGCCCAGGCCGACCCCGAGTTGCGGGCGCGCGGCGCGCGGCAGGGCATGGTCGTCTACGCCTCCGAACACGCTCATTCGTCGATCGAGAAGGGAGCGCTCTCGCTCGGCATCGGCCAGGATAACGTCCGCAAGATCGGCGTCGACTCGGAATATCGCATGGTGCCCGCACTGCTGAGAGCCGCGATCATCTCGGATCGCCAGAATGCGCTCACGCCGTTCTGCGTCGTGTCGACGGTCGGGACCACTTCCGTGACCAGCATCGATCCCGTAGCGGCGATTCAGCGGATCGCCGAAGAAGAATGCCTCTGGCATCACATCGACGCCGCCTATGGCGGACCGGCAGCGATCCTCGCCGAAAACCGGTGGATGCTGGAGGGCGCCGAACGTGCCGACTCGCTCGTGCTCAATCCGCACAAGTGGCTGTTCACGCCCGTCGATTGCAGCGTCTTCTATTGCCGCAAGCCGGAGATGTTGCGCCGCGCCTTCTCGCTCGTTCCCGAGTATTTGCGAACCGAGCAGGACGATCGCGCTGTCAATTTCATGGACTACGGCTTCGCGCTGGGCCGCCGCTTCCGGGCCCTGAAGCTGTGGTTCATCATGCGCTATTTCGGCCGCAAAAAGATTGAGGAGATCCTGCGCTACCACATCGCTCTGGCGCATGAACTTGCGGACGCGGTGCGAGCCGACAAGCGATTCGAGGTGGTTGCTCCCACCACGCTATCGCTGGTCTGCTTCCGCTACCGCGGCACCGACGATGAGAACAAGGCGATCATCGAGCGCCTGAACGCGTCCGGGCTCACCTTCCTCGCGGGCAACGTGCTCGACGGCCACTTTGTCATCCGTTACGCCATCGGCAACATCGCGACCACGCGCGAAGATGTCGTCGCAGTCTGGGAAAAAATCCAGGAAGCCACGGCCGCGATCGCGAGCCCCGCACCCGTGCAATGAGCCACTCAGACCCAAGCCCCGTCATCGACCTGATTCAGGCCTTCCGGCGATCGCAGACGATGTTCACCGCCGTCTCGCTGGGCATTTTCGATCTGCTCGAAAGCGGGGCGAAGAGCGCGGAAACACTCGCTTCGGTGACGCATACCGATCTGAGGGCAGTGCGCCGCCTGCTCGACGGTTGCACCGGGCTCGGATTGCTCGAAAAGCGCGACGGAGTGTATGCGAATGCGGCCGTCGCGGACGAGTATCTGAGGCGGGTCAGCGCGAACACGCTTGCCGGCTATATCCTCTACTCGAAGGAGGCGCTCTACCCGATGTGGGGCCATCTCGACGACGCGATGCGGGAAGGCGCTCCGCGTTGGAACCAGACCTTCGCCGTGGAAGGCGGTATCTTCTCGGGCTTCTTCCGCACACCGCAGGCGAAGCATGAGTTCCTGCTGGGCATGCACGGCTTCGGGCAGATCAGCTCGCCCGCCGTCGTGCGCGTGTTCAACCTCGGCCGCTTCCAAAGGCTGGTCGATCTGGGCGGCGCAACGGGCCATCTGGCCATCGCCGCCTGCGAGCGCTATGGCTCGATGCACGGCGTAGTGTTCGACCTAGCCGAAGCCGTGGCCGAAGCGCATCCGCACATCGTCGCATCGAACGCGGCAGATCGCCTCGAAGCAATTGAAGGCGACTTCTTTGCCGATGCCTTGCCGCCCGCCGACCTCTACGCGCTGGGTCGCATCATTCACGACTGGGACGAAGAAAAGATCGGCGTGTTGCTGGGGAAGATTCACGCCGCGCTGCCGCCGGGCGGCGGGATTCTGCTGGCCGAAACCCTGCTCGATGACGACCACTGCGGCCCCGTCGCCTCGCTCATGCAGTCGCTCAACATGCTGGTTTGTACCGAGGGGCGCGAGCGCAGCGTCGAGGAGTACCGCGAGTTGCTGGAACACTTCGGTTTCGAACGGGTCGAAGGCCGCCGCACCGGAGCGCCCCTTGACGCTGTTCTGGCATTCAGGAAAGAATAGGCGCGATGCTGAAAGCTGCGAGTCTGCTCATTTTGGGATCACTCATCATGAACGCTGAAGTCCGGGTCGAGAAGACCGCCTACCAGGGCTGGCCCAATTGCTACCGTGTCACCAACGGGGAAATTGAGCTGATTGTCACCTCCGACATCGGCCCGCGCATCATGCGCCTCGGTTTCCCGGGCGGCCAGAACTTCTTCTTTGAAGAGCCGTCGAGCCTCGGCAAATCGGGCGAACCAGCCTGGGTGAAACGCGGCGGCCACCGCGTCTGGATCGCTCCCGAGGATCCGAAGTATAGCTATGGCCCGGACAACTCGCCCATCGACGTGAAGGTCCAGGGCGGCGTGGTGATTGCCACGCAGCCTGTCGAAAAAGAAACCGGCATCCAGAAGCAGATCGAGATCCGCATGGACGCTTCGGGAACTGGCGTCACTGTCATCCACCGGTTGAAGAACACCGGAATCATGCCGCTCGAATACACCACCTGGGCTATGTCCATGATGGCCCCAGGCGGCTTGGCCATCACCGGTTTCCCGCCGCGTGGCAGTCACGACGAGTATCTGCAGCCGACCAATCCGTTGACCATGTGGGCTTACACGGACTTCAGCGATCCGCGCTGGAAGTTCACCACCAAGTATGTATCGCTGCGCATGGATCCGGCCAACAGTTCATCGCAGAAGCTCGGCCTCTGGAACGCGAAGACCTGGGCCGCCTACGCGCTCAATGGCCAACTGTTCATCAAGCGCTATTCGCCCGTGCCGTCAAAGCACTATCCCGATTTCGGGTGCAGCTTTGAGATGTTCACCAACAACGAGTTTCTCGAAATGGAGACACTCGGGCCGATTACCAAGGTTCCGGCGGGCGGCGAAGTCGAGCACTCCGAGCGTTGGAGTATCCATCGCAATGTCAAACTGAGCGCCATCACGGACGCGGAGATCGACCGGGCCGTGCTGCCGCTGCTCGGCTTCTAAGCATTCTGTTCACAAGTGGGACAGACGATCGCTTGCGTCGTCTGTCCCACTTGCGTCGTCTGCCAAGCTTGCGAGGAGAAGTGACAGACCACGCAAGGCGATGGTCTATCCCACAACAGTGCAATCATGGTCGAGTCGATAATCGAGAGCCTTGGCCTGCTGCTCGGAGCGGGACTCTGCTACCAGTGGACCGGTTCCTGGCGCGACCGGATGCGCTTTCCCGCGCCTGGGCGCATGCTGCGCGTTCCGGGCGGCGCGCTGCATTGCTTCGAGCAGGGCCTGGGCAGTCCCACGGTTGTCCTGGAATCGGGCATTTCTGCCTCGTCGGTGAGCTGGCGTCCGGTCCAGAAAGAACTTGCGCGGCACTGTCGCGTTCTCGCCTACGATCGCGCAGGCTACGGCTGGAGCCCGCGCATGCGGACGCCGCGGACGATTCCGCAACTCTGCGCGGAACTGGAGGCCCTGCTCGATGCGAGCGGCACGGCCGGGCCTTATGTGCTGGTGGGGCACTCGTTCGGAGGCCTGTTGCTGCGGCACTTCGCCGCGCACGCGCCGGGCAAGGTGGCGGGATTGGTCCTCGTCGATCCGTTGGAGCCTTTCGAATGGTCGCCCCTTACGGAGTTGCAGGCATTCCGTGCCCGCAAAGGCGTACAACTTTCCCGCCGGGGTTCTCTGCTGGCGCGTCTGGGCATCGTGCGTCTCGGCCTGGACCTGCTGACTTCCGGCTCGCAAGCGCTGCCGAAGCTGCTCGCGCGAGTCTCCAGCGGCAAAGGCGCTTCGGTCACCGATCGGCTGGTCGGCGAAGTCCGCAAGCTGCCGCCAGAGCTGTGGCCCGTGATGAAAGCGCACTGGTGCCAGCCGCGCGGCTTCGACAACATGGCGGAGTACCTGGCGCGCCTCCCCGAAGCCTGCGCGCTCGCGCTGGACGACGGCGCGCTGCGCGCCCTGCCCCTGGCCGTCATTTCCGCGGAGAAGAGCACACCAGCCGTCGTCGATGCGCACCGCGCGACGGCGGCTCTGTCCTCCCAAGGAAGGCATTTGATCGCCGCGGGCAGCGGCCACTGGGTGCAACTCGACCGGCCGGATCTCGTCGTTCGCGCGGCTTTGGACGTTGTGCAGCAAGCGAGAGCGAAGGCCCGGCCCAGCTACTGACGTTCGATGACGGCGTGGTGTAATCTGCGTTTCGTGCCGTCCCTGCCTTCAGACGCTAGACTCAAGAGAGATGGCCGGTGACCCCTCATCCGCGCGCCTTTCCACTACCCTTTGTGGCATCCCGCTGAAGAATCCCGTGCTCGCCGCCTCGGGCACCTTCGCCTACGGCGTCGAGTTCGCCCCCATCCTCGACCTGAACCGGCTCGGAGGCTTCGTGGTGAAAGGCCTTTCGCGCGAGCCGATGGACGGCAATCCGCCGCCGCGCGTGTGGGAAGCCACGGCGGGCATGATGAACTCCATCGGGCTTCAGAACATCGGCGTGCGGGCGTTTGTGGAGCAGAAGCTGCCGGCTCTCGCCAAGCTCAGCACGTCCGTGTTCGCCAACGTGTTCGGCTACTCAATCGAAGACTACACTGAAGTCGTGCGAGTCCTTGAGGATCACAAGGGGCTTGCGGGTTACGAGCTGAACGTTTCTTGCCCGAACACCAAGCACGGCGGTATCTTCTTTTCGAGCGATCCTGCGCTGCTCGGCCAGGTGGTGGAGCGCGTCAAGTGGATCGCGAAGCGGCCCGTCATCGTGAAGCTCTCGCCCAACGTCGCGCGCATCGAGCCGCTGGCCCGGGCCGCGGAGGCCGCCGGAGCCGACGCCATCTCGCTGGTGAATACGTTCGTAGCGCTGGCCATTGACATCCGCACGCGGCGCCCGCGCCTCGGAGCAGGCTTCGGCGGGCTCTCGGGACCGGCCATCAAGCCCATCGCCCTGCGCCTGGTATACGAAGCCGCGCAGGCCGTGAAAATCCCCGTCGTCGGCTTGGGTGGGATCCGCAGCGGAGAGGATGCCGCCGAGTTTCTCATCGCCGGCGCGTCGGCCGTGGAAGTTGGCACAGCGAGTTTCTGGGATCCGGCTTCGCCGCTGCGCATCGCCGGCGAACTCGACCAGGTCTTGCAGGAAGAAAAGATCGGTAGTGTGCGCGACCTCGTAGGCACGCTCAAGTTTGGAGAAAGATCATGCTAGTCATCAAGGAGATTGTCGCGACCGGCAACGCCCCACAGGCGATTGGCCCCTATTCGCAGGCTGTCAAGCACCACGGCCTGGTGTTTTGCAGCGGCCAGATTCCGCTCGACCCCGCCACGGGCCAGGTGGTCGCGGGCGGCATCGCCGAGCAGACTGCGCGCGTGCTGGAAAACTTGAGGGGCGTTCTGGAAGCTGCTGGCGCGGGTCTCGACTCGGTAGTCAAGACGACGGTGTTCGTGAAAGACCTGGCCGAGTTCGCAGCCATGAACGAGGTCTATGCGAAATACTTCGGCGCAGGTGCGCCGGCGCGTTCCACAATCGAAGTCGCGCGCCTGCCGAAGGACGTGAAGGTCGAAATCGAAGCCATCGCCTTCGTGAAATAGGATACAACCGCTCCCTGACGGTCACGGCTCTGTCCGGTCGCGGCTCCGTTTCGGCCTCGCGCTGACGATCAGCTTTTACTGGTGCGCCGAGTAAGGTTGTTGCGGCGGATTGAGCTTCACTTCGATCGTCTTCTCAGTTTCGTTGACATCGAAGATCTCGCCGTAGGTCTGGTAGCCTTTTGCGATCACCTGGACCTTGATTTTGCCCTGCGGGACCGGCGGGATCTTGGCCACGCCTTCCATGTTCGTCTTCAATTCGAAGGGGACATAGATCTTCTTGCCGAGCTTCATGTAGTCGCGTCCCTCGACGAAGGTCACGATCACGCTCGCGCGCTCGATTGGCTTATCCTCGTGCGTCATCACCTCGATGCGCAGGGTCGTCACCGGCGGCGGGGTCTTCTTCTTCGCCGTCGCCACAAAAACCAGACACAGGGCCAACGCGAGCAGGATCCGAATCCTCATGAAGCCTATTATCGTACGTATCGCTAGATCAGTGCCCAAGTCTCGCGGCGCAGATCGCGTCCGCGATGTCGATCTGCGCTGTCGCCCGAGCTCATTCACCCGGCTAGCACAGCGACGCGGCCTGCTCGCGAACCAATTGGACCAGCGGGTCCACGCGCTCGCGGGTCCCGTAACACTCATCGCTCGCCGCCGGGCAGCCGCCGCGACACGCTTCGCGCAACGGATGCGCACACGCCAGGCATTCGGTGGGCACAGGGGCCCAGAACGCCGCGGCCTCGCGGCTGTTGACGAGTTCTTCGAATGATCTCTCCCGCAGATCGCCCAGCACGAGCGACGAATGATTGCACGGCCGCAGCAGGCCGTTATGGCTGACGGTGTAGTAAGCTTTCGCCCCGCCTCGCGGGCACCATCCAAAGTGCAGGTGAGTATAAGGCGTCAGGTCGATGACGCAGGGAGGGATTGGAACGGATACTGAAATGCCCGCCTCGTATTCGACGGCGACAGCTTCAGCGTCGTCGAGCGCGCCTTTCAACTGCTCGACCGTAGGGCCCAACTGGGCGGCCTGGGGCAGGGTCAGCCGGCTGTAATTCATCCGATTCAGCATGAACGCATCCGCGCCGAGGGCGATCCCAAGTTCCAGCGCCTCGCGGATGTGGCCGGCGTTCAGGCGATTCAGGACCACACTTCCCACCACGGCGTGGCCATGTTCCAAGGCGGCCGTGGCTCCCTCCAGGACTCGCCCGAAGGCGCCTGCGCGGCCAACTATCCTGTCGTGCAGCGCGGCATCGGCGCCGAACAAGGTCATCTCGAAGGTAATGCCCGCGGGGAATCTCGCGGCACGCGCTGGCGTCAGTAGCGCTCCGCTCGTGATCACGGCCACGTCGAGGCCGTCATTTACAAGGTCCGTGCTGATGCCCGCAATGTCCGGCCGCAGTAACGGCTCCCCGCCGGAGAGAGCCACCACCTTGAGCGGAGCATCTTTCCGGATCTTGCGAACGAGCTTGAGGATGTCTTTCCTGCTGAGAGTTTCCGGCGAGAGGACCGGAGCCCGATCCTCCCGCCAGTAGTTGTAGCAGTGAACGCAGGCGTGCGGGCAAGCCTCGGTCACCTCGACGACAAGGTATTCGTGCGGGGTCATTGCGAAGCCGCCGCCGCCATCTACTTCGCAGCCAGCAAACGCTCCTGGAGAGCTGGAGTGATTACCTGGCGCTCTACCATGCCCTTGAGGACGGCAGCTCGCAGGTCCTCGCGGATCGCCTGCTTAAATGGTTCCGGGACGAGGTAGCAGGTGATGATTGGCGGTTTCCACCCGCGACCCGTAATGGCCACGATGTATTTCCCGGAGACAATGACTGAGACGGGTTTGCCGACCAGCGCTTTGATCTGTGCCGGGTTGATGATGTCTCCGACCAGGACTTCTTTCTTGGTCGCTCCGATGGTTACGTAAAAGCGGTCGCGGGCAGCCGTGACCTTTCCCTCTTTGACGGGGACGCCCAATTCAGCGGCAAGCGCCTTGATATCCACCGCGGGAGCAGGGCTTGCAGCCTTCTTCTTAGTTGCCATGATTTGCCTCTCCTTTAGCTTATTTAAGATAAGCAGGCTTCAGTACCTGTAACACCGTTTTGATAGGGAGTCAATCGTAGTAAAACAAAATCGTCGTGATTGTTTGATCTGTCCGCCCTGAACTGCCGCACGATTACGCCAGGGCATCAGGGCCGCATTTCTTGCGGGACCCCTCACTCGCGCGACCGTCCTCAGGCGATATCGGGCAGAAGAAACTTCGCAGGCTTGCCTAGCGCGGCGGCTACGCGTTCGGCGGCTTTATGTCCGCTGCGCGCCGCGCCCTCCATCGTGGAGGGCCATCCTGAACGCGTCCAATCGCCCGCCAGCGTGAAGTTCGGGATGGACGTGGACGACTCGGGCCGCAATGCTTCCAACCCCGGACGCGCCGAGAACGTCGCCCGGACTTCCTTCACCACGTGCGCTTTCACGAGCTTCGCCTCGCGCACGGCGGGCAGGAATTCCGCCAGCTCTTTCATCGCCAGGTCGACAATGCCGCTCCTGCTCATCGGGTTCAGCGCGCGCGACGCGCTTACCACAATTTGTAGACGGCGGCCGCCGTCCTTGCTGTAAAACCAGTGAATCGTCCGGTCGAGCAGTGTAGCGTGAGGCAGTTCCGTCACCAGCCGGTCGAACCACAAGTGAATGCCTGTGATAGGCACGGGCTCGAATTGCGAAAAGTCGATCCCCAGGAGGGGCGCGACACCAGGCAGTCTTGCCAGGCGCTCGTACGGCAACGCGGAGATGTAGTGCTTCGCCGTCAAAATATTGGCGCCCGCTTCAACCCCGATGACCGCACCGCTTTGGACGCGCACGTCCGTCGCCAAGGTCCGGAAGCGGAAGTGGACGTTCGGGAGTTTCCGCCAGACCTCGGGACTGTACAGTTCGCCCAGAGGTATGTCGGGCACGCCCATCTGGTAAGAGTCCGGCGCGGCCAGAAAGCCGAGCCACATCACCTGGAAGCCGTGCAGCGCAGACATGCGGTCCAGCTCTTCGTTGATCGCGCTGACCAGAATCTGGCGCCAGAAACGCTCGATCGCGCGCGGGGTCTGCCGCTTTTCGCGGAGCCAGTCGAGCATCGTGATCGTGTCCAGATCGTCGCGCGTCGTGCGCTCGCTGCGGAGCGCGAGCAGCGCGCGGCCGATGCCGATCTTGTCCCTGATGTCTAGGAAGCTCAGCCTTGCGAACGACTCAGTGAAATGCAGGGGAGCGGGGAGCAAACCCTCCTTCATCACCGAGGTCCGGCCGCCGGGTTCGATGAAGAAGAACTCACGGTGAAACGTGATGCGGTCTCTCACGCCGAGCCGCCGGTAGAAGTCGAGCAGGTTCACGCAGCAGCGCAGCAGGATGTGCTGGCTGTTGTCGATGGTGTCCGTCTTTTCGTTGGCGGCGCCGGGTGCGGGATACGACGTGGCCCGGCCGCCCGCAAAGGGCTTCATCTCCAGCAGCTCGACGTCGAAGCCCGCTTCGCCTAACGCGGCCGCCGCCGAGAGCCCGGCCACTCCGCCACCGAGAATCAGGACATCTCTCATGACCGAAGGTCAGCGCCAGTAGCCCGTAACCAGGCCCAGCGCCACTGCCTCCAGAATTCCGAAAACGGGGAAAGCCAGCAGCGCAGCCATCAGCCTCAGCGGCCACATCCATGCTCTCGGGCGGAAGCTCAACCACGCTTGCGGCAGAGCGATGCCCAGGTAGAGCAATGCATACCCGGCTTCTCCCGCATTGCACCAGGGGCAGTGTTTCGCGTTCGCCATGTGGACGTTGCAGTGCATCGCGCCTCCGGCCCAGAGGTGCGTGCAGCCGCACTGAAACACGAGTTGGCACAGATCGAAGGCGAAGGTCCAACTGACTGCGATGGATACGATCAGAATCAGCGTGCCCGAGAGCCACTCGGTCTGCAGGCGCGACAACATGCGGTTGGGAACCAGCATTTAGCGCTCAGTCCTCGCCCGGGTATGGCCGTACAGCCGCACCATGTTTTGGACCAGCTTTTGTCCTAGCTGATCACCCAGCGAGAGCAGGCTCTCCGGATGGAATTGTACCGCCTCCATGGGAAGCTCCCGATGGCGAACGCCCATAATGATGCCATCCTCGCTCTCGGCCGTGATTTCGAGCGATCCGGGGAGCTTCTCGCGAATCGCGTAGAGCGAGTGGTACCGGCCGACCTTGAGCGGCGAAGGCAGCCCCGCGAACACGCCGGTGTTGTTGTGCGTCACCATCGACGGCTTGCCGTGCATCGGGTATGGCAGCACTCCAAGTTCGCCGCCGAAGCCTTCCACCATGCCCTGCAGACCCAGGCAGACTCCAAACGTCGGGATTTTCCGCGCGGCTGCGTAGCGCACCAGCTCGGGCACGCCGAAATCGGACGGACGACCGGGCCCGGGCGAGACCAGCAGAATGTCGGGATTCAACTCGTCTATAAACGAAAGCGGGAAGCCGGAACGGTACGTCATCACCTGCGCGCCGGTCTGCCGCACGTAGTTGGCCAGCGTCTGGATGAAGCAGTCGTCGTGGTCCACCAGCAGCAGGCGGACGCCCTTGCCAGGCAGATCGGCGACGGCCTCCACGGTAGACTCATGAGCCGGAAGCGGGGCATGCAGCGAGTTGAAGAAGCCCGTCGCCTTGAGCCGCGTCTCGCGCTCTTCGTTCTCGGGAACCGAGTCATAGAGCAGCGTCGCGCCGGCCGGGTAGGTGGCGATTCCGTCTTTCAAATGGACGGTGCGGATGGTGATCCCGGTGTTGATGTCGCCGTTGAGCGAGAGCAGCCCGAGCGCGCCGCCGTACCAGCCGCGCGGGTCCTTCTCCAAATCTTCCACGGCCTGGGAAGCCGCCTTCTTGGGAGCGCCGGTCATGGTGACGGCCCACATCTGAGAGAGAAACGCATCGAGCGAATCGAAGCCCTTGTCGAGGATTCCCTCGACGTGATCCACGGTGTGGAACAGGCCCGCGTAGCGTTCGATCAGCCGGCGGCCGATCACTTTCACCGAGCCGGGCGCGCAGACACGCGACTTGTCGTTGCGGTCGACGTCGGTGCACATCGTCAACTCGGACTCTTCCTTGGGAGAGTTGAGCAACGCGAGGATCAGGTCGTGATCCTGCAGCGGGTCGCCCGTGCGGCGCGTGGTTCCGGAGATCGGGCAGCTTTCCACCCGCCGCCCCTCGACGCGCAGGAACATCTCGGGCGAAGCGCCCACCAGTTGCTCGTCGCCGAACTGCAGCAGAAACTGGTACGGACTTGGGGATCGGCGCTGCACGCGCCGGAACAACTCGGCTGGGCTTTCGCCGAATCCGGCAGAGAAACTCTGACGCAGCACCACCTCGTAGAAGTCCCCCTGTTTCATGCCGGTGCGCACTTTTTCGACCTTCGCCATGTACTCTTCCGGCGTGTGGTCGGAGACGATCTCGAGCGGCGCGGCGGCGGGAGGAATGCTCACTTCAGCGGCGTCGCGCGGCAGCCCGGCGGTGGAGTCCTCGCCGAGGGCGAAGTCGTACTGGAAGCGCTCGATCACCTCACGCTTGCGGTCCATGAAATGAATGTCGTCGCACAGCAGCAGGTGCAGGTCCTTCTGCTCGCCGCGCGCCATCCGCATGCGGATCGGGTCGAACTGGAAGAGCAGATCGTAGCCGAATGCGCCGGCCAGAGTCAGGCGCGCGTCCTTCTTATTGCCGTACTCCTGGACCATCGCGCGCAGGATCGAGAAGACCGAGGGCTGCTTGCTGCGCTGCTCCTCGGGGAAGAACGCGGGCAGGGGCTTCAGGCGTCCGGCCAGGGTCTTCCCTTCAAACCCCAGCGCCTCCCAGTGCGGGTGCGTGCCCAGCACGACGCTCAGGTGCCGCGCGATGACCTCGCCGCGCGAGTTCAACGGCCGGAATTCCAGACGCCGGCCGCGGCCGATGATCTCCAGCGGCGGGCACAGCGCGGCCACGTCCCAGCGGGAGTATCTTTCGGGATACTCATAGCCCGAAGAGAGGTAGATCCCGCGATGCCGGTCCAACTCCGTAAGGAGGTGGCTCAGGCCACGGCGAAAGGGCAAACGCGATGAGGTGCGCGTCACCTGGATGCCCGATTTAGTGGAATAACGCAGCAGAGACATTGATAAAGGGATGACATTTCAGGGTATCATCCCCGCTAGGGAGACCCTGCTTGGCCGGGCGCGCTCCGCGCCAGTGGAGCCATGATGCACCGCGAAGGTGGCCGGTCGCGGTGAAACGATCGCCAGCCTTTCCGGACGGCCCGGCCGGGCGGAAAGTTCACGCTGAAAGCAAACGAACCTATGAACTTCATTGATGCCACGAAGAGCTACGAAACATGGCTCGGCCGGGAGGTCCGCCTTCTGCCTGAGGACCTGAAGCGGAAGCACGAACTGATGGCGGAATCGCCCTTTCCGTTCCTGCGCGCCACCTATTACCGCTGGGTGCAACTCTGGGAGGAGTCGGCGGCCGGGCTCGCCAAGACGCCCCTCGTGCTGGCCGTGGGGGATCTGCATATTGAGAATTTCGGAACGTGGCGCGACGCCGACGGGCGACTGGTATGGGGCGTCAACGACTTTGATGAAACGGCGGAACTTCCCCTGGCGCTCGACCTCGCACGACTCGCCGTCAGCGTTTTCCTTGCCGACCAGAACCACCCGCTGGGAGCGACGCGCACGCAGATTGCGACCGCCATCCTCGAGGGGTATCGCGAGGGCGTGGAGAGTGGCGGCTGTCCATTCGTGCTGGAGGAGCGCCACCCTGCGTTGTGCCAGATCGCAATCGATCGATTGAAGGGCGCTCAGTCGTTCTGGACCAAGATTTCGCAGTTGCACACCTATACCGGGCGTCAACCCAAAACCGCGCTTCAGTTGCTGATGCGCATGCTCCCGCACGGCGTCGAATCGCTGCGCGTCGTCCACCGCGTTGCGGGTCTGGGCAGTCTTGGGCGTCAGCGCCTGACCGCGGTCTGCCAGTTTGAAGGCGGTTTCATCGCGCGCGAAGTGAAGCAACTCGCTCCGCCCGCGTCGCAGTGGGCGACGGGCAGCCGTCCAGTCCCGATCCGCTACGGCGAGATACTGAAACGCGCCATCCGATGCGGAGATCCGTTCCTCCGCCAGCAAAGCAACTGGGTCGGCCGCAGGATCTCCCCCACCAACAGCCGGATCGAGATCATCGACCTGCCGCGGGAGAAGGACGTCGAGCGCCTGCTGCACGTGATGGGCTTCGAAACAGCCAATATCCATCTCGGCTCGGCGTCCCGGAAGAAGCTGAAGAAAGCCGCGGACGCGATCAAAATCTCGGAGCTTGTCAAAGTGTCGCGGGCGCTGGAAAACGCGGTCATGCGCGACTGGAAAGAGTGGAAGGCGCGGTAGGGAGGACTACATCAGGGAGTAGCCACGGTCGGTTTACTGTGAATGTATGGCGGAGAGGCAGGGATTCGAACCCTGGGTAAGGTTTCCCCTACAACGGTTTTCGAGACCGCCGCTTTCAACCACTCAGCCACCTCTCCGCGACATCACTACTTTATCAGAAAACCCGCAGCCGCTCCGGAGAGCGGGCGTCTCGAACTGGTTCGACTCCCTAAGTGCCTTCAACAAACTACCTGGAATCAATAGCCTGTGATGTCGCCTCCTGGCGCCGTCACCGCCGGTTTCAAAGCTATTGAGCTTGGGAAGGGTAACCGGCAGGAACCACATCAGAGCACTTTCTCTTTGGTCATCGGCCATCGCACACTGGCGTATTCCCCAGAGCTCGCTGAGCTCCACACCAATCCGCTCTCTGCCAAACGAGCAGGCCTTCCAGCATTCCCAAGCAGGTAAGAATGCAGAAACCGGGAGAATTCGCCGGCACAATACCGTAGAAACAGACCTGAAACTCTGTTATTCTTCTTGCCGGTTGGAGGCGCTTCCATGCGGGATAAAGCGTGGCGGCTCGGCCCGGAGCATCTCGGGCGGTTGATCTCCCTCCTCGCGGAGCAGGGTTACGAGGTCCTTGGTCCTCGAATCGAGGGCGCGGCCATACGCTGGGGCCCCCTCGGCAGCTTGGATGAATTGCCAGCCGGCGTCGGGGTGGACAGCTCTCCCGGCCATTACCGTTTGCGGGAGTGCGCCGGCCCGGAGCGGTTCGCCTGGGGCCCGTCCCCCGACAGCCTGAAGCGCTGGCTGCACGTGCCGGAGGAGCGCTTCGTCCATGCAGCCAAGGACAAGGATACCGGGGCGTTCCAGATCCTTCCCGACGTCCTTGCCGAGGGCCCGCCTCCCGCCCGATTCGCGTTTTTCGGATTGCGCCCCTGCGACCTGGCCGCGCTCGGACGCCTCGATTGCGTGTTCCTGCAAGGTCCCTACGTCGAGGAGCATTACGCTGCCCGGCGGCGGGAGGCCGTGCTCATCGTCGTCAACTGTACGACTGCGCTGGATACGTGCTTCTGCGCGTCAATGGAGTGCGGACCGAGCGCGCGGGCGGGTCACGACATCGCTCTCACCGAACGAAGCTCGGGGGAGACCGTCACGTACCTGGCAGAGGCTGGTTCGTCGCGCGGAGCGGCTCTGCTGGACGCTACCGCCGCCCCGCGCGCCGAAGCCGGGTTCATTGCCGAGTGCCGCGAGGCCTGCAAACAGGCGGGCTCCGCGCAGCAGCGCCACGCTGATTGGCGGACTGCGCCCGCCGTGATGTTGCGTAGCTTCGATCATCCGCGCTGGGAGCAGACCGCGCGGCGTTGCCTGGCTTGCGGCAACTGCACGCTCGCCTGCCCCACCTGCTTCTGCGTCAATACGATCGAGCAGACCGCCATCGACGGTCGGAGCGGAGAGCGCAGCCGCCTGTGGGACTCCTGCTTCACTCAGAACTTCTCCTACATCCACGGCGGCAGCGTTCGCACAAGCGTGAAATCGCGCTACCGCCAATGGCTGGGCCACAAGCTCGCATGGTGGCAGCAGCAGTTTGGCACGCCCGGCTGCACCGGCTGCGGCCGGTGCATTGTCTGGTGTCCGGCAGGCATCGATATCACCGAAGAATACGCCTCGCTTGCAGGCGCGACAAAGGAAGGAGCCGGCGCATGAATTCGAATCAATTCCAAGGCACTCTGGCTGACCATGCTTTCCTCGCCGGGCTGGCGGAGTCCGACATCAAAATCCTGACCGCGCTCTCCTTCGAGGTCCGTTTCCAGGAGGAACAGATCATCTTTCGGGAGGGCGACCCGTCGAGTTTCTTTTACCTGATCCTGTCGGGGCGCATCGCCCTGGAGGTGCTGGCTCCGGGCCACGTGCTGCGTATCCAGACCGTTGGAGAAGGGGAAGAACTGGGCTGGTCATCGCTGCTGGCGAGCGTCAATAAGCAGTTCCAGGCGCGTTGTCTGGAGCCGGTCACGGCGTTTGCCTTCGATGGCGCGCAGATTGTTGCGCGGTGCGAGGACGATCCGGCGTTCGGTTTCCGGTTGTTGCGCAGGGTGCTCGCCACAGTGGCGGACCGCCTGCGCGCCACCCGGCTTCAGTTGCTGGACGTCTACGCCAAGCGGGGAGGCGGCGGGCAATGACGACTTTCCAAACAACGCCAGCCACGTCCCCGTCTGAGCCGCCGGGCGCCAATCCGATGACGCCGTTACCCGCGCGGCTGATCGGCGTGGAGAAGGAGACGCACGATACGTACACGCTGACGTTGGAGCCGGCCGCCGTGGAGGGATCCACAATTGCCTCCCGCTTCCGGCCCGGCCAGTTCAGCATGCTCTACGACTTTGGCGTCGGCGAGCTTCCCATCTCCATCAGTGGAGATCCGGAACGTCCCGAGCAACTGGTCTATACGATCCGCAGTGTCGGCCCGGTGACGACGAGCCTGGTCACCCGCAGCCCCGGAGACTCGATTGGCGTGCGAGGACCTTTCGGCACGCCTTGGCCGATGACCGAAGCGCGCGGCAAGAGCGTCCTCATCGTCGCCGGAGGCATCGGCCTCGCGCCGCTGCGCCCGGCGATTTATCACATCCTGCGCCATCGCGGCGACTACAACCGCCTGGTGATCCTGTACGGCGCGCGCAGCCCGCGCGACATTCTGTTCAAGAAGGAACTCTCGGCCTGGGGCCTGCTGCCGGATACGCAATCGCTCGTCACGGTGGATTACGGCGGGGTCAGTTGGCGCGGCCACGTCGGCGTCGTCACCACGCTGTTCAAGTCCATCCGCGCCCAGCCTTCGGAAACATATGCACTGCTTTGCGGACCCGAAGTCATGATGCGGTTCGCCTTGCGCGAACTGCAGATCCGTGGCCTGCCGAAGAACCAGATCTTCCTTTCGATGGAACGCAACATGAAGTGCGCCGCGGGCTTCTGCGGCCACTGCCAGTTAGGACCGTTCTTCGTTTGCAAAGACGGTCCGGTGTTTTCGAGCGCGGCAATTGAGCCCTGGATGGATCTTTATGAAGCCTGATAAGCATCGGCCGTCGGTCGGCATCTTCAAGTTCGCCTCGTGCGACGGGTGCCAGCTCACACTTCTCGACTGCGAGGACGAGTTGCTCGCAGTGGCCGGCGCGGTGGAGATCCGTTACTTTCCCGAAGCGTCGCGCAACATGGGCAAAGGGCCGTTCGACATCGCCTTTGTGGAAGGCTCCATCACGACGCACCATGATGCGGACCGCATTCAGCAGATCCGCAGACAATCCCGCATCCTGATCGCTCTGGGCGCTTGTGCGACGGCGGGCGGAATCCAGGCGCTGCGCAATTGGAAAGACTCGGCCGAATTCGTACGCCTGGTCTACGCCAAGCCGGATTACATCAGCACATTGAAGACTTCCACGCCGGTCGCGGAACACGTGGTCGTGGATTACGAACTGCGCGGCTGCCCTGTGCAGAAATCGCATTTTCTCGAAATCGTCTGCGCCCTGCTCACCGGGCGCAGACCGCAACTGCTGTCGGCCTCGCTGTGCATCGAGTGCAAGCGAAAAGGCAACACGTGCGTGCTGGTGGCGAGCGGCGAACCCTGCCTGGGGCCGGCGACGCAAGCGGGCTGCGGCGCGATTTGCCCGGCGCTGGGACGCGGTTGCTACGGCTGCTTTGGACCTCACGAAAATGCAAATGCCCCGGCGCTCGCAAATCGTTTCCGTGAGGACGGGATGAGCGGGCCGGACCTGCAGCGCACATTCCGAATGTTCAACGCCTGGGCCTGGCAGTTCCGGAAGGTGAGTGAGGAGGTAGAAACGCGATGAGCACGGCATCATCGTCTACTGGCGGATCTGCCGGGCAGCCTCGCGCCGGCGCCACCAAGATCAGCGTCGAGACCATCGCACGGATTGAGGGCGAGGGCGCCCTGCACGTCAAGTTTAAGGGCGAGCGTATCCAGGATCTGCGGCTGGAGATCCCCGAACCGCCGCGCCTTTTTGAGGCGTTCCTGCGCGGCCGGCGCGCCGAGGAGGCCGTGGACATCACGGCCAGGATCTGCGGCATCTGCCCCGTCGCCTATCAGATGAGCGCCGCGCATGCCATCGAACGAGCCTGGGGTATCTCCATCGATCCGCAGGTTCGCTTGCTGCGGCGGCTGCTGTATTGCGGCGAGTGGATCGAGAGCCACGCACTCCATGTTTACTTCCTGCACGCGCCGGATTTTCTCGGCTACCAGGACGCGTTTGAGATGGCCGCGAAGCTCCGCCCGGAGGTAGAGCGCGCCCTGCGGTTGAAGAAACTGGGCAACACGATCATGCGCGTTCTCGGCGGGCGCGAGATCCATCCGGTCTCTGCCCGCGTGGGCGGGTTCTACCACGTGCCGGCGAAGCGCGATCTTCAGCCGCTGGTGGAAGAGCTGAAGTGGGCGCTTGAGGCTTCGTGCGATACGGCGCGGCTGGTTCAGACATTCCCGTTCCCGGATTTTCAGCAGGACTACGAGTTCGTGTCGCTGTCGCACCCGGACGAGTACCCGTTGAACGAAGGGCGAATCGCGTCGAGCCAGGGGCTCGATCTGGACGTCGCGGAGTTCGAGGACCACTTCCTGGAGCAACACGTACGGCACTCCAACGCCCTGCAGTCGGTGCTGCGCGAGCGCGGCTCGTATCACGTCGGCCCCTTGGCGCGGTTCAATCTGAATCATCAAAAGCTGCCGCCGCTGGCCCGGGAGACGGCCCGCGAATGTGGCCTGGAGCCTCCTGTCCTCAACCCGTTTCGCAGCATCGTCGTGCGCGCGGTGGAACTGGTGTTCGCCTGCGAAGAGTCATTGCGCCTGATCGAGAACTACGAACCGCCCGCGCGGCCCTGGACGCCATACGACCGGCGAGCCGGCACGGGCATGGCCGCGACAGAAGCTCCGCGCGGGTTGCTATTTCACCGCTACACAATTGACGAGACTGGCCTTATACTGACATCGAAGATCGTCCCGCCGACTGCCCAGAACTTGAAACGCATTGAGGATGATCTGTGGCGGTACCTGCCGCAGGTCATTTCGGCACGGTGGGATGCGCCGGTGGAGGAAATCACATGGCGCGCAGAACAGGCCATACGCAATTACGACCCTTGCATCTCGTGCGCCACGCACTTCCTCAAGGTGCGGGTCACGCACGAGGAGTGAAAGTGCTGATTTTGTGTTGCGGCAACGCCGATCGTGGAGATGACGGCGCGGGCCCAGCTTGTGCCGACGCGTTGAGGATGCTCCACGCGCCGTCGAAATGCCTTCCCGGGGATGCGTTTTCGCTGCTGGACGCCTGGACCGGCCAGCCCAAAGTGATCCTCGTGGACGCCATTGTGACTGGGGCTCCGCCGGGTACTCTGCACCGCTTCGAGATCAGGAACGGCGAGAATGTCGAGCAGTTCGAAAAGAGCCTGGGCAGTTCCTCGCACGGCTTCGGCATCGCAGAGGCATTCCGCCTCGGGAAACTCACAAAGAACGTTCCGCCGAATGTTGTGATTTATGGCATCGAGGCGGCGAGTTTCGAATGGGGCGCGGGACTGTCGCCCGAAGTCCATGGCGCCGTTCAGCAATTGGCGTCGACCCTGGCCCACGAGGTCGCCGCACAACCGGACAGTACCGGTCAGCACCGGCTGGCGATGGGTTCGTGATAGGGCGGTTAGCCCCAATACTGTTCACTTTGTGGGACAGACCATCGCTTTGCGTGGTCTGTCGCGTCCGGAACCCGGCAGACGACACAAACTGATCGTCTGCCCCACCATATTGCCTTGTAAGTGAACAGTATTGCGGTTAGCCCCGATCGAAGCTGATTCCGCGGACGGGCGCAAGCGTAGAAGTTGCGGGAATGCACGCATCTCGCCGACTGCCCCTGTTACTCAGGACTATTCAAGTCCGGGACGCCGCCAGGTCGGCCGCTCGAACTCGCTGTCTGTTTCGTCGTCCGCCGCATCCAGGCTGCGGGCGGCGCACTGTACGCAGTGCGTACCCCAGTAAAACTCTTCCCGCTCCGGAACTTCTCTGCCGCATACTACGCAGATCCTGGCGCGCAGTTTTTGTGCACTCGTGTGAACTTCGTCTGCCACGTCATCCTCCTTCGAGCGGTGCCACCGGGATGGCGTTGCGCCCGCTGACTCGCGCCGCTGCCGGGACTGGCAGCCGGTGCGCTGCGCGAGAATTGTGCGATTGCGTCCTTCCCGGGGAAGGCGCACATGACGGGGAGCCGGGACCTGCCCCTCGAATCGAGGGTAGCAAACCCGGCGATTCGTGACGCGCCGGCCTGCGCCGGAATCGGTTTGTTCCAGTGCGCCGCTCGCGGCTCAACGTGCGTGATGCCGGTACGTATCGGTGACATCCACGCCCATGTTCTGCTGCGCCAATCGTCGCAAAGACGCTTCCAGCACGTCCGGGCAGGCGATGATCAGCTCGCGGTATTGCTCGTCGGTCCAGAAACGATAAACGCGGCCATGCAGCAGCTTCGTGGGCGGAAGCGCGATATCCACCTGGTAGTCCACCTCCACGCCCGCCAGTCTGGCGGCCTGCACGACCAGATCCGAGCAATCGTGTCCGACTAGGCGAAAACGAGCGAAATCGTAGGTAGCGAGCAACCGTTCGATGTCCTGGTATTGGTTCGTTGTCAGGGGCAGGCGCAGCACGAACGTGGGACGCAAGCCGCTGAGATGCCCATGGCGCCTGCCGATCCACAGGTCCTGCCAGAGATAGGAGACCGGGTTGGGGTCTCCGCTCTCCGCCAGCCGCTTCACGCCTGTCAGGAGGATCGGGCGGTCGGGCGTGTGGCCGGCCTCGACGCGCTTGCCCGGCCGTTCGAGGATCAGCCAACTATGCCCCGTGATGGTCCTCTTTGACGGGTGGCCGCCCTGCGTTCTGGTGAGGAGATGACTCTTGCCGGTGGAGACGTCCAGGCCGATGGAGGCGACCGCCACATACAGGTTGTAGCCCCGCACTCCCCGGCTCAATCCACCCTCAGGAAGCGTGGCGTGAGGAACGTGGACAACCCGGGCGGGCAGGCCCTCCGCAAACTGATAAGGCGAGGGCGGCGTGAGCGGGCAGCCGGTCAGCAGCAGGCACAGCAGGACGAACGCGAATCCGGCGAACTTCAAGCTCTGCTTGTGCCTGTGAGACGCGCTCAGCCGGGACGTCACACCAGCCATTGTAAGATGGCCTGAGCCCGCACTTGGGCCGACTTTTTCCCGACTGTGTTTCAGAGCTTGGGCGGAAACGCTCTCAGGATCTTGGTCGGCCGCGCCGGCTCGAGCGGGACTCTGTCTGCCTGGCCTTCCACCAGCCAGCACTCGCCCTCCCGGTAGGGCTCGCCGCCGATCTTCCCGTCACCCCCGGTGAAAACGTAGAGCGCAAACGGCGCGTCCGGCCGATCGAGCGCGAACGGGCGGCTGACATCCGCGGTGTGCACCTCAAAATACGCGGTCCGGAGAACAGGATTCCACGGCGCTTTACTGGCCTTTGAAACGAACATGCGCGGCGGAACCCACGGCCCCAGGTGCGCGACGGCCATCCCGTCGTCTAGATGGAGTTCGCGCGGCCGCCCGTAGTCGAACAGCCGGTAGGTCGTGTCCGAAGTCTGCTGAACCTCGACCACCACTACGCCGGCGCCCAGCGCGTGCACGGTTCCGGCCGACACCAGGTAGCTCTCGCCGGGCTTCACGTCGAACCAGCGGATCAGATCCACAATGGAGCCATCGAGCGCCGCCCGGCGCATCGTTTCCCGGTCGATCTCGTGCCGGAAGCCCAAGCCGATCTGCCCCCCGGGATCGGCGCGCAGAACGTGCCACATCTCAGTCTTTCCGCGTTCGAGGCCTTTCGACTTTGCGTATGCGTCGTCCGGGTGGACCTGAACCGACAGCCGCGCGGAGGTGAAGATGAACTTCACCAGAAGCGGCAGCGGCGGATCGTCCTGATACCAGACCTCTCCGATCATCCGCCCATCGGAAACAAACCAGGGCTCGACCGCGGGCGTGCCCCAGATCTTGTCCAGGTACTCCGCCGGAAGCCGCCGGATGGACGGCTTAACTATTAAGCTCACGAATCAGATTCTCCATGCGGGAAAGGCCCTTATCCAGTTGCTCCAGGCTCGCGGCGTAGGAGATCCGGACGTGCGCTTCGGTTCCGAAGGCCTCTCCCGGCACAACGGCAACGTGGGCCTTGGCGAGCAGCAACTCGGCAAACTGCATCGGCGTGGCGACGCCCTTACGCCCCAGAATACGCGAGATGTTCGGATAGACGTAGAACGCTCCGCGCGGTTCGATGCACTCCACACCCGGCATGTTGCGCAGCCTGGCGACGACGTAGTCGCGGCGACGCCGGTACTCGGCGAGCATCACACCGACCGAATCCTGCGGGCCGTTGAGCGCCTCGATGGCGCCCTTCTGGGCAAACGACGTGGGATTGGAAGTTGAGTGCGACTGCAGCTTGATCATCGCGGTGCAGATCGGAGTGGGCGCTAAGGCGAAACCGATGCGCCAACCGGTCATGGCATAGGTCTTCGACAGAGAGCCGGCCACCAGTACGGTGTCCTTCATGCCCTCCATGGACGCGACCGAGTAGGGCTCGCTGTCGTAGAGGAACTGGCAGTAGCACTCGTCGGTCATCAGGTAAACGCCACGCTTACGAGCGAGCAGCGCGATGTTCTCGAACTCCGCGCGATCCACGATGCCGCCGGAAGGGTTGCACGGTGAATTGATGATGATCATCCGGGTAAGAGGCGTCAGCGCGCGCTCAATCTGCGCGGCGGTCACCGCAAAACCTTCCTTTTCGCTGGTGTCGACAAACACGCAGCGGCCGCCCGCGTAGTTGACCACATCCTTGTAGGTCACCCAATAGGGCACCGGGATGACAACCTCGTCGCCGGGATTCACCAGTGCCTGGACCAGATTGAAGATGGCATGCTTTCCGCCCACCGTCACGACGCACTCGTTTACGGCGTAGTTCGTGCCGAAATCCTGGTGATGGCGGTCGCAGATGGCCTGCCGCAACTCCTGCACGCCCTGCATCGCGGTGTAGCGGGTGAAATTGGCGTCGAGAGCCGCTTTCGCGGCGTTCTTAATATTGTCCGGCGTTGGGAAGTCGGGTTCGCCGACTCCGAAATCGACCACGTCCACACCCGCGCGGCGCAGCTTTTCGGCTTCAGCCGAGACCTTCGCCGTGGAAGAGACGCTGATGAGTGAAATACGATCTGCCTGATTGAGTGCGGCTTGCATGGGAGTATGTGAATTCCAATCTGCTCTAGGGTTCCGGCACAAGAAGCCGTTGACGCAGCCTCGCCTCCACGGAAGGAGGCACAAGACCGCCGATGTTGCCGCCCAGCCGGATGACTTCCTTCACAATTCGCGAACTGATGAAGGAATATGCCTCTCCAGCCATCATAAACACAGTTTCGATATCCGGCGCCAGTCGCCGGTTCATAAGAGCCATTTGTAGTTCATACTCGTAATCAGAAATAGCTCTAATACCACGCAGGATTACGGTAGCTCCCTGCCTTGCGGTGTAGTCCACCAGCAGGCCGTCGAAGCTGTCCACTTCCACGTTGGGAATCTCCTGGACGACCTCCTGCAACATCTCGACACGTTCTTCGACGCTGAACAAGGGTCTCTTATGCTCGTTGCGCAATACGGCAACGATCAGGCGGTCTACGATGTGGGAGCCGCGCAGAATAAGGTCGAGGTGCCCGTTCGTGATAGGGTCGAACGAGCCCGGGTAGACGCCGACGATTTCAGTGCGGGGTTGTGACACGCCGGACTTTCCCTTCAGTTCTTCCATGCGACGTTCATGCTAGCCCATTCCAGGCAACGTCTGATATTACTTTCTTCGAGTGAAGCCCGGTCTGGCTTCGACATCGAATCGAGCGCCGCCGGCTCCACGGGACGCTTCGCGCCCAGTTCGATCACCCTGGCGAGACGGACCCCCTGGCGTTCAGGGAATGTCGCCCAATAGCCCGTGCTGAGAACCGGGATCTCCAGGGCATCGCGCGTGATCATTTCGAGCGACAACCTGGGGTTTCTCCCGCCCTTGCGCAACAGTTCGAGGATTCGAACGATGTCGAGGACTCCGTCGCCCAGCACGACGTCTCCCAGCAACAGTTTATTGGTCCCCATGGAGACGCGCGAGTCCTTCATGTGGGTCGAGATGGTGTACGGGGCCAGGGCCTCGACGACCTCGTAAGGATCGTCGAGCAGCGACAGATTATTGCCAAAATCGAGGCACACACCCAGGTATTCGCTGGAATACTCCTTCATCAGGGCAGCCAGCTCTTCGCCTGTCCAATCCTTGTGATTCTCCATGGCGACGGGAAGACGGTCGCGCTCGGCCAGCGCGACCATGCGCCGGATGCCGTCCTTGGACCGCGCGACGAACTCGCGCCACTCCGCCATGGAATGGAAGTTCTCATAGCGGCGGCCGCTCAGACAGGCCAGACGGACGCAGCGCGCACCCGCGGCTTTCGCGGCGGAGAGCTGCTTCTCGAACAGCGCTGAGTCGGATTCTTTGAACGGAACGGACGCCGCGCTCTCGAAATAGAGTCCGTTGCTTTCGAGCACGCCGCGCAATTGGCGCACTGTGGAATCGCTGAGATCGGGCATGGGGCCTTGGATTCCGGCCGCGCCGAACGACAGTGCGAAGTTGGCCAGTTCCAGAGGATCGTTGACTCTGCGGGCGCCCATGAAACTGGTCCAGGCGAGCCCGAGCGGAGATCGCTTTGGGGGTTCGGTGTCCGTATGCGCGGAAGCTGGCAGGGCGGCGGACATTGTGGCAGTCGTGGCCGCAATCAGGAAATCTCGGCGCTTCACTAAAATCCTCTTCTCTTCGCCCGGCGCCGGCCCATTCGTCCGCGCCTGTTCCGGCTGGATCTCCGAAATCTTACGAAAGCAGGCCTCTGAGGACAGCATCCCACGGTTTGCGATATGGCCGCTCCAACATCGCCTCGGCTTGTGCGTCTCCCACAATCCGTTCGGCCGCGGCGTCCCAGCGAATCTTGCGTCCCGTGCGGTAGCTGATGTTAGCCAGGTGGCAGGTGGTAGCCGTGCGATGGCCATCTTCGGCATCGGCGATCGGCCTCTGGCGCGATTTGACGCAATCGAGAAAGCCGCGGACGTGCAGGTCGAACTGCTCATTCGAAGAGCCTGCCATCTTGCCCGGTTGCATGAGCAGCTCCGGCTCGGCCTGCGTTCTTTGAGGCCCGCCTTTTGGCTGACCTTGAAACACCGGAATGGCATTGGAGGGCGGCGTCTTTGTGTCGGGAAAAAGCTCCCAGCCGGATCGGTTGATCGCCAGCGAGCCAAGCGTCCCGAAGAACTCCGTACCGTAACCCGCTCGTCGCCCTGCCGACACCTCGCGCTCCGACCAGACGGCCGTGAACCCCGGATACTCGAACAGAGCGTCCTGCACATCTGGGGTCTCGCCGTCGTCTTCGAGCGCAAACCGGCCGCCCGATGACGTGACCGCCGTGGGACCCGATTGACGCAGGAACCATTGCAAAATGTCTACTTCGTGCGCCCCGAGATTCGTCATCTGGCCTCCGGAGAAATCCCAGAACCAGCGGAAATGATATAGCCCACGATGCGGGGAATAGGCGTGCGCCGGCGCCGGCCCGAGCCACATATCGTAGTTGAAGTTCTCAGGTTGTGCGCCCTCGGGGCTGCCGAACCCGGGCGTTATGTTGCGGGAGGTGCCCATGCGCACCGAGACGACCTTGCCGATGTGCCCCTGGCGCATCATCTCCTGCGCCGCGCGATAGTGTTTGCCGCTGCGCTGTTGCGTGCCCACTTGCACAATGCGATTGTGCTTGCGCGCGAGGTCCGCCATCCACCGCCCTTCGCGCACGAACAGCGTCATGGGCTTCTCCACGTAGACGTCTTTGCCCGCCGCGCAGGCCAGCATCGTCATCAGCGCGTGCCAATGATCCGGAGTGCAGACGACGACCGCGTCAACGTCCTTGTCATCGAGCAGGCGGCGAAAATCCTTGTAGGGGCGAGTCTTCCCACCCGATGTACGGTTGCAGACTTCGACGCCCTGTTGCAGGCGCGGTTCGAACGTTTCCGCCAGGGCGACGAGATTCGCGTCGTCCTGGTGGCTGAAGTCGTAGACGTGCTGAGCGCCGATCAAGCCGTAGCCGATGAAGCCCACGCCGACACGCTCGTTGGCTCCCATCACCCGGCTGTACGACAGCGCCGTCAAAGATCCCAGAACGGAGCGGCGTGTCATGGACATTGCGCGAATTCTATCATTGGGTCAAGCCTATGGTTGGTAACACTCGTACTCCCGAAGCGAAATCCGTGCTCGATTCGGACGATTCTTCACTATTTGATGCGCGGACTCAAGCGCCGGGACCGGCGGGCAGTCTGCCCTTTTCGCCCGAGATGCTGCGCACGGCGCCCAGCGGAGATCTTTTCGGCTGGACGATGAACGCAGGCATGGGCTGGGATCCGTCGAAGCTGGGCGGCACGGAAGTGCTCATTCTCTCGACGCACGGCGGCCTGCGCGCGCCCGATGGAAAGCCGATCGCGCTCGGCTTTCACAGCGGCCATTGGGAAGTCGGGCTGCTCGTGGAAGCCGCTGCCCGCGAACTGGCATCGCTCGATGCCGTGCCGTTTGCGGCCGCGTGCAGCGATCCGTGCGACGGGCGTTCGCAAGGCACCACGGGGATGTTCGATTCTCTGCCCTACCGCAACGATGCGTCCACCGTGTTCCGCCGTCTCATCCGCAGCCTGCCGACGCGGGGTGCGGTGCTCGGCGTGGCGACATGTGACAAGGGCCTGCCCGCGATGATGATGGCGCTCGCGGCGACGCACGATCTGCCGTGTGTCCTGGTACCCGGCGGCGTCACGCTGGCTGCGGCGCAGGGCGAGGATGCGGGCAAGGTTCAGTCCATCGGCGCGCGCTTCGCGCACGGGGAAATCACATTGGAATACGCAGCCGAGATGGGCTGCCGGGCCTGCGCCTCGCCCGGTGGAGGATGCCAGTTTCTGGGCACGGCGGCGACCTCGCAGGTGGTCGGCGAAGCGCTCGGCCTCGCTCTGCCCCACGCCGCGCTCGCACCCTCCGGAGAACGCATATGGCTCGACATGGCGGTCCGCAGCGCTCGCGCCGCGCTGGTGCTCCGGTCGCGGGGAACCGCTACACGGGACATCCTGACGCAGGCCGCGCTCGAAAACGCGATGGTCGTCCACGCCGCATTCGGCGGCTCGACCAACCTCATCCTGCACCTCGCCGCCATCGCCTATCACGCGGGCTTGCGGCGCCCCGGCGTCCAGGACTGGAACCGCTTCAACCGTCAGACGCCTCGCATTGTCGACGCCTTGCCCAACGGACCCCAGGGCTTCACCACCGCCCAAGTGTTCCTTGCCGGGGGCGTCCCGGAAGTAATGTTACATCTGCGGCGCACCGGACTGCTGAACGTCAAGGCGCTGACAGTCTCGGGCCGCACGCTGGACGAGTGCCTCGATTGGTGGGAGCAGAGCGAGCGGCGCCAGACACTCCGCCGCGTATTGAAAGCGCGAGATGGCATCGCGCCCGGCCTGGTGATCATGAGCCCGGATCAGGCCCATCTCGGCGGGCTCACCCCAAGCGTGTGCTTCCCGACCGGCAACCTGGCGCCAGGCGGTTCTGTGATCAAGGCCACCGCCATCGATCCGAGCGTCGTTGACGACGATGGCGTGTATCGCAAGCGCGGACCGGTGCGGACGTTTCTCACGGAACCTGCCGCTGTCGAAGCCATCAAGGGCGGCAGGATTCAAGCGGGCGACATCGTCGTGCGCATGTGCCGCGGCCCGATGGGCTCCGGCATGGAGGAAACCTACCAGCTCACCAGTGCGCTGAAGTACCTGCCCTTCGGCAAGCAGGTGGCGTTGATCACCGACGCGCGTTTCAGCGGCGTCTCCACCGGGGCCTGCATCGGCCATGTCACGCCCGAGGCATTGGCGGGGGGGCCGATTGGCAAGCTCCTCGACGGCGACATCGTCGAAATCCGAATCGATCGCGAAAAACTGGAAGGCGAGGTGAACCTGGTCGGCCACGGCGCGGAGATCTTCGGCGAGGAAGAAGGGACGAGAATCCTGGCCGGGCGCCCGTTGCGTCCCGATCTGGCTCCGGACCCGAAACTGCCGGCGGACACACGGCTCTGGGCGGCACTCCAGGACATCAGTGGGGGCACCTGGGGCGGCTGCGTCTACGATGTCGACAAGATTCTGGAAGCGATCGAGGCGGGTAAGCGCGCTCTCGATGACCGCTAAGAGTCGGCGGCAACCAGGCCAAAACCGAAAGGCTTTTCGGTTTTCAATACGTAAGTTATTGATTGCATTAGGCGAAAAATTGAAAAACCCAAAGCCCTTTCGGTTTTGCCTGATCCTGGACTCGCATCCTGGCGCCGGCATGGCCGGCCAGAACGCTGAGTGCTCGACCGGAACTTATGCGGACGACGCTTCGTATCGGATTTGCTTCGCCTGGTTCCACCGGCTGTCCGCGGGCTGCCGGAGCAGCCGTTGCGGTTGAAACCGCCCACGGCCGCGGCGCGTCCCTATTGCCATGGCGGATGCAAAGTATTCTTGCCGGGCTGTAAGAACAAAATGCTGGATTGTCGTCCTTAGAGTTGTCTTTCTGCATCCATCGAAGTGACGCCTCGCCGGAACTGTGAAGGCGTCACAATAAAAGCTGGACTGTGCGAACCCGCCTGGGAGGCGCATCGGTTGTGCAGGGCCGGGCGACCGGCGTGAACGAGCGATCGAGGGAATCGAAACCGAACTATGCGAATTATCACTTCTATCCTCCTGCTGCTTGGCTGCGCGCTGAGCGCCGGGGCACAGCAGACCGTCCGCTATATCGTCCAGTTGCAGAATCCTCCGGCCCTCGCTTCTCGCGGAGATAAAGCCGCGCTGAGCCGGATCGAGCGGGAACACTCGGACTTCGAGGCGCGGGCCGTTGCCGCCGGGTTCACGGTGATACGGCACCTGACCGTGGCCGCCAATGTCGTCATCGTCGAAGGTCCCGTGGGCAACGACGGCGCTCTACGCGGCATGACCGGCGTTAAGCGGGCCTTTGCGGAACGCCACTACCAGCAGCACTTCGACGCCTCGATTGCTCTGCATCAGATCGACTCTGCCTGGGCTGCGATCCCGGGCGCAACGTATAGTCCCAGCAACCCCGCGGGATGGAATATCGCCGGGCAAGGCGTCAAGATCGGGATGGTCGACACGGGCATTGATGCGACACACCCCTCTTTTCAAGCACCGAATATGAGTGCGCCCAGCGGGTTCCCCAAATGGAGCACCAACGTTGCCGGCAACCAGGCCCTCACCAGCGGCAAGATTATCGTAGCGCGGAGCTACGGGGCTTGGACGGCGCAGGACGTAGACGGTCACGGTAGCGCGGTCGCCTCGGTCGCGGCCGGCGTACCCCTTTCCTCCAGCGCGGGCCCGAGCGGGATGACGCTCAGCGGCGTCGCTCCCGCCGCATGGCTTGGCATCTACGACGTGGACTCCGACCATACCGGATCTTATTCCGACTCGGATATCCTCTCCGCACTGGACGACTGCGCGTCCGATGGGATGGACGTGGTCAGCATGAGTTTCGGCGCCGCCGACTATGGCGGTTCACTCGACCCCGAAAACCAGCTCTATGACGAGGTTTTCACCACGCTGCGCTCCAATGGTGTGGTCCTGGTTGCCTCGGCAGGCAACGACGGCTCGGAGGTCGATACTGTTGCCGCTCCGGCCGTCGATCCCGGCGTGATCGCCGCGGGCGCCCAGCAGAGCACCACGATCAATACCTACAACCCCACCGTCAGTTCCACCGACGGCACGAGTATTTACGCGGCGGACGCCGACAACAACACTGGCACCACGCACGCGCTCACCGCGCCTTTGGTCAGCGTCACGACGTGGGACTCCAAGGGACTCGGTTGCGGGACGCCGCAAGCGGGCGTGGCCAGTGGTAAGATCTTGCTGATTCAACGCGGGACCTGCAACTTTTCGGTGAAGGCGCAATACGCCCAGACGGCCGGGGCGGTCGCCTTGATCGTTTACAATCAGTCCGTTGAATCAGATGGGACCGGCGGTGACTATCTGGTCGCTATGGACCTCTCCATGGCGAACGCGACAACTGCATTGACTGCCAGCCAGCTCGCAGCCATCGCGAATTTGCCCGCTATTTTCGTTGGCTATGCCGACGGAGAGACGTTGATCAACAAAGTAGGGGCGAGCAGTTCCTACGCGGTCACGGCGGATTTCGGGTTCGGAGCGGGCGACGCGCACCAGCTCGCCTATTTCAGTTCTCTCGGGCCGGACGCCGACCTTTCCATCAAGCCCGACCTGGTCGCCGCAGGCCAATCCGTCGTCACGGCCTGGTGCACGAATACCAGCCTGGACTCCGCCAGCGGTAACAATGCGTGCGATCCGTTTGGCTTTGCGCTGATGGATGGAACCAGTTTCTCAGCGCCCCTGACGGCTGGCTCCGTCGCCCTCGTCAAGTCGGCGCGGCCGGGTCTCACGGCCGACGACTACCGCTCCCTGATTGTCAACGGCGCCTCACCCATGTTGGACGACAGCGGCAATACGATGCCGGTTCAATACGCGGGCGCGGGCTCGCTGGACGTCCTGCGTGCGGTCCAGTCCACAGTCACGGCCTACCCCGTCTCGCTGAGTTTCGGCGCTGCCGGTTCGAGCGTCGCGACCAGCCAGCAACTTACGCTGAAGAACGTCGGGACGGCTACCACGACTTACAACCTGACTTTCGAGGGAGTCTCGACGTCATCCATCACTGGCTCCCCCGTCACACTTACTTCGGGCGCCACGGTGTACATGCCATTGCCCAACCTGGCGCTGGGAGACTTCCTGGGATTGAGCAGCCAGGCGCCGGTTCTGTGGACCCGTGCCATAACTTTGAATGCTGGTGCGGCTGGCGCCGTCACCGTGCAGGCGCCTCCGGTCCGTGCGACGCCCGGCACCTATCAGGGCTTCATTGACGTCACGCCGAGCGGATCCACTGCTCCTCAAGCGCGGATTCCCTGGTGGTTTGCGGTGCCGGCCGCCGCGCCAACCGCGATCGCACTTGACTGCGGGGACGGCTGTCCGCTCTCCCTGACCTATGACTCCAGCACCGGGTACTATGACGCCGTGCTCGCTGTCCGGTTCGTGGATAGCACGGGCGTCACGTTCGCCGCACCGGGGAGCGTGACCGTGACCGCCCTGAGCGGTGCGGCCGTAGCGACCACGCCCGTGCAGGCCAACTCCCAGCAAACCTGCGAGAACCCCTGCACGAATGTCGTGTTCCCGAACGTTTGGCTGATTACGGTTTCGGCCTCGCAGTATTCAAACTCTGGAGACACGTCAACGTTCCAGATTACTTCCGGGAATCTGACTCGCCAATTCACGGCGGTCGTCGACTGATCCGGCGGCTTTGCGCCAGCGAGCAACGCTCCCCTGGGCGTCCTCCGGGTGCTTTGCTCTGGATACAGTCGTAAATGCGTTTGGATGCCCCGATAGGTGGGCGGCAAGGACTAAAGAAGGCAGATTCGAATGACAAAGATCACAAACTGGGCGTTTTTCTTGGCACTGGCCTCAACCATGCCGGTGATAGGGCAGGACTACTTGATCCCCGTCGCAAGCACCAACGGTGCCACCTGCGGATCGCCGCCATTCGCGGTGGTGGCTCAGAGCTCGGGATATGTCAGTTGCGGGCGGCTCGGCTATTTTCATTGGATTGCGGTCGGCGGCGGTTGGGCCACGGCCCTCACGCTCAGCAACCCGACCAGCTTTGACACGGTCGTCCAGATCACCCTGCTCGACCAGAGCGCCAATGTATCCGGTGGCTTGACGCTGGTGCGTAATGGCACGACCCTCGGCGTCCAGAGTGTCGATACGCAAACGCTGCCCAAGCACGGCTCTATCCGATGGGAAATGCCCAGTGGAAGCGCGCCGACGGAGACCAACGGGCAGGTTCTCGTTCAGGTTCTGGCCAAGGATGGGCCGTCGCTCCAATCGATCCAGGCCACTGAGGACTACACCTACACGAATGCCGCCGGCGTGGTCTATTCGACAGTCACGCTGCCCATCGCGTGGGTCGATCAGGCCCTCGCGACTTACACCGCCACTTTCGAAGAGAGTTCGACGGATGGCAGCCTGGGCGCGTTCGCAATTAAAGATGCCTCGGGCTCCACCTCGGGCCAGACCGTAGACGTGCAGGCGTTCGATGTGAACGGCACTGTGCTTGGCGATCAGAAGGTAATTCTGACGGCTGGACAAGTGGTGGCCAAGACTTCCGACGGACTTTTCGGAGCGAGCACTTTCAAGTCGCTCCCCCTCTCTCCCATTGCCCGGGTGCAATTCACCGGCGCTGGCCCGATCAACGTCCTTGTCCTTCAGGTGCGAGGGCAGAGCCTGGCGTCGATGCCAGCCACCGCCGTGCTTGAACAATAGCGCGCTTCGGATCGGTCCGTGCGGGGACATAGGCAGCACCGATTTGCGTTGGCCGCTCTGTTCCTTCACGGCTGCTCAGAAGACACCGGAACGGAGCCCCTGCGGCGAACGCTTTGGCGTGCCGTGCCGGCACTCCTGCCGGCATGCCTGGGATACTGGCACCGAACGTCGACCAGAGTGTCGACGCTGCACGATGAATCGTGCGCCACAACGGCTCGGTGCTGGATGCCGGGTGTCGGGTTTTCAGCATTGGGAGTACACGGTCCCCTGGTGATGGTGAGATGTGTGTTGGTGAGCGGGACTGAAGCGAATTGGCGCGTCCACAAGACCTTCTGAGGCTCAAGCTCCTGTTTCGAGCACGACCCGAAACCGCGCGCCTCCGCTCATCATGCGGGCGTAGGCCTCGGCTGCGCGCTCCAGCGGATAGCGCTCGATGAGCGGCCGCACACCCGATAACGCGCTGAACCTCAGTGTGTCTTCCGAGTCGATGGAAGTCCCGCTGGCCCAGCCCTGGATAGACTGCCCTTGCCCAATCAACTGGAGCGGAGAGACCTTGATCGGCTCGAACGACGCGCCTACGATCAGGAACGTCCCGCGACGACCCAGTCCGCCGATGGCCGCGGTCATGGCGTCCGCATTCGTGACAGTCGACAGGATGACTTTGGCGCCGCCCAGTTCGGCCAGGGACTTTGCCACATCCTGCGTCAGGCTGTCGATGTAGTGGTGCGCTCCCAGTTCCAACGCCAGCTTTGACTTATCCTGGCCGCGAGCGATGGCAACGGTACGGAAGCCCATCTTCACGGCGAATTGAACGCCCAGGTGTCCGAGCCCTCCGATGCCGAGGATCGCCACAAGATCACCAGCGCGGGCGCGGCTGTTGCGCAGTGCGTTGAAAGTCGTAATCCCCGCGCAGAGCAAAGGCGCTGCATCCGCGCTCGAAAGCGTATCGGGAATGGCCGCGAGAGCTTCCGCGGGCGCCGTCATGTAATCGGCATAACCACCGTCATAAGTGAGACCGGGGATGCTGGGCTTTGCACAGAGCATGAAATCACCGCGCCGGCAGGCTTCGCAAACGCCACAATGGCCGCCGTACCAGCCCACACCCACGCGCTGACCAGTGCGCCACCCCGTGACTCCTTCGCCCAACGCGTCGACAAGGCCGACGACTTCGTGCCCCGGTACGACGGGGTATTGAATGCCGGGCCAATGCCCTTCTATGGCGAGGGAATCGCTGTGGCAGATGCCGCACGCCTGCACGCGGATCCGCACCTGCCCCGGTTTGGGCGCCGGCACGTCGCGCGTAACCACCTCATGCGCGCCCCCCGGGCCACTGATCTGGACGACCCTGCCCAACACGCTTTGCTTGCTGTCTTCTGAGTTGATTGTCATCGAGTTTCCTCCACGCTCTTCTATCCTAAAGCGGCTCAGTCTCCTTTGGGAAGTAGGCACCTTTTCCATCTATACTTACCTCAGGGAGAGTGTCATGCAACCCACGAAGAACGAGGTGCTGACCGTGACCAGAGTGAAGCCGAAGACCCGGGGCGAGGTCAGAACCAAACCCGCCGCAAGCCATGAGCGGGAGCTGGGACCTGAGGCCGAAGCCCTGGTACGCGAAATCCTGGAGCGCGTGGCCGACAAGTGGACTTTGCTCGTTCTTGACGTGCTGGCCGAAAACGGCGAACTGCGCTTTACGCGGGTCGGACAACTGGTCGGAAACGTGAGTCAGAAGATGTTGACTAAGACGCTGCGCCAAATGGAGCGCGACGGGCTGGTGACTCGCACGGTCCACCCTGTCATCCCGCCGCACGTCGACTACAAGCTCACGCCGCTCGGGCTCACGCTGGGAGAAGCCTTCTGCGGCATCTGGCTTTGGGTGGAGAAGCACTACGACCGCATCGTGAAGGCCCGCGCGACCTTCGATGCGCGGGCCAAGTGAACGGCGCTTCCGGGAACGCCAATCTCCCGATCGGCATGTATGGCAAGGGTCAGGCTTCAAGGAAGAAGCACGATGTTCGACCGCCACGCCGCGAAGCTCTGCGCCGAGGGATTCAGCACAGTGACCTGACACTTGTATTTCCCGGGTTCGAGCGTAGAGAGCGGAACGCTGAAGCTGACGGGGACCGCCTTCGATTTTGCATTGAGGCCATCCGTGATCTTCAGCGGCAGGCTCTCGAAGGCCTTCACCTTGCCGCGGTAGAACGCAAGCGTCGCCAGCATGAACTGCGTGGAGGCCGCCTCGGGCTGGTAGGCCTCGAGGTAGACATACATCTCCTGATCCTTGCGGAAGACGCGCGTCACACTTGGCACGAGCTTCAGACCATCGTGTACCAATGGATTGGCCGCGATCAGCTTGTTGTCGTGCTCGGCGCTGGCGACGGCCGTATTGAGCTTCTCCCGCTGATAACTCAGCACGACCGAGCTGATCGGCAACGCTTGCCGCTGGCTGGTCAAGTCCGGAACGACGAACTTGGTTTCGAAAGTGCCCATCTTGCCGGTCTCATTCTCGCGAGCCAGAAACTTCAGCGTGTAGCTTCCAGGCTGCAGCGTGAAGCCGGTGTCGTATTCGAGGTTCCGCGTGGATAACTGGCCGGCCGATTCCCCCTTGAGTTTCACGGTGATGTCGTCGCGCACCATGCCCTGCGGCGCGCCCTTCGCATCCCTCACTTCTCCGATGAAATCGAGCCGGGTGCTCTCCGCACCGCCGGTGCGGGCGAGTTCGATGTCGCTGCCGGGGATCTTCACCGACACCGGGACGAAATAGCGATCGCGCGCCAGGCGGAAGTAGTTCACTTCCAGCGCCAGCGAAAGATCGGTCACTGGATCGCCGAGCATCAATGCTTCCTGCAATTGCCGCTCGCGGTCGGAAGAGGTGTAGCGCCGGAACTCTTTCGAGGCAAAGTAGCCCGAGCGGTAATCGAGCCTGGCGCTCAGGTTGCCGCTGAGACGAACCTTCACGCGGCGATAGCCGCCGTCGAGCGCGCCGTTGGAGCTGTAGTACCCGAGAATGTAGTAGCTGGAGATATCCTTCTGCGCCTGCTCGATGCCGAGCGCAAGATCGTTTTGATCGAGCAGCGCCTTGCCGCCCGTGTCCGAAGCGAGCGCGTAGAGCGTCTCTTGCTGGCCCTGGAAATTCTCCTGCGTAGTCCTTTGCGAGCTGCCGGAATACATGCCTTGCCCGCCCTGCGAAGCCTGCGTGGCATCGCCCAGAGGAGCTGCCGCGACCAGTCCGCGCGCGTCTATCGGATAGAAAGAGACATTGCTGCGTATCGCCGCGTTCACGGTCGCCCGCAATTGGGCCTGGTTGTCGATGCCGGTCCGCGTCATACCGCTTGCGAAATAGACCAGAGCCTTCTTCTCGGGCAGAGTGCCCAGCATCTTGACCGCCGACTCCAGCGCGGCCAACTTGCGATCCGTGTTGAAAATATTGAACTCGCTCTCGTCCTGCGTGTAGGCGGCGCCGCTATCGCCTTCGCTGTCATCGCCGGTGCTGCCGTTCGACATGCCGACCGTGCCGATCGGCAGGCCGCGAACGATGCCGGCCAGGCGGTCGCGATCACCCGTGAAGTCCTGAAGAACTTCGAGGCTCGTGTCGTAAGTCATCACCGCGACGAGGTCGGATTGCGCCATGCGCGTCGAGAGGAAGCGCAGAGCGGCCTGTTGCGCGCGGATCTGATCGGAGGTCGTCATGCCGGCCAGGTCGAAGAACAGGACGAGCAGGCGGCGGTCCTTGTACTTCACCTCGCCCGCTTTCGACGGCGCGATGGGCGTCGAAACGGCCGGCTTGACGGCCGGGGTTGCGATAGCGGGAGTCTCTGGTTCTTTCCTCGATGCGAGAACGGGAGGCGGCAGCGGCGTGTCATCCAGTTTCTGGCGTTCGAAGACATTGAGCTGCTGCGGCTTTCCGTCCTCGGTGACGGTGAAATCGGAGGCCTTCAGCCCCTCCACGCTCTGGCCGTTCTTGTCGCGGACCGAGACGTTAATGACCACCAGCCGCGTGGTTGTCGAGAACTTGATATCACGCTTCTCGGAGGGTGCCGGCGCTTCTTCCGGCGGCGGAGGCGGCTCCTGCGCCGCGAAAGCAATTTGCAGGCTCAACAAAGTGGCTAAGATAGCACGTTTCATTTGTTCTCTTCAGCTCACAGTCGCGGTTGCGGCTCGGTCCAGTTCAGCTCGCCAGCGTAGAGTCGCAACGAAGAAGTGCGGCCCACGCTTGATATCCACCGCTCCCTCACGGTCGCGGCTTCGTTCCGGGCCTCCGGCAGTCAGCAGGAGAGAGTGACCCGAGAGGTGGACGCCCGGCGGCAGCCCAGCACGGCTCCGCTTCGGGCAGAATCGAACCACTCCCTCCTGCTCGCTGTCGGCATTCAAAGCCGGCGTTGTGTTGCACGACCCACGCTTCGCCATCGTCCAGTGTCCCGAGTTGGAAGTTCGTTGAAGAACTGCGCGCCGGTGGGGCGGACCTCCAGGTCCGCGGGCTGACGTCCACGTCGGCCCAATTGCCGGTATTGTTGAGTCCGGAGAAGCCGGACCTGGAGGTCCGGCGCGGACGTGGACGTCCGCCCCACCGGGACTGATTTGGCGAACTTACAAGCAGGGACACTAGAACCTGAACCTCAACTCAACCGTGATCTTGCGCATCGCGGCGGCGGAAGACGCCAGACCGTAGGTACTCGAGCCGAGCACCGTGCCCCAGTTCGTGATAGTGACCCGGTTCAGAAGATTCTGAGCCTGCACCTGAAGATCGGCGCTGCGTCGCTCGCCGAAACGGAAAATGCGCCCGAAGGTGCCGTCGAGATTGAACGTAGTCGGACCGGGAATCGTATTCCGGCCCGCGTTGCCCCACTCTCCCGCGACAGGCTCGGTGAACGCCGCAGTGTTGAAAAGTAAACCGGCTGCTTCCACGGATGCGCCGGCGGAGTCGGCCCGCACGGTGTTGGCGACCGCGGTCCCGCTCACCTGCGAACGGTTTCCGCCGACGGTCGCCGTGAAGGGCAGACCGGAGCGCAGACTGATGTTTCCGCCAAGCGTCCAATCCTTCAGCAGCGCGCCCTTCCAGCCGTTCACCAGCGTCCCGCCGGACATGCCCATGCCCGTGCTGTATTGGAAGTTCAGCGACAGGTTGTGGCGCGCGTCGAAACTGGACAGGCCGCGCTCGGCGGAAAGGTCCTCCCAGTTCTGCGCCACGGGCGTGTTGCCCTGGCCGCGTCCGCCCGTGCCAGCGTTGTCGATGGATTTCGAAAACTGATAGGACGCACGCGTCATCAGACCGCTGTGAAAGCGCCGGTTCAACTGAAACTGCGCCGCGTGATAGATTGAGTCGCCATTCGAAGTCTCGTAGGTGTAACCGGTGGGATAGGTGGACGCGGGCGCGCCGGGCGCCACGGAGTTCGGCAGGAACTGCTGATCGAGCCGGGTGCCTTTCGTACCGAGGTAGCCAGCCGTGGCGAAGAGCGAGAACGGCAAGTCGTGCTGTACCGACAGGCTCCAGGTCTGCGCATATCCGACGCGGTAGTTCGGATCGACGGCATAACTGCTGGTCTCCGACTGGCTCGCCGCCGAGACAAAGCCGCTCTGAATGGTCAGCGGATTCGAGGCCGAGTTCGAGACGCTCAGCACCTGGGCGAACGGAGGCTGTTGCGCCATGTTGCTCGCAATCAGGCTATAGACCGACGTGTTGTAGTAGATCCCATATCCGCCGCGAACGACCAGCGAGTCCTGGGTCAGCGGCCGCCAGGCAAAGCCCGCACGCGGAGAGAAGTTGTTCCGGTCGGGACGAATCAGCGCATCTGGCAGGCTGCCTGAATCGGCGCCCGTCTGTCCAGGCATCACCGCATCGATGGACGTGAAGCCGGGAGCAATGTCCAGGTTCACCAGCCGATTGTATAGCTCGGTCATCGGCGAGGCGTACTCATAGCGCAGCCCATAGGTCAGGCTGAACCTGGAAGAGATGCGCCAGTCGTCGTTGGCGTACAGGCTGTAGCCCGTTCCGCGCAGATACTTATCCGCGTTGCCGTAGCGGATGGAACTCGTAGTTGGCGATCCGAGCAGAAAGTCTGCCAGATCATAACCCGTGTTGCTTTGCGCCACTCCATCCACAAGCAGGCTGGTGGCGGAGCCGTCGAACGTATAAGTGCCGCGTCCGTTGGGATCGGAGAGCTGATTGGATTGTTGACGGCGGTAATCGCCTCCGAAGGAGAAGTTGTTGCGCCCGCGCACCCAGCCGAGACCTTCGCCGACCGAGCCCGTCTGATTGCGATTGAGAGCGGAGTTGCCGTCGGTAAGACTCGCGTAGTTTGTGAAGTTCAGCGACGGCGGTCCCCAGTTCAGCGGGTCCTGTGACGTGCCGGCGATGCCCAGTTCCGCAGCCACATTCTCGCGATTGGCAAAGTAGGAAGTGGAAAGCTGGCGCATTCGGCTGAAGGTGTATTGCAGGTTGTTCGTCAGCCGGGCAGTGAAGTTGTGCGACCAACCGAGACTCGCGTTGATGCCGCGTCCCGAGCCCGTATCGGTGAACGCGAAGAGATTCGGCGTGACGGTGTCGCTGCCCTGGTAGCCAAAAGAGAAGTTGAGCCGGTCCTTGCTGCCGATGCGGACGTTGGAGACGCGTGAATTCAGGTTGTGCGAGTTGTTCTTTCCGCTCCACGAGGTCTGGTAGTTGCGCGTGGCGTATGGAAGATTCGGCTCGGGATAGAACTTCAACAGAGACGCGGACGCAGCGCTGATGCGGCTCACGGGAATGGTATTGCCCGCGAAGGGCGTCCCTGTAGCAGGGTCGTACAGCACGCTCTGAGTTGCGCTCTGCGAGAAGTCGCCCCGGCGCTCCAGCGCGGTCGGCATGTTGACCGGGTCGGAGATCGTACCCGTCCGGTTGTTCTGATACTGCAGATTAAACGAGAAGAAGATGTGCCGCTGGGCGCTGAGCAGCTTCGGAATCTGTAGCGGACCGCCCAGCATCAAGCTACCGCGCGCATTCGCGTATGCCGGCTTATCGACCTCGGAACCCGTGACCGAATAGCTGCGGGCGTCCCAGACGGAATTGTCCAGGCTGAAAGACGCCATGGCCATGTACATGGTGCGGGGATCTTTTCGTCCGTTGCCGAACGCCATGGCATTCGGTTTGCCTTGCCATCCAGGAGGAGGCGGTCCCATTGCTCCGCCGGGACCTCCAGGTCCGTCGCCCGAGCCTCCACCAGGACCTCCACCGCCAGGAGGAGGACCACCGCCACCGGGTCCTCCTCCAGCTCCAGGAGGCGGGCCGCCCCCGCCGGGGCCGCCCATACCCGCGGAGCGAATGCCAGTTTGCGCGTTGCCAGGGCCATCGCCGTTAGGTCCACCCATGCCCGGTGCGCCCGTGCCCGGTCCGCCGGGCCCCATATCCATCCCCATCCCTCGCGGTCCCCAGTCACCCGCAGGAGGCATGCCCAGGGCGCTGCTCATGCTGCCCTGCACGATGAACGAATTGGCGGCACTCTGGCTGAGGTCGGCTATTTCCTCTTTTTTGATCGTGCCCTCACTTTCGAGTGCAGCCGTCGTGGAGGATTGGTTCACGCTCAGCCGCTGAAAACTGTTGGATGCCGAGGCGACTGGCGCGTCGGATTTCCCCTTCCTGGACGAGCGTGAAGTCTTCGCAACCGGCTGAACGTCCGCGGTCGGCTGCATGCTTTTCAACGCCTGAGACGCCTCCGCGGAAGGCGCGGGAACCGAGCTGGACGCAGCGGTTTCCGTGGGCTTCTCCGCGCTGGGCTGCTCCACAGCGGGCAGTGCGGGCATCGCCGCGACGGCAACTTGACGCGGCGGCTGAACGCGATTCAGGTGCGCGATTAGAGCATCCTCGGTCATGAGATGGAGATCCCACACCGCAGCGGGTGCGGGCGAGCCAGTGACGAATTGGCGCGTCAGCGGCTCGAACCCCAGCATTTCGACTTGAACTTGCCACGTGCCATCCGGCAGATCGGCAAACTGGAAGGCGCCTTGATCGTCCGTCGTGGTGATGAACTTTCGTTCGCCCTGCACGGCAGTCACCGTGGCGCCCGGCACCCGTAGTCCGCGGGACTGGACGGTCCCGTGGTATTCGGCGGCTGTCAGGGTCAGGACTGCAAGCCAGCCGAGCGCGAGATACCGCAGCCGGTTGCGAATGTTGTTCGAGGCCATCTTGATTTGCGTCCATCCACCCGGACCGATCCGAGCGCGGGACTGAGTCCCCCGGAAGTCGAGGGAGGTGATCGAAACACCGGGAAACTCAGTCCCGACACTTCTATAAGAACCCCTCCTGATACCCCATGTTTCACCGCAGGCCGGTAACTTAACCTTCTTTACCAAGGCTTTACAAATCAAGCGTTAGCAAGACCTTACGCGCTGTTGCCGGACCGTTCGCGGCGATACAGAAACCGCACACCCCGGATCGCGGATGCCCGGCTGGCGTTGTTTCCGGATCGGCGTAAACCGCCACAAACATCTCACGATCGGTCTGCGGCGGTCCCGTGCAGGAATGGCACAGAGCTGTGCAGATCCGGCAGTCCGTTTAACTCCGATGATGAAAACAGTCCGCCGCTACGCCAGCACAGAACCGCGAGCGAGAGGGCGGTCAATGCCGGATACCGCGGCACCGTTACGGTCGCGGTGGATATTGCCAGGGACCGCTCTCTATCGTTCGCGGTGCTGTGTTCGGGGAGGATGGGCGTGCGGTTCTCAGGAGTGGGGGTGACCGGTCTTCTGGTCACAGCGAGACCTGCGCTGACAGCACGTGGCCCGGTGCAGAAGGCCCGTGGGCTGTTATGTGCTGTCTATGCGTAGCCGCTATCAACTCCAGCGCGGGCCTGCCTGCGCTTCGATCGCTATGCGCGGAGCGTGTACGGACTCGCGAAACGAAAACAGGTTTTTGTTGTCGTCTGCAAGCCTATGATTCTAAAGGATCGTATTCATGAAAACGAAAACTCGTTTTCGTTTGGGCCGCATGAAGGCTTGCGGGCGGCGCCAGATTCCTGACGGGATCCCGGGTTACCGCACAGGTCGATAGCGGGACATCCACGTCGAGGTCAGAAGCAGATCGCGGCTAAGCCTTGTTCCGCTCGTAGTCGAACGGTTCGTTGACCATGTGCAGGCGCGGTTCGTTCCCGCGCGGCAAGTAGACCGATCGCAGGGGCGTGCGCGGGAAATCGGTGAGTTTGCGCGGGACGGCGCGGCCGCCCACCCACTCGTAGACCGGAATCTCCCAGGGATTGAAGGTATCGGTCAGTCCGCGTTCCTTGGCGATGCGGTAAAGATGCACGTTCCCCGGCTCGTGCCCGCCCAAATACAGGCCGATTACGTCCAACCGGAAATTCTGTTTGCTGAACATGACCAGGTTCGTGAGGTGGTCCGAGCCGATGTCGAAGCCATCGCCGTCCCGTCCGTAAATGCCTTCGATGATGTTCAGCCCGGTGTTCAGAGTGCTCTGGTTGTCGCACGTCTTGTGGGCCCAGATCTCCTGGGTCATGGGCGTGAGGCGCGCTCCATTCTGCCCAGCCCCCATGGTGTCGTAACGGGCATAACCCATTTTCGTGTGGCGCGCAAAAAAGTCTTTCAGGTACGCCTCGGCGCGCGGATTCATATCCGGCTTCATGTGGTCAGGCACGCCCGTGACGCCCAACCAGTCGGAGCAGAAGGCAGTGAAGGGATGCGCGACCAGACCCTGTTCGTTTTTCACTGACAGAGTCATGCCCATGGCGTGCGACTTCCACTTCGCGACATTCAGGAGCCACGTCCCGGGCTCGCCCACCGGCGCGTAATGCGGAATTCGAGAGAATACGACTCCGCCAGGCACCTTGCTCCAGTTCGTCTGGTCGCACTCTCGCAGTTGGCGCGGGCGGCGAACCGAATCGTTCGTGGCAATACCGAGCCGCTCGTTGATGTCCACAAAACCGCGCACGTTCCAACTGGGATACTCAGTGGATTCAACGAAGTTGAAGTTGGACAGCCCAATCTCCTTGAGTCCCATGACCAGCCCTTCGTAGAACTGCGCGTCCGTACCGACGCCCCAGTTCTCCTCGGCCGGGCGCGAAGAACCGATGATCCCCGTAGCGTTCGGCTTGAGCACGATGCGGTGCGTCACGGGAACGCCAGCGCGCTCCATAGGCACGAAGATCTCGCGTGCTAGCGAGAGTCCCGCATTCCGCTTGGCCTCCAGGTCCATCTTGTGCGGAACGTGCGTGCGGCAGATAAACACCGCCTTGGGATTGGCTTCAATGTCGGGATGCAGGCCAAAATACGGCTGCGCCACGCGCGCGGGCTCAGCCCCTCGAGCCCAGCACGCCGCGCCCGCCGCGCCTAGGCTCGTGCGGACGAAATTCCTTCTGGTGAACTCCATGCCCACCTCCTGTCCATTTCGA
>Ga0181528_10000233_pt1 | contig 48840 bp, 34 predicted proteins | sample PEATcosm2014_Bin_47_FD_119742 | JGI IMG/M metagenome (GOLD analysis project Ga0181528, IMG submission 119742) | Peatland microbial communities from MTU Mesocosm Facility, Houghton, MI, USA - PEATcosm2014_Bin10_10_metaG | ecosystem: Environmental > Terrestrial > Soil > Wetlands > Peat | place...
CCGAGCCAGGATTTGTACTGGTTATAGCCCTCGACGGCGAGGTAACCCTTAGAGCCGTAGAAGATGTTGCCGACTGTTTTGGGAGGATCCTCGCGGGGAGGGCCATCATTGATCCCGGCTTCGTGGTTGCTCATCCAGTGGCGGACCTCGAACACAAGCATCTTCTTCTTGCCGCCTTCATCGAACTCGAAGGTGGAGACGAGGGTGTTGGGAGTCTGCTGATCGTCGTCGAACATGAAGTGGCCGCCAATGGAACTGATCTTAGTGGGGTGCTTGACGTTGAGGCCCCAGCGACAGATGTCCATTTCGTGAATGCCCTGGTTGCCGAGGTCGCCGTTCCCGTAGTCCCAGTTCCAGTGCCAATTGTAATGGAATCGGTTCTTGGAGAAGGGGCGCTGGGGCGCGGGACCGAGCCAGAGATCGTAGTTGACGCCAGGGGGCACGGAGGAATCGGGCTCTGTGCCGATGGTGTCGCGCCACCTGAAGCAGAGACCGCGGGCCATGTACACATCGCCGATGACGCCCTCCATCACGCTCTGCATGGCTTCGCGCACAGCGACGCCGGAGCGGCTGTTCGTGCCGTGCTGCACCAGCTTGTTGTACTTGCGGGCGGCTTCCACCATTTGCCGCGCTTCGAAGATGTTGTGCGAGCACGGTTTTTCGACGTACACATCCTTACCAGCCTGAAGGCCTGCGATGGTGATGAGCGCGTGGGTGTGGTTGGGCGTGGCGATCGAAATGGCGTTGATCGATTTGTCTTCGAGAAGCTTGCGGTAGTCGGTGAAGGCAGCGGGCCTCTTGCCGCTGGTCCTTTCGATTTCGCCTAGCCGCATGTTGAGAACGCTCTCGTCGATGTCGCAGACGGCTGCGATCTCGACGTTCTTCATGGCGAGATAGGCACTGATGTGCGAGTCGCCCTGCCCCCGCACGCCGACGCATGCGATGCGAATGGTGTCGTTCGGCGAACTCTTGGCGGCAAACGCCGCGCCCGTTGCTGCCGAGATTCCTATGAAGTACCTGCGGTTCATATCATCACCTATTCTCCAACAGAGTAACACGGCGACCGGAGTATTGACAAACTTAACTGTTCTTTTACTTGTGCTTAATGCTGTTTTCTTTGGCCTTGGTGACAGTTAGGCGGAAGAATAAAAAATGTATTGTCAGCAGGCTCTTCATTGTCGCGGAGGTACATTTCATGAGAGTGCGTCAATCAGTCGGGGGCAGTCGGCCTTCGCTCTGAACCGTCGGTACCATCGACGGAAAACCTCCTCCAGTTCATCGTTCAGAAACTCCGTCCGAATCTGCAGTAGGATTTGGGCGCCTCGCAGTCTCCAGTGCATCTGCGGCTTCTTCACTAACCGGCGGCCGACCGCTTGGTTGATGGTGGATTCGACGAACGCCCTGCTGATCGTCCCCCCGTGGCGCCGGCGCTCGCCGAAGTTCGGAATGAACTGGCAGTTGTTGCGTATGTATGTCTCGAACTCGGTAAAGCCCGCGGCAACCTCTTCCGCCGGTGTGCAGCGCACGTAGATCAAGCTCAGATCCACTATCAGGTTGCCCAACCGTTCGAGCACCTCCTCGGCGTTGCCGTGCCAGACCAGGTGCTTCACGCTTTCCCGCCCCTTCGACACATCGGCACCGCCCTCTGGCCGCACTAACTTCAATGCCTTGACATGAGTGACGGTCAAGACAGATCACTGTGCGACCAGACTAGACGATCCGTGATGATGCTCGAATACATATGCCTCCACGCTCGATGTGGGATCTGTATTCTGGCATGGCATGTGTGGAGGAAGCGCAGTCCACCAACTGGGCGAACTTCGCGATATTCTGCTCCGACCATAGCCAAATGCCGACTTGGGGTTGCTCAAAGCCAGCGGCGCCGGAAAACCTGACGCGTGACGAGCCCGCCGGAACCGCGCAGCCGTACCATTTCCAGTGACTCTCATATTGCCTCACTTCCTTCCATGGCTCTACATCGGGTACGTAGTAGAAGCCGATGTGCCCGGCTGCGGGATCGTCCGATAGCATCGACGAACTGCCGGTTAAAGCGACCGCTTTTGAATTCAACCAGGCTTCACAGCGGCTCGGCCAGTATTTCGTACCAGGGTATTCGACTAAGAGCAGCAGTCTTCCGTCGCCCACGTCTTTCGGGATACTCACCTCGCATTCAATCTCGAATGAGCTGGACGGGACCGGTCCGGACTTCATCGTGAACCACTCGTTCTGTGGCAGCAGGTGAACAGACTGGCTTACGATCCGTCCTCTGAGTTCCGACGCCGGTCGTGGGGCCAGGCGGATGCTGCGCGCGGCGCTGTGCGGTTCGAGCCATTGCACTGCATCGGTCGCCGGATCCGCAACCAAGCGCGTCTCACCGCCTTCTTTGTACCATCTCGCTCCGATCGCTACCGGCTCCTGGAGACGCTCCTCGGGCACGATTTCGAGGAACAGCAGTTCCCAGGGTGCCAGCATCAACTGGACAGTAGAATCCGTCCGGATCTCTCTTGCGATGCCGCGGCGATAGGGATACTGCGTGTAGCAAATGGCCTTGCGGAGAGATTTCGGCGCACGCGCCGCGCGCAGGTCCAGCGCAAATGCCTGGGTCGCGTTGGACGGATTGCGCACGACGAGGATGCCGCGCGCGCCCAGCCAATGGGCGTACATGTAGGGCTCGCCGGCCTCGACTCGTGATGGCACAACCACCGTATTGCGCAGAATCTCCTGATTCGTCCGCGCCCATTTGAGAAGCCCTGCGTAAATGCGCCAATCATCGCCGGTCATGAACTTGGGATTGAGGTAAGTGGACAGGAAGAATCGGCCGCGTCCGAATGCCATAGCGGCGTGGTTCGGAAATCCCGCAGCCCGGTCGCAATGCACGATATCGAAATACTGGACCGCGTTCTGTGGCAACCAGAACTCGCGCAGTGATGAGAAGATGTAATACTCGCGCGCGTTGGTGTGAGATTCCCGATAGTCTGGCGCCGGGTTCAACCCGGGCGGACAATCGCTCCCGGAGTTGCCCCAGACCGAATCGGAGTACTTCAGTATCCAGGGGCTGATGTAGTTCGCCAGCGAATTCATGTACGTGGGCTCGCTCACCAGGTTCGCGCTCGCCTGCTTGGAAACTGCGAGCAGTTCGAGCGAATAGCGCGCCAGGGGTTCCACCGAATCGGCGCCGGGAAGCAGATCATGATGCCCCACTGGCTCCTCGGCGACGAAACCGTCGTACTTGATGTGGCTCAGGTTATTGTCCTGAATCAGCTTGGGCAACTGGGCCTTCAACGCGTCGCGGTACTTTGGATCAGCCAGCGACAAGGCGAAGGCCTGTCGCTTACCCTGTTCGTTGCGCCGCAGGACGACGTAACCTTGCGAGTCCAGCCACTCGTAGTCGCAGGCGGGAGGATAGGTTTCGCTCGGCGACATCCACAGCCCCAGACGCGCATCGGCGGTCTCGACTATGCCACGAATGTCGTCGAATCCGTGCGGCAATTGCTCCCTGTCTATCTCCCAGATAGAGCGGGGATTGCTCCAGCCCATGTCTGTCGTCACGATATCGAAGAAGACTCCGTGCCGATCGTAGAGTTCTTCCTTCAGCGTCCGAATCAGATTGAGGTTATCCTCCTGTTTGACCACAGTGGGCAAAGTCCACCAGGAGTTGTAACAGGCGGTCAGCTTCGCCGGGGCCAGACGGACATCCTCCAGGTATTCAAGAAATGCCTCCCGGACTGCGCCCGCCTGCGAAACCCCAATCACGGTTGAATTCAGATCAACCCATTCTTCGCCAACCTTTATCCCGCCCGGGCGGCTGCGCAGAACGAATCCCTCACGGGTGTATTGGTTAAATGCGGCGACGAATTCGACGCCCGCGAACAACGTCTCGCAATAAATGGGATGGGATCCGAACTTGAGCCGGTCCGCAGTCATCGATTGCCAATTCCGGCGGATTCCCATCCAATTGTCGAGATCCGCGCGGAGCAACCGACGCTGCCTATCCGTACGACGTACCGAGACTTGCTTGCGCAGATACTGTTTGCCGGCCGGTAACGTATACCGCACGCGGACTGCCAGGTCGTTTCGGCGGAATTCGATCTGGATCTCGTTGTCAGAATGTGAAAGCACGTCCGCGCGGGCCGAAGACGGAAGAAAAACCTCGCAGCCCTCAAACTCGACTGCAATGTCTTCGGCGGGCAGTTCGAACGCCTCTTCAGTCAGGCGACTTCGGAACCTGCGCGAAACCACTTTGCCTTTCGACAAGGTCATCGAAAACTCAATCGCGTCGTTGCGCAAGGAGAACGAGTCTGGGCCCGCCGCACCCAATCGCGGCGCGGCCATTGCGAAGGCCAGCGCGCGCGCCCACTCCCGCCGGTTAGTCGTGCTCGACACCGTGTATGGCCTCCTGTCAGAAACTCACCTTGGAGCTTATATGGAGCAGTTGAGGATTCGAATCCATGCCGTTGACGGCATAGGCCAGCATCCAGACCGAGCATGCCATTTATTGCGCAATCGGGACTGGCGTCACGATGTCCTCCGGAGCCGTTGGATCTCCGGCGGCTGGCCCATGCCAGACGCTAGATCCAAACGTAGTGATGTAGATCTTTGAGGAATCGTCAGGATCCACAATCACGCGGTGGCCCCACTTGAAGTTATAGCCGCGAATCCGTTTCCAGTGAAGGCCGTAGTCGGTGGATCGGTAAGCGCCAGCGTCGAAGCCGCAGACATAGAGCGTATCTGGAGCCTTCGGGTCGATCGTTACATCATAGACGTGCTGCGACTGGCTGAATACATTCCGCCAGGTTCGGCCGTGGTCGTCTGAAAGAAAGACACCGCCTCCCGTGTCTACGCCCGTTCGACCCTGGCCCCAAGCGGCGAGATACATGCGACCGTTATCGCGCGGGTCCAGCGCTAGCCCGCTCGGCCCGTTGCAGCCATCGGGGAGAGTCATTTTCTCCCAATGTTCCGCGCCGTCGGCTGATCTGTACAGGGCGCCCCCGCCGCGTTCGCCGTAACGGCCGGTGTTGTTGCGAGCCAGAATGAGGTACAGCACGCCATCCTCAGCCCTGACAATCCGCCAGGCAAAGGGCTTTCCCTCAGTGATGCCACGGTTCTTCAACTGCCAGGTTTTCCCGTTGTCGTTGGATCTGTACACGCCGGTCCCAAACCCACATGCATAAAGAGTTCGCCGGCCGATCGGACTTCTGGGATCGAGTAGGATGTGCGTGATCGCCGTCTCGACCATTCCGGTGTTCGACCTAATCCAGCGCCGGCCGCCATCGGTCGAAACGCCAACGCCGCCCACATAGCTCGTTGGATTCTCCTCGTGCCACATCTTGGGGCGAGGCAAGTCGTGGACCGCGCTGAAGGCGCCCCACATCAGGCCTTTCACTTCCGGATCGAATGCGAGCCAGTAGGTCGTATTCCGCCAGCGCTCCGGCACGCCGTTTGTCGCGCTCTCCCAGGATTGGCCGCCGTCGTGGCTGTGAAAGCTGCCAATGTCGGTGTAATCGATGAAGACATGCTTGGAGTCGAAGGGGTCGAACTGCACGCCATAAGTGGTTGTGACATCTAACCCTCGCGTGGTCCACTGGTTGTCTCCCACGCGGACCGAGTTCACCTGCGCCCATGTCTTCCCGCCATCCAGCGTCCGGAACGTGCGGAACAGATCGGTGGCATAGCAAACGTCGGGATTACCGGGCGCGACGCCGAGACTGCCTGGAGCGTCGAAGAAGACATTGTCGCCGCCACCGGCAGCGCGTGGCTCGATCCAAGATGCGTCAAGGTTCAACGCGGGTCGAGTCGACTCGCGAAATACGATCGACCAGCGCCGGCCACCGTCCACAGTCTTGGCTATGCCGTTGTAAAGGTCCTCATGGCGCTCGCCCAGCTTGAGATTACGGAACCCGGCGTAGGCGATGCGCGCGTTGTGGCCCGAGGTGGCTACCGTCTCGAAGTGCCCGGATTGCGGCCCCAGCGCGGGTGTTCGTTCTTGCCAATTGTGCCCTCCGTCTTCGGTGACGTACAAAGCTCCCTTGGGCGTTGTCGCATAGAGATAGGTCGTGCCATTCGACTCTCCAACGCTGGCATTAACCAATTCCTCGCCCGGACCGGCTTGCGCTTCCCACTTGCCGCCCGAATAGCGGTACACCCCCTTATTGCCGATGGCCAGCAGTCCGCCCGCTGTGTACCGCAGGAGGTAGATGTGCTCCGCGGGGAACTCGTGCTGACGCTGGAAGGACACGCCGCGGTCGCTCGAGGCCAGGAGTAGCGATCCGCCAGTTTGCGGGTCCGCGAACGCCATTTGGATGATGTTTGAGTCCTTTGGGTCAACCGCAATCGCTCGGATGCTCAAACCGGGAATGTAGCTCTTGTCGCCGGTTGTCAGACTATAGTTCGAGTGATCCCCGTTCTGGTGCTCAAGCGTGTTGTTACCAGGATTGGGGAAGAGCATGCGCCAAGTACGGCCTGTGTCTTCGCTACGCCACAAAGCGGCGTTGCCAGCGTAGATGACTTTGGGATTCCGCGGATCGAAGGCGAACGTCTCGATGACCGTTCGCAGGCCGAACAAGCGCCAAGACAGGCCGCCATCCAGGGTGACGTAGCCACCAGTCATGTCGCAGTGTTCGAGGACAATGTTTGAATCATGCGGGCTGATCGTAGGCGCGATCATCGTTCCACCACCGCCGGGCCCGATGATTCGCCACGCGTCGAACCGCGGCGCCGGCCCCGGAGTATCGGCGCCTGCCAGTGCGAGCGCAATAGGGAAGAATGCGACGAACGAACTCCATCTCATGGCTGATCTCCTGCTTTAAGTCTTCGCTCGTACAAGCGCCAACGTGAATACGGATCCAACGGTTCGAGTGCTCACGGAACAAGCTGCACGGCAGCAAATCCGTTGGGTTTGAGATCGATGGAAACGCGGCCGTTCCGGATGGGCAGCGGCCGGATGGGACGTTCCAGCAAGTCCGTCAGAACGGCTTTCCGGAAACCGGCAACGCCCAGTTCGAGCGGACCTGCGCGACCCGCTGTCTCCCAGATCCGCAATAGCCGTCCAGTCTCTTCCGCCGGCTTGAACGCGGTCGCCACGGCGCGATGCGCATCGATACTCAGGCCGATTGACGCGTGGCCAGGTAGTTCCCCAAGAGCCGCTAACAAGTGATTCGACACGCCACTGCTCCAGGCCACGGTTTCTGCGTTGTCGTATGCGCCCGCGTGCGCGCGCAAAGAGTAGCGGAAGCGAAAGTCGGTGCTCCCGCCTTGATCGTGGATAATCTCGGTGTAGTCATGATCGTTGCCCAACGCCTCGAAGCCGACCCCGCCCAGATCGCGCCGCAGGGCAAATGCATCGATCGAGGCCACCGTTACGCCCGGACCATGTGTTGGACTGGCATCCACAAACCCCTGCACGGCGAAGCGGCGCGTGTCGCCGCCCGGCAGCATGTCGCCTTCGGGTTGCTGCATGGGCCGGATGACGGCTCCCATCGTCTCCACATGTTGCACGGCGCCCAGGGCGGCGACCGGAAACATTTGCGTGAGCCTTTGCTCGCCTTTCGTGACCGGTTTGTGAATGCGGATATCGAAATCGATGCGGTCCAGGTCCGCGTAGATCGTGACACGCGAAATCACATCGATGCCTTCCGTTGCGCCATGGATTCTCAGCCGTGCGAAAACAGGGCCGGTCGCCTCCACTTCGGTCGTCACGCCCGAGAGCCGGTGTTCCATGCCGCTGAAGAAGACCGTCTGTCCAATTGTGTAGGCGCTGCCCGGCGTCAGGAGTTCGACTCCGGAAGTCTTATCCCGCAGGCTTGAGATCCCACCCGCCGCGGTATCGACCTTGAGCCTGTATCGCGCATTCTCCAACCCGGTGTTGGTGGCCCGGAGACGCGTGTTGGGCTCTGGCGCTGTCGTCTGCCGCTCCAAACCGACCGTCGCAAAGTCGAATGCGCCGATGTTCGGCGACACGAAATACAGCATCCGCTTCCCGTCTTCCAAAACGAACTGAGCCGGGAGCGCCCGACCCTGCCAGGAAACACCGTTTACGCCTTCTGCAGCTTCGATTCTGACCAGGCCGGCGCGGGGAGCGGAGAGAGGATTGAACAGGCTGACATGCCCGGTGTCGGCCCTCAAACCAGCAGCCTTCCAGCCCTTCTCAGTCAGGTCCCCGGCCAGCCGTTGCAGTTCCTCGCCCCACTGGCGGCGGAGTTCCGAATTGACGCGCCGGTTCTCGTCGTCGGTTCCGTTCCAGGCATGATCGGCCAGCATGATCCAGTTCCATTCCGCTTTCAGGCGCTCCTTGCGAGTGTTCTCGAGCGTGCCTGCGGAGCGGGCAAGCAGCGCCTCCGCGGAAAGCAAAGCGTGCTCGCCGGCACGTTCTGCCGCGACATAGCGCGCCAGAGCGACTGGCCACACATCCCAAGAATGGCCGAAGTCCCCGCGCAGTGCAGGCAGCGTCGGTTTCGCTGCATCCACTGCGTCGAAAAACATCGGCAGCGTGGCGTTAATGAGCCGGGCGTGGGACCCGGATTGCGCGTTGTAACGGATGATCGCGTCCGCAAAACCGGCCGCGCGGTTTCCATTGGTGGGATTGTTATCGCCATGCGTGCCGCTCGCCAGGATCAGCGGCGTTGGGTATTCGTCCAGTTGCTGATAATGCGGCAACCATTCTCCAGCGATTCGCCCGGGCTTTTCGAGGATGTAGGCGCCTTGGACATAGTTCGCGGCCGCAGATGCGAATTTGTCCATGACCACGCGAATTCGCCCGCCGTCCGGTCCTTCCCAAACGAAGAGCGGCGGGTTCTGGAGCGCCGAAAATGTCGAGTCGAAGTTGTAATAAGGGACTGAGAGCCAGCGGAAGCCGCTTGCCGCGAGAATTGACGCGGCGCCCCAGGGAAGGGCGGGCTGCTCCATATGTTCCGCCACATCCAGGCGGGCGCCCCACTCCCGCTGCATGCGGCGTGCGGGATACAACGTACGAATCATGCTTTCCGTGCTCTGAAACCCCCAAAGCGCGTTGTTGTACTTCGGTCCAATATAGATCCGCCCTTCTTTAACTCTCCGGATAAACTCCTGCTTCCGCTGCGGATAATACTCGAAAAATGCATCTGCTTCCTGAGCGACGGAGAGGTTGTACCGGTCGCGATTCTCGAACGCCTCGCCTTCCGTGCGCGTCATCTCATCGAGGTGTGCTCGCACCACATCGGCATAGGCGCGGCGGGTCTTCTGTTCATCAAAGCCCCACGTGTAGTCGGAGCAGGCGTCGTTCGTGACGTAGATGGTCCACTTCGACGGATCCTGGCGGGGCTGACCTGCGACCGGCATGAGGCACAACAACAAGGGCAACAGGATCCTTAGCTGCCTGTGGCAGAAATCTCCGATCCGCTGAGGTTCAGCGGATCGGCCCTGTAAGCCGTTGAAATTCAAAGGGGAGTGTTTTTGACATCCGCTGATTTTCAGCGGTTTGCGATTTCTGCCTCGGACCGTTAGGTGGCTCATCGCGGCTGTATAGTGCACAATCGTCCTCCCAAGAGAGATTTCTATAATCATTCCCATCCACGATGGGCTGAGACTTTTGATCTCGCGTGTCGTTGAGACTGGTTACTCAGCGGTCGCACCGCTCAACGCCAGCGTTCGCGCGCGATTCTCGGGCCGCCCGCGGATGCCGAGATTCAGATGAAACAATTTCCCGCCCGTGTAGACCGCGCCAGGGTCGTAGCCGGGAGGAGCCAACGGCAGCGAATCGGAAAGACCCGCCGAAGTGATGAAGATGTCGGTACAGTCCGGACCGCCAAACGTGAGGCAAGAGGTCTGCGATGCCGGCGTGACGATGCGGCGTTCAATCCTTCCATCCGGGTCGTATCTGATGACACACCCTCCGAACCAGTGCGCACACCAGACGAATCCTTCCGCATCGACTGTCAATCCGTCGGGAACGCCCTCTTCGGATGGAACCTTCACGAAGACCCGCCGATTACGCAGCGTTCCCTCCTGCCGGTTGTAATCGTAAGCGAAGATCAAACGCGCGGCGGAATCCGAAAGGTAGAGGGTCTGGTAATCGGGTGAAAACCCCAGGCCGTTTGAAAGGTGGATGCCCTCGTCGACAACATGGACGGAACCATCGGTATCGGCCCGGAACAGGCAGCCCAACTCGTAATCGCTGCGATTCGGATCGTAGAGGCACGAGCCGGAATACACGCGGCCTTCGGGATCGGCGATGCAGTCGTTGAGGACGCACCTCCGGCCTTCCGCTTCGTCAGCGAGGAGCCGCGGGCTTCCCTTTCCGTCCCACAACCAGAAGCCAGTTGAATTCGTCACGACGAACCCGCCGGACTCGCGCAAAGCGAAGCCCGCCAGTTCGAACCCCTGGCGCACCAGTTCATGCCTGCGCTCCTGCCACAGATAGCGATAGAAGCGCTGGCCGGTAATGTCGGTCCAATATAGAATCTGATTCCGGTTGTCCCAGATGGGGCATTCCCCACAGAGATCGCCGTAGTCCGCAATAACTTCCATATCGAGCATCTGGTTAGTCTCCGGTTTGTCCTATACTCTCTTGGGCCACTGGCAGTGGCGTTTCATGAGCGATCTCGCCCGCTTTGAGCAGCCAGGCCTCGCGGCCCGTGCGGCTCATCCACCAAACCAAAACGCATCCCGCCGCCAACCATACACCTACCAGCGCTGGGGCATACAGGAGAGGCGCGGGAGGAAGCGGGACGATTGCCTCCACGCCTACCCAAAGCAAAGCAACAGTGGAGATCAATGGGCAGATGGCGTGCTGCCAGAGGCGGAATTCTTGCCGCTTCTCGCCGCGATAAAATCGATACACGCCATAGTTGCTTACGCCGTATACGAAGACCAGCCCCAGAGTGATCACCACGCCCATGAAGTAGTACTCCTGTTCGGGTCCAATCCAGAAGCCGAGCCCCAGGCCGACCGCTAGCGTAATCAGAGTCTGCAGCCAGATCGCGTTCGAAGGCGTGCGATATTTCGGATGCACCTGGCCCAGCACGCGCGGGAGCGCTCCGGAACGTCCCATCGCAAAGAAAACCCGCGTCGCCGCGTTCGTGCAGGCAATGGAGACTGCCACTACGGAGTTCAAGACGGCAATGAAGACAAGTACCCACGCCTTCCCCCAGAGCTTCCTGGCGAGCACAAAACAGGGATTCTCCGCCGAATGGACAAACCCTCCGATATTGGCGGTACCCCATCCGGCAAGCACCGCCCAGGAGCAGAACACGAAGAACAAACCAGTCAACAGGATCGATCCCATGATGGCGCGGGGCAGGTTGCGGCGCGGATCTTCGCTCTCTTCCGCCAGCGGGGCGACGGCATCGAAGCCAGTGAACAGGAAAATGGAAAAGACCACGGCCAGATATAGCCCGTTCGCACTCGGAGCCCGTGCGGGCAAGTAGGATTCGACATTCAGCCCTCCTGGTCCGGGACGCGCAAGGCCAAACCCGCACAAAGCCACTACGATCAGGATTTCCGCGGTTGCAAGAAACGCCATCACTCCGGTGGAAAGCGCGATGCCGCGATAGACCAGGGTGGTGATTAGCACCGTAGCGATCAGAAAGAAAAGCCACCAGGGGAATCGAACACCATATTCCACGCGCATCGCGCTCTCGAAAAAGAACCCCATGAACGCGAGGTTGATCGCAGTGGATGTGGGGTCGTACAGGAAGTACAACCAGGCAGTCAGAAAGCCGGCCCTCGGGTGAACCGTACGGCTGATATAGGTGTAGTAGCCTCCGGCGGATGGGAGATGCCGGGCTAACTGCATCAACGAAACTCCGAGAGTCAGGATGATGACGAAGGCCAGCAAGTAGGCCAGGGGAGCGGTAATTCCTGCGATGGAAGCAACAAACTGGATTGAAAGCACCAGGCCTACCGCAGGTGCGATGTGCGTAATGCCCTGCATTAGAATCGCGGGGAATTTGAGCGCGCCAGCACGTAATTCCGTCGTTGCGATAGTATGGCTCCGCGTGGCTGGCTGGCTTACTCGCATGGGTTCGCGTGAATGTCAAATGCTGATGGAAGACTGGGCCAGAACTCCGCCATCGCACACGAGTTGCGATCCAGTGACATAAGCGGAATCGTCGGAGAGTAACCAGAGGACGGCTTTGGCTGGATCCTCGGGCTGCGCCAATCGACCCAGCGGAATCTGTTTGCAGATCCGTTCGCGCAGCCCGGCAATTTCGTCCGGGGCAACGTTATTCCACATCAAGCCCGTTTCGGTGGCTCCGGGCACGACAGCGTTCACGCGAATCCCGTAACGCGCGTAATCGATCGCCAGGCAACGTACGAGTGAGGAGATGCCGCCCTTGGTGGAACTATATGTGCCAGCCCCGAACGAGGGTGAGGCGACGAATCCCGACGCGGAGGATGCGCACACGATTGAACCGCCGTGCACTCCCGCTGCCAGCATCAGCCGCAAGCCGTGCTTGCATGTCAAGAAGACGCCGGTCAGATTCGTGTCCACCACTTTGCGCCAAGTCGCCAAGGGTAATTCGTGGATCAGTCCGCCAATATCGATACCCGCGTTCGCGAATATGCCGTAGGGCGCGCCCAGCCGGCTGGCGGCCTCATCGAATGCTCGTTCTACTTGCGGCTCGTCTGTGACATCGCAGGCCAAGGCAAGCGCCGCTTTGGATCCGAGCGCTATCGCACGTTCAGCGGTTTCGTTTGCGGTTTGGGCGTTCGTGTCAAAGACCACCACCCTGTAGCCACGCCGCGCACACAAAAGAGCACATGCTCGCCCGATGCCCTCGCCCCCGCCGGTTATAAAGACCGTCCGGTCGATGTTCGCAGGATTTTCCATACCCGTACACCCCTCTCCAAATGAACGCATTTCAAGACAATGCGATGGGGAAATGTCTTTGCGTAGACTCACTATATCATGCGGTATGATAGGTATGATAGACGACTTCAGAAGGCTCTCTGTCCGCACCGAAGATCGAACCAGGCAGGCTCAGGAAGGCAAGGATCCTACCTGCGGCTCGGCCGACTCGCTGCGCGTTCCCTCCGCCGCGGCGAAGGCATCCACAATCGTATTGCCGGAGTAGCTGATGTGGTCGATCATCGCTTGGCGGGCTTTGTCTGGATCGCCCTCTCTGATGACGTTATAGAGATCCCTGTGGGATGTCAGTTCGTGCTGCTTAAAGGCGCCAAGATCCTCGACACTCGATTCCAGAAGTTCCCCGGCTTTGGCCATCAGATGCGTGAACGAGCGAACGAGTTTTACGAGGACGGTATTGTGGGTTGCTCGCGCGATGGCGCAGTGAAACTCCGCCGCTATGTTCGCGACGGTCTCTCCGCGCTGGATGGTTCGGTCAATTTGGGTGATCGCGTCCTCCATCAGCCAGAAATCCTCAGCTTTGGCCCTCTCAGCGGCCAATGCGGCAATTCCGGATTCGACGATCTTGCGGGTCTCAATCACATCGAGGATCGCCTCTTTTTCCAGGAGAATCGCCAGCACGTCGGCATTGATCACGTACTCCGGTGAGACTCTCTTGACGAAACACCCCATACCGGGCCGAATCTCGATCAGACTCAGCACCGCCATCATTTGCAGCGCTTCCCGAATTCCAGTGCGACTCACGCCGAATTGCTCCACCAGTTCGTTCTGAGACGGCAGCCTGCTTCCTGGCTTAAACGTTCCCTTCTTGAGCCAGCCGATCATCTGGTTGAGCGACTGATTGGAAAGAGTGTCTCGAAGGGCGGGTGGCTTTCCGGCTTTGGGGTTTGGGCGCATCAAAGAAATCCTCCTTGGGTTCTCCTAGACTACCACTGGTCATACTGATCATACGCCGCAGTGCTGAGTCAAGCGATCGGTTATTCAACGCCGCTTTCCAGGCGGCACAAGCCGGAGCCACGGTCTGTGACGGCTATCGCCTCTCCACTGGTCTCAACTGCTTCAACAAGGACGTCAGTTCGGCAACGTCCGTCGCGGGTCCAATCAGCGTTTTCTTCAATGGGACCAAACTGCCAAGCTCTCCGGTTTCGCGGAATCCCGAGCCACTGATCAAGGCCACCGCGATTTCGTCCCTTCGGATGAGCGAATTCGCGATCAGCCGGTCCAAGGCCACGATCGAGACTGCGGCAGAGATTTCGGCGTAGATGCCCTCACGAGCGCCCAGCCTCTGCTGGGACCGCAAGGCCTCTTGATCGGAAGCGAAAAGGAAGCAGCCGCCGGAATCGCGGATAGCCGCGATCGCCTCTATCCCATCGGGTGGCAAACTCATCGCCAGTTTCGCCTGAAGAGTGGTCGGCACTGCAAACGTGGCTAGTGCCTTGAGGTCCTCCTCAGTCGTCGCGCCTTCTTCCAGACCGACTTCAAGCAGCCGGTAACCCGCTGGAAGAACTCCGACCAACCGAGGAAGCCTATCGGTGCGGCCTCTCCGCTTGAGATCCACAAAGCCGCGCCAGATTCCTGATAAGGTTCCACCACCACCGACCGGAACGATGATGCAATCCGGCACTGATCCCAAGTCTTCGAAGATCTCATAGCTGATCGTCTTGGCCCCTTCGGACTCATACGGGTTGGCACGACGGTACGTGGACGTCTCGTAGATTCCGGCAGCGCCGCATGTCTCGTGCACCCAGGAAAGGGCGTCCGCTGCAGCGCCCTGGTATTCAAGAACGATGGAGTTATACACCATCAGCGGAAGCAGTCGGCTGTCGGGAGCATTCGCCGGAGTGATGGCGATGTTTCGTATTCCGGCACGGGCAGCATAGGCCGCTGATGACAAGGCTGTGCTGCCGTCCGAATACAGCATGCAGGTGTCAAAACCGAACTCGATCGCCTTGGTGATCCCGATCGAAAGCGCGCGATCTTTGTGCGATCCCGTAGGATTTGCCGTCTCGTTCTTCAAATAGACCTTACGATCCCCATAGAGCCTGGCCCTGACGAGGGGCGTGTTGCCCTCGCCCAGGCTTATGATGTTACCGTCGTCACGAACGGGCAGCAGCGCCCCATACTTCCACATCGACTTCCTGGTTCGGTGAACGCCATGGAGTGGATCAGTGTAGTGAAACTCCAGCGCGCCGTGGCAAATGGCACATTCGGTCTGGTAGCTTTCCGTATCTGATTCCGACTTACATCTGACACACGTAACCGTGTACGCCACACCGCCGTCATGAGAAAGAGACCTGTCGTAAGCGGTTCGCTGTTCTTGCATGTGAGATTCCAAGTAAGCACGCCACGATCTCAAGGCAGTGCCGATGCGACCAGTCTATCATACTGCTCAGACCTGTAATTATTTCCTTTGATTAATAGCATTTAGGCAGGTACGGCGCAATGGCCATTCGCGCTGATATGATATGTGTGCTCACCGCGAGACCGTCCTCCGTCCCGGATTCCCAACGCACGGCGACTTGCGGTCGACGCGGCTTACTCCACACAAGCGATCACCGGCCCGGGCACGCGCCGTGGGCGCATTCCGTCCAAGCCAGGAAGCGCCTCCTCAGTGTTTCTCGCTCAGTTTCTGCTGCAATTCCTGGTTCAGCTGCTCTTTGATGGTTAGTTCGAGCTGTAGTTGCTTAACCTCCGCGTTCAGCTTCTGGATTTCGATTGGATCGGCGGAGGCGGGCTTGCCCGCCTCCGCGGCGATCGGAGCTGACTTCAAACCAGGTACTCCCGCCTGATGAGCGTGAACGCGCTCTCCTGCCAGCAGAGCCACCGCGGACGCTTTCGATTCGATGACGAGCTCGACCGGCGTGTAGCCCTCCGAAGTTGCCCGGATCCGGATCTGTCCCGGGGTATCGCCCGCGCGAACTAGCGCAGTTGCGGTCCCAAACTGCGCCTTCATCGGGTTGGCATGGTTGGACGCATCGCCGATGATCGAAGCGGGACCGCTCGCCTCAAAGGTTACATAGCTCGAGTCGAGTACCTTTGGCACTCCCTTGTTGTCTACGATCCTGGCGCGGACAGGCACGAAGTCGGATCCGTCAGCCGTTAGCCCGATACCAGCATCGTCCACCTCAAGAACGATCCCCGAGGAGCGTTCCGGGTACTTTCTCACTTCTCGAGTCACAACGTAGCCGCCAATCATTCCCTCCGCCACCATCTCAGCCCGGCTCGTGTTGACCCCCGATCCCAGGCCGACGCTATTGAAGTCGAAGGCATTGCGGAAGATCACCGGAGGATGCGGCAGCGACGGGTACCCAGTCTCCGGCTTCTGAGTCCCGATCACCTTCCCCAACCATGTCAGTCGCACCTCTTCGCAATTGGTCAGCACGATGACATCCTGACCGGAAACCTGCGTCAGTTCGTTGACGATTGAGACCATCGGGCCCGTGCGGATGCCAGGGAGATTGAAGGTAGGGTCGTACTGGCTCTTGTAAAGATAGTAGGCGTAACGAGGAATGCGATAGAGGTCCAGGAGACCCCCGCGGAAAGGGTCTGGATGGTAGCCGCGCTGGTGATCGATTCCGCACCACAGAGCCGCTCCGATTCGCTTCCGAGGAGCGCTGTAAACCGTTGCCAGGTCGCTGGCCCTGGTCATGAGCTGGCTGATGAGCGGGCGTTCCCCCCATTCCCGGTTGATTCGCACATCGGAGTTTTGAGAGGTCCAGTTGTCGACCTCGTCGCCATACTCGCGGTTGAATGTGTTCTTGTCGTCGTCCCCGTCGGCCCCGTAATAGAAGTCGAATCCGGCTTGCCTCGCAAGGCTCGAGTCCGCCACGGTGAAAGCGCCGGGGAATGGAAACTCCTCGTGGACGATCCGGTGCAGATCCTGGAGCATGGACACCGGCTGATTGGCGGTTTCGTTGAGCGCCGTTTCCCAAAGCAGAACCGCCGGATGGTTCCGGTCGCGCCGCACCATCGCGCGAGTATCCTGCCGGATGCGTTGCTCGAAGAGCGGCTCCTTGGCGTTGAAGAACTGCCAACCGGGTGTTGCGACCGTTACCAGGAGTCCCAACTCGTCACAGGCGTCCATGAAAGCGGGATCCAGCGGATAGTGTGCCGCCCGAATCACGTTCGCGCCACCTTCCCGAAGTAGTTTGGCATCCCTCCATTGGCCGGAATTGGGTAATGCATTCCCGACGTAGACGTAATCCTGGTGCCGGTTTGCGCCGCTCAGCTTGTGGCCAATGTATCTCTTGTTGACGAAGAACCCTTGCTCACCGCGCATCTCGAACAAGCGGATCCCGAAGCGGGTACGCAGACTGTCGACGACCTTCCCGTCCCGGACAACCTCGCTCCGGATGTAATGCAGGTAGGGATCGTCCGGGTGCCAGAGATGAACGTCGTTCGCGAGCATCGGCTGGACGAATTGCCGTGCGGCGCCGGGTGGCAAGCTGGCTGTCTCCTCTTTGCGTATCAATGCTTTGCCGTCGGCATCCTCCAGAATCGTGCGCAGCGTAAAGCTGCGCTCGACGCCTTCCTGATTCACGACTTCGGTTCTGATCTCCAGATCGGCGCTGGCTCCGTTGACGTCCTTGACGCCGGCGAACACTCCCCCGCCGGCAACTGTGTCACTCAGAACGTCATGCGTTACATGCAGAGGCGCTGTCCCAATCAGGTAAACGTCCCGATAGACGCCACCGAGATAGGTGAAATCCAGTTGATCCTGTGGCTTCCCAGGAGGATAGTTCGGATCGTCGGAATTATCAGCCCTGACCGCGACGATGTTCTCTTTGCCAGCGCCCAATACGGCCAGGGAGATATCGGCCGCGAAAGGCAGGTAACCGCCAAAATGCCGTGCCACTTTCTGGCCGTTTACCCACACCTCGGCCTTGCCCATTACGGCCTCGAAGTACAGAACAACCTTCTTGCCCTGCATGCCGGCGGGCAAGCGAAAGTGCTTGCGAAACCAGGCCGGCCCCTGGTAGTTCCGCATGCCGCTGGCGTTCTCCGGGCTGATTTCCAGCCCGCGGGGCAGGTTCACGATCTCCCACGCGGCGTCGTTGAAAAACACGGTCTCGGCGCGGGGGGCGTCTCCCTTCAGAAACCGCCAGCCCGGATTGAAGTTGAACACCTGGCGCGGGCTGCCCGCAACGGCAAAGAAACCAGCCGTGGAATAGTGCGGAAACATTTTCACATCGGCTTTCGCCTCGGGCGCGACCGGCTGCGCCCTTTCGGCAGCCACTCCGAGCAAGCTTATGAAGAGCCCAGGCACGATCAATCCGGCATTAACAACCCGGTTCATACGAAGCCTCCCTGCTACGGGCTGAAGGTTGCGAGAGCTCCAACTAAGCCTCCGCCTCAGGTCAACAAATACTCCGATGCCACATGCGACAGCAAGAACCTTTCGGTACTGCTTTGCTCTCCAAGGCGCCGCCTCTGTCCTTCCGGAAGAATACCGCCTACAAACCGGAGCCTCGGGGTCGAGCGAATGGCGGGGCCTTCGGTTGCCGCGGCACGCCGCCTCCTCCGATGAATGCAGGACTGTTGTTGGCAACCACGTACAGGTTCGCCAGAATACTCTTCATGTCGTTCGCCCAGGGCGTTCCGGCGTCCAGCTTAGTCCCCAGATCGTATCCCCAGTTGGTCTTGAACTCATTCACCACCCGGCCAGCCGGACCCCATTCGACCTCGATGGACACGCTGCTCCATGCCGCGTCATCGACAATATACGCGCCGTAATCCCGTAGCGCCTTGGCGATGATGCGTGCCGGCTCAGTCGAGAGACCCGCGACGTTGTAGTCCGGCTTGAGGCACAGCAGCGACCCGATCTGTACCTCGGGGTTCGTTCCGGCGTAAGTGGTGGTGTTTGCATAATCGTCCGCTGTGACTGCCGGCCAACGATAGCCGGGTTTGCCGTCCCCCTCGTCCTTGCGGTAATAGAACGCCTGCTTCGCGTAAAAAGTCAGTTTGATCGCATGGCGCAGGACGCCGCCCTTGCCGAGTTCACCAGAACGGATCGACCCTCCGAGCGAAGAGAGGCCGGATCCACCATGCGATCCCTCGACGCCATCGCCGTAAAGGTCCGCTGACGCAACCGAGCCTCCGCTTGTCGCCACGCCCCCAGGACCGCAGCGGTGGAACGGTTGGTTTTGGATGAGAGTATGTCCGTCCTCCAGGAGGATGGCCGCACTCTGATTCGGCGTCTTACCCAAGTAGCCTGGGTCTGTGCTGAAAGCGGTCGGTATGGGCACCTTCGATTCGACGAGCTTGCCGGTGATCGATTCGCAGCGCTCCTTGTCCCGATCCCAGCCGGCGTTGTTCTGCACGATGTTCACTTTCGGTGCGTGAGGCGTCAGGATGATGATTTCTTCCTCCGGCTGGATTCGATCGTGAGCCGGGATGCCGGCAGCCACATACTTCGCACCGCTGCCTATCGCCACGTTCCAGATGGAAGTGTCGGCAAAAGGCCATTTGAGCGGGTCGCGGCTCGTAGGAAAGCTCTGCGCCAATAAGGTTGCAGGTAGCGCCAGGAGTCCTACGAAGGATACGAGCCAGTGCTTCATCTCACTCTCCTCTTTCAGGCTGTTATCGCCTGAAACTCCGTCATCCATGCCATTCGCCTTGTAGGTGGAATTAAGGCGACTCACCCAGGCTCGCCGCCATTAGGATGATCAGCCAGGAGCCCGGTTAGGCGAGTCTTATGCCGTACCACTCGTGCAATGCGTGCACGCCAACGCGAAACACCCAACAGATGCCTCCGATCATAACACCAGTCTGTTCGCCTCCCATAGGGTTCTACGATCGGCGCTCAAGGCTCGGCGGGGTGGTCGCCTCGTCGTCCTTGTGTAGCCCATAGGAAAATACACTCCTCGCGTAATCCATTGAAATCACGGGATATATACAGATTCTTCGACTGCGAGACGGGGTCCACCCCAGATGGATCACAGTGAAAAAGGCTTGCCCATCCGAAATGTCTATGGCAGAATCCAGGCAGACGTCAGCACAAGTGTATAACCTGTATGATCAGTAATCTCTTTTCGAAGAGGCATCTTGCGGGGCGTCAACTTACGGGGTCAGCTCGAGATTGGGAGAACCTTCATTTTGAGGCGACATACGATTTGTTGTTCTGGAATTCTGCTCCTGGCACTGGTTCTGTTACTCCAGTTCCCGGCCGCAGCACAGGATTACCGCGCCAGAGTCCAGGGAGCAGTGGTTGATCCAAGCTCCGCCCTGGTAACCGGCGCGACCGTTACCTTGACGAACGTCGGCACAGGCGTTAAGGATACGCGCAAGACGGATAACACTGGCCACTATCTATTCGACTTGGTGCAACCAGGGAAGTACATGGTCGAAGTGGAAGCGGCCGGTTTTACCAAGTCGCTGCACGAGGATATTCTGGTGCAGTCCCGCGCCGACGTCACCGTCGATGCCGCTCTGCAGGTCGGCGCAACCAAAGACGCTATCGTCGTTCGGGAGACTGGTGGCCAGGTGGAGTTCAACTCCGTGAAGGCGGAGATCACACTCGACACTAAACTCGTCGAGGACATGCCCAACTTCGGACGGAACCCGTTCCTTCTGGCCACCATCGATCCAAGCGTCACGTTTGAGGAAGGAAGTTCAAATCGCCCGATGGATGCCTGGGGCTCTAACGGGCTGAGAATTGCCGGCGGCCAGGAGTTCGCCAACGACCTCCAAGTGGACGGTGCGCCGGTCACTATTGGATTGAAAGGCAGTTATGTCCCCAATGTTTCGTCGGTGGGGGAGGTGAATATTCAACAGAATGCTGTGGATGCCGAGTTCGGCAACAGCTCGGGCGGCATTGTGAGCATATCGCTCAAGTCCGGGAGCAACTCATTCCATGGCGTCGGTTGGTATTTGGGGCGCTATCCGTGGGCGAATGCTCTCGAAGACCGGCACTACCGTACCGTCAACGAAAGCCGGCAGCAGGAAGGTGGCTTCGACCTGGGTAACCCCATCCTCAAGAATAAGCTATTCAATTATTTCAGCCTCGAAAAGTGGCAGATTTCTGCTCCCGGAACGATTACCGCCTCCGTGCCGACCGCGGCCCAAATTGTGGGGGATTTTTCGCAAAGCAAGCTGGGCGATGGCACGCCGCTGACGATCTATGACCCGTTCACCAGCAAGGCGGATTCGAGCGGCGTCGTCACGCGAACGCCATTCCAAAACTCGATTATTCCGCTGTCACAACAGGATCCTCTCGCCGTGAAGCTCCTGGCAGCCCTGAAGATGGCACCGAACCGGGCTCCGGACGACCCGACTGGCCTGAACAACTACCTTGCTTCCTCGCCGTCGCACGCGCCGTACCACAACTGGAGCGACAGGGTCGACTACAACCTCTCGGACAAATTACGATTCAACGGCAGGGTCAGCCGGTTCGCCTACCAAACTGTCCCAACCAACCCCACAGATTCGACTCTCTATCAGGTACAGGGTCAGGGCAATCAAGCGTGGCAGTTCTCTGGGACCGGGACCTACACTTTGAGCGCCCGCACCGTCATTGACGTCCACGGCGACTGGCACTCTCTCGTGGACGAGGCGCTTCCGCCCATCTCAGTTCCGGGATTCAACTGGCAAGATCTTTATTCCGGGCAGGATGCGCTCCTTAAGGCGGTCGTCGTTCCTGGCATGCTGAATCCCAAGCGCCCGCCGCGCTTTGTTATCTCCTCCTCGCTCTGGTCCCCGCTGGTGAATTTTGGCGATGCGGAAGGGTATTGGTACTCAGCCCCGGAAGCCCACTCCATCCACGCCAAAGTGCTGCACTCATTCCAGTCGCACTTCGTCAAGGCGGGCGTGGAATACAGGTATCAGTATGGCAAGTCCCTGGTGATGACCAACTCAGGCTTCAACCCCATGGCGGCCTCCACCGCAGCTTCCACACAGGCGCACCCCTGGAACAACCCCGACACGGGGCATTCCGGCAACGGGTATGCCAGCTTCCTGGTCGGGGCATTAGGCGACCCTCAGGACGCTTATGCAGGCTGGGCATACGGCAGCATTATCCACCAGACAGTCCTCAGCACTCCCGTCAGTAATTTCTGGTCGTACTACCTGAACGACGATTGGAAAGTGGGCCGCCGCCTGACTCTGACTCTCGGGCTGCGCTACGAGTATGAGCTGCCGTGGAGTGACCCGGAAAATCGCGGTTCGCGCGGGATCGACCTGAACCAAGTCAACCCGTCGCTATCCGCGAATCCGCCGCAGATTGACCCAGTGACTCTGGCCCAGGTGAAGCAGTACTACTCCGGGCCGCTGAATCTGACCAACGGCGTCTGGCAATTCTCCACCAGCAGCCATCCAGGAATGTGGAACGTCTTGAAGACTGAGTTTCTGCCAAGGGTAGGTGCCGCCTACCGGCTGAACGACAAAACAGCTCTTCGGGTGGCGTACGCCCGCTGGGCGCATCCTTGGGTGCAGCAAGGCCGCGGCATCACCGGCTCCCTCCTGGATGCGGTCTATCCCGGTTACAACCAGGATCAGGCTCCCGCTCCGATGCTTCAAGGCGTGCCCCAGGTGACATTGTCCAATCCATTCCCCGCCAACCTGCCCATCATCCCCGTCCAAGGGCAGTCCGCAGGCGCCAATTACGGTTTAGGCTCTAGTCAGGAGTATTGGTACCAAAACCGGCCAAAGGACACCACGGACCGGCTGAACTTCGGAGTGGAGCGCCAGTTGCCGTATGGCATCGTCGGCAAGGCCACGTACTTCGTCAACTTCTCGCATAATCTGGCGTGGACTTCCAACCCCAACATGATGGACCCCGCGCTGAGTTACAAGTACCAGGCAGCATTGAACACGCAGGTGACGAATCCGTTCTACATGTACGGAACGCCAACGACGTTTCCGGGGCCGCTCCGTTACCAGCAGACCGTTGCTCTTAGCCAGCTTATGGTTCCATATCCACAGTATGGGGCGCTGTCGCAGGACTACACGCCTGGCCTCAGCGTCCACTACCAGTCTGTCCAGTTCGATATCCACCGTCCCTTCCGGGACGGCCTGAGCTTGTTCTTCGCCTACAACTATCACCGCGAGCAGGACCAGTATTTCTACGACGATATTGCCACCTACGAGCGGAAATGGAGTTGGATACCGGCTGCCGATCCTCGCCATCGCATTTCCGAAGCCGCTACATGGGAACTGCCCTTCGGCAAGAACAAGCATTTTCTGCCCGGCATTTCCCGAGGTTTGGATCTTCTGGTGGGCGGCTGGAACGTGGGCACGCTCGCCACTTGGCGCTCGGGAACATTCGTCGGTTTCGGATGGCTGTTGCAGGTGAGCGATCCCACCAAGAACATTCCGTCGGGCGCCTATTTCAACCCCGCGGCATTTCAAATCCTGCCCGCGTACACGCACCGTACCAACCAAAACCTATACCCCGGCGTCACTGGCCCGGGGTATTTCAATCTGGATGGAAGCCTGAACAAGGCGTTCACGATCACGGAGAAGTTCAAGCTCCGGTTCGACATGACCGCCTTCAACGCCCTGAACCATTTCGCTGTTTCCGGTCCGGTCTCGGACATCACCAACCTGTCGCAGTTCGGTTATTCACCCGGTACAGAACTGAGTAACACATTCGGCCGCAAAATGGAGTTCGGCCTGAGACTGCTGTTCTAGCGAGACCTGACTCATGAAGGGCGGGCGCTCCCGGCTTTTTGCCGAGCGCGCCCGCTTGGTGTATTCAGTAGGGATGCGGACCTCCATTAGCGCGGGATCGCGAGTTTTGTTAGCCGTGCTGTCGCTGGCGATGCCTCTGGCGGCGCAAGGCTCTTCGACGGATCTCAAGGACCGGGCGGTAAGTGCGTTTCGCGAAGGTCGGCTGGCGGAGGCCGAAAAGGCCTTGCGTGCCCTGATAGCTAAGCCCCCCCGCGACGCCGCCGCGCTCGGGTTCCTGGCGATTGTCCTGGATCATCAGGCCCGCTATCCGGAAGCGGAACGCTATTACAATGAGGCGCTCGCGCTGACGCCAGGTTCGGTCTCCCTGCTCAACAACCTCGGCAATCACTACGCTTCAGCCGGCGACAAGGATCGCGCGCGCCGGCAGTTCCAGCGCGTCATCGCACTGGATGCCGGGCATCCCAACGCAAACCTCCAACTGGCCCGGATTGCCGTGGAGCGCAAGCAGGGCCGGGAGGCGCTGGACTACCTCGCGCACGTGCATGGGCAAGCCGCAGGGATCGCCCTGCTTCGCGCGGAGGCGCTGTACTGGGCCGGACAATCACAGGAGTCAGAAGCCGCGATTGAGATTCTTGCAAAGGCATCCTCCGGCGACGCTCCATCTCTATTCGCCCTCGGCTTGGCACTGGCGCGAATGGAGAAGTACGACCGCGCCGAACAGATGTTCTCGCAGGTGCTGGAGCAAGACCCCAGTGATGCGGACGCTCTTTATAACCTGGGTCTGGCCGCCGCCAGAGCAGGTCATCTGGAACGTAGTCGCGGCGCCCTGGAGACTGCACTGAAGACCCACCCGGGCGACGTCGCGATTCTGGCCAAATTGGGCCGTGTTTACGCGAGTGAGGGGAACTATCCGCAGGCTGTTCTGCTGCTCTCGGAGGCGCGCAAGCAGTCTCCTCGCGATCCCGAGGTGCTGCTTGCGCTAGCGCGAAGCCTGGACGCGGCAGGCCACTCCCGCGACGCGGTCCTCGCCTACGACGACTACCTAGCACTCAGGCCGGACGACGAAACCGCGCGTTTGGATCGCGCGCTTGACTACGCCGAAACCGGCAAGCTGGCCGAAGCCGTCACAGAGACGAAACGTCACATCTCCCGTTTTCCGGCGCGCGCCGACGGCTATTACCGGCTCGCCCTCATCACCGAGCGACGCGATCCGGCCGCTGCACTCCTTCTACTCAACCGTGCTCTCGTCCTGGAGCCGGGCCTGATATCTGCGCGCTATGATCGCGGGATTCTACTGCACAAGATGGCGCGCCCGGCCGATGCGGTGAAGGACCTCGAGCTGGCAGCCGCGGCCGAGCCGGACCAGCCTGGAATTCTCTCCGAGCTGGGAAAGGTGTATCTCGAGCTGCAGCGTCCCAAGGACGCTGAAACCGTGCTCCGCCGGGCAGCGCGATCGGCGCCGGACGATCGCGGCGTCCTCCTGCACCTTGGACGTGCATTGTCGGAAGTTGGCAAAGACGAAGAATCGCGCACGGTGCTCGCCCGGTTGGACAGCCTCGGCCCGGAGAAGCCGGCTCCAGACCGGCAGGCCAGCGTAACCGGCACACTCGGCCTGCCTCCGGCGCAGCGCTTGGCACGTTTCATCGCCTCCCTGGAGCGCGAGGTACAGAGAAAGCCGGGCGACGCCTCCTTGCGCCTCCAGTTGGCAAACGCGCTGTTTGCCGCAGGTAGACGCGAAGACGCCGCAGTGGCGGCGCGCGCGATCGAAGATCCGGATCCGGCTACTCGCATTGAGGTGGCGAAGCTCGTGCAGCGCGCCTCCTCCGCCGAGGCCGCGCTGCTAGAACTGGACCGCGCTTCCAACGACGGGCGCCAGGAGACATTTCACGTCCTTCGCGCGGAACTGCTCGAAGCATCTGGCCGGCGCGCTGAAGCACGCCGGGAGCTCGACGGCGGCCGCGAGGCCATTGCGCGGACTCCGGAACTGGTTTTGCGTGCCGCGGTGCTGGAGTTTAAATGGAGCGACTACGTGTCGGCTGCGGAGATGGCGGATCACGCGATCCAGTCGAAGGCCTCGCTGCTGGTTAAAGCAGCGGCGCTCAACCGCCTCGGCAAGGTCGCTGAAGCTGCGGTAATACTGCGCGATGCTGAATCGCGCTGGCCGGAGTGGGGCCGGACTTTCCTGTTGCATGGCGCGTTGCTGGCTTGGCGCGGCGAGCGGAGCGAGGCGGCCCGGATGCTAGGCGCCGCACAGGCGCTGGGCGAAAGCGCCCCCGGTCTTTCCCGCTGTCTCGTGAAACCCGGCGACTGCTCCGCGCCGGCCCAGGAGGCATCGACCAAGGCGATCGGTGCCGAAGCGAATGATCCCCTTTCGCAGGCAACGCAATGATCGCGCACCTCCGCCGAACAACTGCGTTAGGCCCGGGACGCCAAATGAAACGGGACGAAGCCGGGGCCCCGAGTTGTGGGAACCGAGCGTATTGCCCGTCGTGGAGGTTGCCGCTATGATTCCCCAATCCGTGCTTCGCGCTATTCCAATCCTGCTCCTGCTGGCGGCGGTCTACGCGGAGGCGCCTCCGGACGCTCTTCGGCTCGCGGATTCAGCGCGTGCGCGGATGGCCGACCAGAATTACCCCGAGGCCGCGCGCGACTACGAAGCGCTCTTGAAATTGCGTCCCCGGGATCCCGAAGCACGCTTCGCATTGGGAGTCTGTTATACCCAGATGGACCGGCTCGGCGAGGCCGCCGCGGAATTGCGCCGGTACGTTGCTTTGCAGCCCCGGTCCGCGGAGGGCAGGGCAGCGCTGGGCTCGGTTCTGTTGGCCCAAGGGCTGGCTGATGATGCGCGGCCACAGCTCGAAATCGCGCTGCGGCTCGGTCCATTGCAGGCCGATGCGGCTAAGGATCTGGCGCGGTGTTACAACCTCTCGGGCGAGCCGGCCAAGGCGGTGGCCGTGCTGCGGCCTGTGGTGTCGATCGCCCCGGCCGACAATGAGGCTCGATATTTGCTCGCGGCAGCGCTGTTGAACTCCGGCGATGCGGCGGCGGCGGCGCGCGAACTGGATCGAATGCTGGCCGCCGATGCGAGGAGTCCAGCCGACATCTACAACCTCTCCGCACGTGCGCAGCAGAAGCTTGGGAACCTCCCCGGGGCAATCGCTCTCTGTGAGCGCGGCATGCGCCTTTACCCCTACGCGGCGCCACTGGAGGCCGTCTACCTCGGACTCCCACCGGAGACCCTGGCAAAGCGCATCGAAACGAGGCTGGATGAACTGAACAGTGCGGCGACGGCCGATGCCGGGGAGATGCTTGCTCTTGCGCGCATTATCATGGACTGGATTCAGACCGCCAAACAGATACCCGGCACCGCCGAGGAACTGGCGGCGCGAGCCGTCGCTCTTCAACCTCGGGATCCGTGGACGCGTTTCCACTATGCGCGCGCCCTGGGCTGCGTTCGCAAGTATTCGGAAGCGGCCGAAGCGCTCGAGGCGGCGCTCGCGATGCAGCCTGACGGAGAACTGCAGGTGTTGATCTATACGCGCCTGGCCTCGCTCGAGCAGATGCAGTCTCATCCCGATCGAGCGCTGGAGGCCTTCAGCACCGGGATGGCAATCAACCGCAAGCTCCCCAAACCCAACCCGGATGCGGCCTGCGAGTTTGCGAGATTCCTCCGTGAACAAGCACTGTCCGCGGAGGCGAAAGCGGTTATTGAAGAAGCTCTACGCTGGGCTCCGTTTGACGTTCCCGCGCGACTCGAGAAAGCCAAGTTCCTGGCCGACGACAACCGCTGGAACGAAGTTATTCGGGAGGCCACGTTCGTGGTCCGCAACTCGGAGGATGAGGAACTCCTGCACTCCGCGCACTACCTGCTTGCCCGCGCGTATCGTCAGGCGGGCGACGAAGTGCATGCCGGGGCCGAGCAGTCGTGGTTGGAATCCCAAAAAAAGATGAGATGACCACGAGGTGGCTCTAATCTCTGAGGAGCCAGGGAGCGTTTCAGTTTCCGCGCGGCCGCAATCGACCCAGTCCCTCCGCGTGCGGCACAACGCCTGAAGTGCCAGAAGAATCCGTGACTGCAGCTGATCCGGCCGCTGGCACAGCGCCTTCTTCCCGCACGGCAAGAACCTGATCCGCCTTGATGTTCGGGAGCACCTGCCGGATGCCACTCGGCCAAGTGATTTCGACTCTCGTTTCCGTGGCCGCACCGAGTCCGAAGTGCACGCGCTTGTCGCTGGACGTGCTGAAGCCGGTGGCTGTGGTCGCGTGATTCCATTGCGGCCCACCGGCATTAGGAGTGAGCTTCACACGCGCCCCGAGCCCGTCACGATTGCTCTTGGTCCCTTGCAGGTTGAGGATCAGCCAGTGATTCGCGCCGGGCGAGCGGTTCATCCAGATCTCCGGTTTGGCGTTCTGCACAACGACGACCGCGTCGATCTTGCCATCGTTATTGAAATCTCCGAACGCGACTCCGCGGTGCGCGGCTGGCGCCTGGAAGCTCGGCCCGGCCTCCTTGCTCACATCCGCGAAGCGCGGGAACCCACCAGATGCGCCCAGATTGCGCAACACAAGATTCGGTTGCTTCGCCGGCATATGATCGATTTCGTCGGAGTTATCCAGGATCGAGGCGCAGGTGGCGAACAGATCCTTGTTGCCGTCGTTATCTAAATCGTAGATCCCGTTGCCCCAGGCGGTCCGTCCCGCAGTGGCGCGCGCCACGCCGGACGAACTGGTGATGTCGGCGAAGTCACGGCCGCGGTTGCGGAAGAGGGGGAAAGTATCGCCCACCATGGCAACGACGAATATGTCGGGCCGCCCATCATTATCCACGTCACGGAAATCGGTGCCCATGCCCGCGATGGATTTGCCATTCTCGTTGTAGGCCACGCCGCTCAGGATAGCCATCTCGCTGAACGTGCCATCGCGGTTGTTGTGGAGCAGGAAGTTACGGAAGGTGTCGTTCGAGATGAACAGGTCCGTGTATCCGTCGTTATCATAGTCGGCGAACGAGACGCCCATGCCCTTTCCAACCAGCTTGTCAATGCCCGATTTTACCGATACGTCGGTGAACGTCCCGTCTCCGTTGTTGTGATAGAGGATGTTGGGCTGACCGGTGTAGCTGTTCGGCGAGCAGTACGCCCGGATCTCCCCCACCTTGCACGGCGGTTCGGTCTCGAGGCTCCAGTTGACGTAGTTGATGACAATCAGGTCCAACAGCCCGTCGTTATCGTAATCAAACCAGCCCGCGCTGATGCCCCAGGTCTTGCCGAACTTCGGGTGGACCCCGGCTACGCCGGCTCTGGCCGTCACATCAGTGAACGTCCCGTCGCCATTGTTGTGGAAGAGTTGGTTGTGGTTGACGCTGGCGATGTAAAGGTCCTCGTAGCCGTCGTTATCGTAATCTCCCGCAGCCACGCCCATACCGTACCCGGCTCCTTGCAGCCCGGCCTTTTCGGTGACGTCGGTGAAAGTGCCGTCGCCGTTATTGCGGTACAGCCTATTGTGATATGCCGGGTCGGACTTATCCATTTCCGGGAGCTTCGCGCCATTGACGAAATAGATGTCCGGCAGTCCGTCGTTGTTGTAGTCGAACACCGCCACGCCTGCCAGCATCGTCTCTACCTGATGCTTCTGCGGGGTCACGCTATTGCGCATCCGATAGGCGATACCACTGCGCTCAATGGTGTTTTCAAAGACGATCTTCGGCGCATTTTGCGAGGGCAGCAGCCAGACACCGCCAAGGCCCACGAGCATCAAGAGTATGATCAGGCGCATGCTCAGTGAGGTTCCTCGATCATCGGGATTTGGTCAAAGTGCCGCCGGGAATACGCTGGCATCCATGTTTCCCTCATGCATGGTGCGCTCGAACGGGGCATCGAGGGAGAGGCGCTTCACCGGTACGCCACTCCCCGGTCCGAGGGGCCGTACTCAGCACCAGTTTACCCCCCTCGGCGATTGCTCCGTAACCGGGCCGATCCAACTGTCCGCCGTTAACTGCGGCACCCGCAACGAAGCGGTTCTTAGGGACAAGCTGCGTGCGTCTGTCGCGCTGCTCTGAAAGCCAAAATTTGAGCGCCTTGGTCTTGAATGAGCCTGCGGGATTCAGCTGCGCCGCAATTGTACTCAAATCCCGGGCTGGTCTATTGAAGGCCCGGATTGGGTTCCATCTGATGATTGTCCGCGCTTCAACAGCCATAATGGGGGCTAGGGAAAGCTCCCTCGCACTATGCGGCGTTTCAGAGGATCTCGGGGGCGTCCTGGAGTAGTGGAGAGTAACCTCGTGTGAGTCCGGAATTCGAGTGCACGGCTCCTGAAGATTGCATATTGCTGTCGGGAGACCCCGCGTGATTTCTCGCCAGTGCGAAGGTCTTGACACCGGCCGTGATGTCTATCATGATGGGTATCAAAGGACGTTCCCAATGGCCGTCACCGCAAAGGCTCGTGTATTCCGCAATGGCCGTAGCCAAGCAGTCCGCATTCCGGCCGAATATCGGTTCAACACCGAGGAGGTCTATATCGAGCGCAATTCCAAAACCGGAGCGCTTACTCTTTCAGAGAAGCCTCTCCGCCCCTCGCTGGACGAAATCTTCGCAGCGCTCGATGCTGCCGGCGCCGCGGAGTTTGAACTCGAGCGTGACCTTTCGCTGCCTGTCGAACGGGAGTGGATGTGACCGGCTCCGCACTCTATCTGCTCGATACAAATATCACAGCATACATCGTCAGCGGTCGCTCGCCATCGGCGCGAGAGATGTTGAAGCAGACGCTTCAACATGCCGCAGTCGCGATTTCTGCCACTACCGAAGCGGAAATTCTGTTCGGGCTGGAATTGAAACCGGAAGCCGCCCGGCTTCGTGCCTCGATTGAGGCGCTGTTTCAGGCTGTCGAGATACGCTGCTGGGACTCTGCCGCAGCGCACGCATACGGAAGATTGCGCGGCCGCTTGAAGACTGTGGGGAAGAGCCTTGCCGAGATGGACCTGCTCATTGCCTCACACGCACTGGCTACCGGGGCAGTCCTCGTTTCCCATGACAAAGCATTTCAGCACGTGACTCCTTTTCTGACAGTAGTGGATTGGGCCACCGATCTCCAGGGTTCAACCTCTCCGAAACCGGCCGAGTAGGACTCCCCAGGACGCGTCGGAGAGGCTAGGGTAATGGTTTGGTATACCCCGATTCGGTTGGTTCTGATCCTGCGCAACGAGCACCGGCGTCGCGTTGATCGGTGCCTGATGCCGCTCCCCACGCATTCAATTCTCCGGGTCTTTGAGGCAGATACAGTGAGCTGGAATCATCGGGCCGGACGTGAACATAACGGCTGGTAGTGGTGAATGAGCTATGGCCGAGCGTGGCCTGAAGCACATGCAGTCGAGTGCCACTATCGAGCGCCTGGCTCGCGTGGGCGTGGCGCATCCAGTGAGGAGATACCTTCTTGCCAAGCCCGGCGGCTCGCGCGGCCTGGGCGACGATCAGGTTGATCATCGACAGATCGAGCGGGCGCACCACGCGGCGCATCAGCGCCGACTCTGTGCCTACGAGTGTCTTTCTCCGGCTGGCAAAAACGGGACCCTCGGACGCCCCCCCGTCGCGCAGCTCCAGCAGATCGCTCCAGAGCGCGGCGGGCACGAGCACCGCCCGGTTCTTCCCGCCTTTGCCAAAGACGGTTAACTGTCCGGCTTCCGGGGCGGCTGCAGGTCGCACCAGCGCAAGCCGGCCGCCTCGGCCCTTCGCACCCCGCAGGTATAGCGCACCTCGAGCAGCACCCGATCACGGCCCGTCGGCGCGTGGTCGATCAGGCTCCACCCGTCTTCCGGGGTCAAGATTCGTTGTGCCAGCTCATCAAGTTCAGGGAGCAAATGCACGGCGGCGCCGAAGTTGTAGCGCAGATAGCCGATCTCCTGGGCGAAACTGAGCAGGCTCTTTACGGCCAGCAGCGCCGGGTTAACGGTCGCGGCGGCCGGCCGCTTGCTCCCGCTCCAGTCTCCGGCGAGTAGCCCCAAACTGTGGTGTGAACAACTCCGCCAGAGTGCTGAGTTCCTGTGGGCTGCCAGATTGTTCGAGGGGTGGGTTGCCGACGCCACCGATGCAGCACGGAATCCGCATTCGATCCGCAACCAGAGATCTCTCGAATCGAATTTCGTGCCGTCAGACTGGAGCATCGACGTCGTGGAAGCGGCAGTAGTAGAAGAACCTCTCCTTGGGCAACAGCTTGAACTCGGAGAGGCGCACTTCAGCAGCCGGCAAAGTCGCGGCAGACGCCGTGGATGAGGCACCGAGCGAGCGGCCGCGAAGAACGAATCGATGTGGATGAGAGTCGGTCCAACCGTGAATGCGGAAACGGTACAAGTGTTCGCCGCTCCAATTGAACACCAGTTGGAGAATCTCATGGAGTTGGGCGACGCTGGTTTCGCTCGCGATCAGCAGACGCCGCCAGACCAGCGAACTCACGCCATAGAGCACGACCCGCAGTTGATAAAGTTCAGCCATGTGGGCAGGTTACCGAATCCAGTCCGCAAATCTCGCTCCCCCCCCGGAATCTCCCGCTCTCTCAAGTCACGACCACGACTGAAAAATTTCGCCGTGGGGGGCGCGGCATCATTGAAGCTCCGCCAACGCCGCGCGCGCTTTGGGGATCTGCTCCTTATATCGATTGGGAGGCGCTTTCGCCAAAAACTGTTCGAAGCTGGTACGCGCGCGGGCCTTGTCGCCCGCCATCCTGTAGAACAGGCCGAGATTGAAATGCGCTTCGACCAAGTCCGGGTCGAGTTCCACAGCCTTTTCGAAGTGGCGGCGCGCAGCCGCCTCGTCGTGCCGTTGGATGGCCAGCACACCGAGCGCGTTGTGGGCGGCGGCGTTGGATGGCTCGATGGCGACCACGCCGTTCAGGATGCGCTCGGCATCTTCCAGCCGCCCCTGCTCCATGTAAGCGGTAGCCAGTTTGCCCTGCGTTGCCGCGTTGGCGGGATTCATCCGCACGGACTGCTCGTACTCGGGGAGCGCCTCTGCTTTCTTTCCGGCGCGCACCAGCAAATCGCCCAGGCGCGAGTGCAACTGCCCGTTTTCGACGCCGTTTTGAAGCGCCGCCCGGTACAAATTCATGGCCTCGTCATAGCGGCCCGATTTCTCCAATTGCGCGCCGAGAGAATAGTACAGCAGCGGGTTGGAGGGGTCGAGGCGAACGGCCTTTTGCAGCAGTTCGATGCGGCGTGGCGCGGAGAGCCCGGACCGCGGCTGCTCAGAGTCTTCCATTAGCTTCAGAATGCCCACGCGATCCTTGGGATCGGCCCCCTGGCCGTTCAGATCGTAAGAGCGCGATGTAAAGCCTGACGTGTAGCCCAGGGATTTCAGCTGCGCCAGAGTGCGCTCATCCATCGGGATCGTCTCGACCTTTTCCGACTTCGCCGAATGGCTGGCGGCAGCAAGTCGCGCTTCCAGCATGCGAACCTCCGAGGGATGCTCTGCCAGCACGTTCCTGGATTCCATTGGATCCCGACTGAGATCGTACAACTCCGGCCTCGGCGCCCGAATATACTTCCATTGAGTCGTGCGAATGGCGCGCAGCTCGGCCCAACCCAGATTGATTTTTGGATACAGCGTTTCGGCGTACGAAACGGCCGTTCCGGCGTCTTTGCCGCTGAACAGCGGAACAAGGCTCGCACCTTCGACTCCCGCCGGCGACGGAGCGCTCAGCAGCTCCAGGATAGTAGGCAGCAGATCGATAGTCCGGGCTTGCTGCGGCACCCGCAGCCCGGGCGGGACTCCCGGGCCGGCGAGCAGGAAGGCAATACGCAGCGTCGAATCGTAGAGGAAAACGCCATGGGAGTACTCGCCGTGTTCGCCCAGGCTCTCCCCGTGGTCTGAGAGCACGGCCACAAGCGTCTTCTCTGGCGACGATTTGCGCCGGAGGCTCTCCATCAGGCGTCCGAGTTCGTGATCGGCGTAGGCAATTTCGCCGTCGTAAGGGTGATCCTTGTATTGTTCGCGGAATGGAGACGGCGGAGCATAGGGAGCGTGCGGGTCGTAGAGATGAACCCACAGGAAGAACGGCTTGTCACTCCGGCCGTCCAACCACTTCACAGCATGGTCCACGGTGTCGCCCGCGCGGCGTTCGGCATCCTCCAGAAATTCCTGTGCATTGCCCGGCCGCGGCATCTGATCGTCGTAAACGTCGAAACCGTGATCGAATCCAAAGCGCTTTTTCAACACCGCCGAGCTGATGAAAGCGGCGGTGTCCCAACCCTTCTCCTGCAGCAGGCTGGCTAGCGTAGGAGTGGACGGCGAAAGGACGAATCCTCCGATATCCCGCACTTTGTGAGTGGGCGGGTTGAGGCCCGTGAAGATGCTGGCGTGGGAAGGCGGGGTTAACGGGGTCTGGGTAACGCCGTTCACAAATAGAACGCCGCTCTGCGCGATGCGATCAAGGGTAGGGGTTTCGATCCTGCCGTAGCCATAGCAATGCAAATGATCGGGACGGAGCGTGTCGAGCGTGATGACGACGACGTTGAGCGGGCGCAAGGAGTGGGGAGCCGGTTTGCCGGGGCGTTGGCAGGAGACCATTGCGCCCAGAGCGCACAGGCACCCGAACAAAGCTCTCGGGGGGACGGCGGAGGGAAGCCGCATCGCTTCAGGATATATCCAAAACTGGAAAGCGGAATGAGCCCCCGTGTCGGGGCCCGTTCCGTTCGAGTGATGGAGAGCAGCAGCAATCCCGGCAGCAGCAACCTCGGGGTCATGTCTGCATATTTCACGTCCCGGGAGTCCGGGAAGGCGGCGGCAGTTTCCGCGACGAACCTCTTCACTGCGCCTGGATCAGCCGTCCAGCAGGTGTGGATCATAACGGGCACGATCAACGCCCACCTCTCCTTGGCCGTGCGGCTCCGGGACTGGCAATCTTGCCATGACGATTGCATGGACCGACGCGAGGGACGCGAAGATGGGGATTGCGGAGCGCTCACGAAGAGTGTGACGATTTAACCAGGATCCTTACCTCTACCCAATCTCGATTGCGCGATTCCGCGTCGGCTCCCGCCGCGCTCCAGATCCCTCGACCTGTACTTCCACGAACGATTCCACCGCAGCCGGGCGCAAGCGCCTCTTCCACGCAAATAGCTGCCAGGCCGGAACTCCCCGCTCCCGGCAGAACGCCGCCACGCTCAAACCACTGCCCGCCTGCTCCTCCACCAACGCTTCCCACTTCGCCCACGTTTCCCGCCTGCGTCCACGCATAAAACCACAGTGCACCCTGCGGAACGGAGTCTCAAGATGGGGTTTGCGTAGCGCTCACAACATGGAGTGCATCAAGAAGTCGGGGAGTTATGCGACTTCCTGTCTGAACTGCGGGTACCACCGACGGAATACGTCCACCAGTTCGTCGTTCAAGACTTTGGTCCGGGTCTGCAGCAAGAGGTGGGCGCCTCGCAAGGTCCACCCCATCTGCTGCTTCTTCACGAACCTCCGGCTGACCACCTGGTTGATGGTCGATTCGACGAAGGCCGTACTGATCGTTTCTCCTTGCCGTCTTCGTTCGCCGAAGTTCGGAATGAACTCGCGGTCGTTGCGGATGTAGGTCTCGAACTCGGCGACGCCGCCGGCAACTTTCTCCGCCGCTGCGCTATGCGCTTGAATCAAACTCAGGTCCATGATCAGGTTGCCCAAACGCTCGAGCGCCTCCTCGGTGTTGCCGTGCCAAAGCAGGTGCTTGACGCTCTCTAGCTGCTTCGATACATCAGTGCCGGTCTGTGGCCGCTCTTCTTTCAAAGCCTTGGTTTGCTGTTGCAGCACCGTCAGCCGCATCGTGATGTGGAACCAATCGATCAGATGCTCGCTGAACGGATGAAGATACTCCTGCACCCGGCGCACATCCTCGCCGCCGTCGGACATAAACACCACCTGCTGATTCTCCTGCATACCTTGAGATTTCATTAACTCCCATAGCCGCCGCGGCTTTTCGTCGTAAGTCTGCACGAATCCAAAGCACTTTGCCGACGGCACGTTGCCCTCTCCCTCCCGTCGGAAAGCGACGACGCTTTTGCCCGCGATCACTTCGAAAACCCCTTGCTTGTGCGCCGCACGAACGTACCCGCCGTCAATGCCCACCGTGATCGGACCATCCGGCAGCGGCTGTTGCTCCCACTCCTCTTCCGAGCCTTCGAACAGATTGAGTTGCCGCTCGTCACCCAGTTCCTGCTCCATGCGTTCCGCCGTCGCCTGCAGGTGATTGCGAACCGTTTCCTGATTCTCCACGTCGTCAAGCGGCAGTACCTCTTTCAGAAGCTCCACCACTTTGGCGAACGGGATCAACGAGGCCCACTTCGTCTCCAGGTAAATCAGCTCTGGACTGGTGCGCCCTTGCAGCCACACCTGCGTGGGCCGGAATGTCTTTGGGCCTGTGGTTTCGCAGGCGCAGCGGTGCCAACGCGGATTCGGCACCTCGACTCGGCCGAAGACCGTCTTGACCGCAGTGCTCCCAGCATCCTTGTTTTTGCGCTGCTGGCCGCAGAGCGGGCAGACCCTTTGTTGCTCCAGGTTCTCGTGGACCTGCTGCGCGACGATCCAATCCTGCACACCCTCTAAGAGAGCCTTGCCTTCCTGCAGACTCATGCCCAACGTTTCCATCGCCAGCCCCGCCCGTTCGACCGCCAACACGTCCCGCCGCTGCTCAGTTCCGTCGGCAGTGATACACACGACTTCCACGTGGACGTTCATAGCCGGTACCTCGCGCACGCCTGCAACTCACTCAACCGCTCATTGGTTTCCTTCAGGTCGAACCGATCTGGTTGCAGCGGCCCGTATTCCTGCAACCTTTGATCAATGTTCCGAAAGCCTTCCTCCAGGGCGCTGCGCAAGAGCTCCCACGTCTCCGCCGGCTCATCCGGCAAGGCCTGCGCATACATCTCGATACCGGCCTCCCGCCTGGCCGGATCCGACATAGCCGCTCCTTCTCGTTGCCGCTTCAGCATCAAACGGTACCCGGTTGGACCGCCGCAGTGCTCTGGCGGAGCCGCGCCCCGGCCACTCAGACAGATCGGGTGTTGATCGCCTTCAACCCCCTCCTCGATGTCGAGCACACGGATGTCCCACTCCCACATGTGCAGCGTGTCGCAGATGTAGAGAAACTTCTCCTGCCTGTGGAGCTTGAGTTCGTGCAGAGCTTTCAACCGTGTTTTCCGGCGAAAGCTGTTGAACTCCTGACCGTGGACGCGAACGATGTAGCCGACATCGCTTTTCCAGCCGAGAACCAGTCGCATTACTCGGTGAAATTCTGGGAGTTCCATCCGATCCGACACCGACAGGAGGCGGATGACCATGGGGCTCACCTGATGCAGAACCGCCCGTAAAATCAAGCGTTTGAAGGGGGTTGATTCATTCATACCTCCAGCCTACTCGGACCGTCCCTCTCCCCGACTTCTTGATGCACTCGTGAGGCGCCGCTGATCAACGTGGAAAGCCCCAACACCACAACAACCCTCACAGGGCGCAGCATCCAGGACTTGCCGAACCCGGGCGGCGATCTCACCTATCCGGCGCAGTTCGCGCCCGGCGCGCTCATCAACACAGCCGGTTCGTCCAACGATTTCGTCGGCGGCCAGAACGGATATGGCAATGTGCAGTTCAATGGCTTGCCCGCCCTCTCCAATGCTTATATCGTGGACGGCCTGGAGACCAACGATCCTCTGACAAATCTAAACAGCGGGTTAAACGATTACGACTTCAGCACCTACGACACGCCACTCGTGACCTACTCGACGCTGGCGCAATTCACATACGGCGTGGCGTCCACGGCCACCAAAGCCTTTCCGGTCGCAGCTTCACAGCCATTCAACTACTTGAACCTGGACTTGTTCGCTCAGGACGCCGTGAAGCTCTCTTCGAAGCTGACCTGGACGCTAGGCGTTCGGACGGCAACCAACAGCAATCCGCTGAGCCCTCACAGCCTGATCGCGAGCCTGCCAGGATCGTTTGCGACGTCGAGCCACAATCCGGATCAGCCCCTCAACCAGGCGATCGTCACCGGTCGCGACAAGCTCTTTGCGTCGACCCCCCTCTTGCTGATGCAGCCGCGCTCGGCGATTGCATGGCAGTTCGCGCCGAAGACGGTATTGCGCACTGGATTCGGTGTCTTCAGCGATCTACTCCCCGGCAGCATCGTGGATTCGATCGCCGCCAATCCGCCATATATCAACACCTTTCAAGGCGGCCTGCTGGGCCAGGCTGGCGGAACGGCCATTGCGCCCGGCGTGCCGAACAGCGCCGTCGATGCGACGGTCGCAGCCAACCAGGCGTTTCTGAGCGGCTTCCAGCAGGGCGCGCTCTCCTGTGCTGCCGCGTCCGCCGCACCGAAGACGTGTCTTCCGCCGGTCGCGCTCACCGCCATCCCCGACGGCCAACTGCGCGCACCCTATTTCCTTCAATGGAGCTTTGGCATCGAACGGCAGCTTGGTAACACTGGAACGCTACGCGCTCAGTACGTCGGTACCCGGGCGGTGAATCAGCCCTACTCAACCCAGGTCAACGGGTATCAGACGGTCTGCGCCGGCTGTCTGAGCCCCTTCCCGTATGGCGCTCCCACTGACCCCCGCTTCGCGTCGGTGACACAGTTCACTAACTGAGCCGCTCGCCGTCGAGAACCATCAGCTTCGAGAGCACATGGTAAAGGACGCCGTCGGACACCCGCGGGATGGCTGGCTCGTCGGTTCGCTGGTGCCGCCCTTCGAGGAAAGGATAGCGGTGCGGATCGAAGAGGTAGCCCTCGCGCGGCGGAATGCGCATACCGCCATGGCTGCCGCCCGCGTAGATGAGGCGAAAGAGCGCCAGCAGTTGGGCCCAAGCGCCATACCGTTGGTACATGGTGTCCGGATAGCGGCCCGCGTCGGCTCGTAGCCGCTCATAGAGCCCTGTCACGGAATAGTAGTTCGCGTACACCGGATCGGTGGAGAGGAGGCCGCGGTCCTCCGCATACAGCAGAAACACGAGGCGCAGCAGGGTGGTGAGCAGGCCAGCGTAGACCAGATTGGGGTCACGCGCCAGGATGTCATCGAGCAATCCGCCATGCAACTGGACATTCTTTGATTGGTCTTGGGCGGCCTGGAAGCCGCGCAGCAGTTCGTAGAGGGCTTCGAGCACCTGGCCGGCGAGCTGCGTCGATACGACGTTCTGGTACTTGCGGCTGTTCTCCAGGATGGCCGGCAGACGCTCCTTCGGGTCTCCGAACATTCGGTCCGAGTACAGCAACTCGTGCAGGGCTGCAAAGATCGGCCGCCCGGCAACCTTCACCATGTCTGGCAAATTGAAAGTGATGGAGCCGCTCGACTCGATTCGGGGAGCGTACACCAGACGAATCTGCCGGCCATTCACAAGCAGGCCAATCGGGACGCCTGTCTCTCGCAGGAGGCGCTCGAAACGTGCCTGCGGGCTGGCCTGCCAGCGGCGCGACTCCATGACGGCCACGCTGTCGAGGTCAGTGCCGGTCGGCAAGACCTCGATCAGCAGTATCCACTCGCGAGTTGGATCTGCCGGTTGGAAATCGTGGAGCGCATACGTGGGTCGGAGTGTCTCGCTGTATGCGGGAAGCGGTGCTTCCAGTGTTTCCGGCAGCGCGGGCGCGCCAGGTGCGCCGTAGAGATCCTCCGGGGCCCAGCCGAAGACCGAGCTTGCGAACGCCGGGAAGTCGGCGATGTCTGGCACCGGTTCGCCGTCGCGGTCGGTCGGCAACGCACTAAGAAATCGTTGGTGGTCCGGAGCGATGTTCCGGTTCACATAGGCGCGCGCATCGAGGAGCGCCGGTATCGAGACGACCAACCCAGACGGTTGAACGTAGCCAAGCCATTCCTGGTGCGCGAGGATTGCAGGATCTTTCGCCATGTTCTACCCCGCAATCGGCCACAAATAGATCAGGCCAACAGGTTCAATCCTTTGCGCTCGAACGTCGTAAAGATCCCGGATGCGATCCGGCTCCGTTCGTAGTTCGCCTTCGATGGCCAATAGGCGCTGGCCCCAGTAGCGTCGATTAGACTCCAGTTGGCGCTTCTCTTCTTCGCTAAAGTCCAACACCATTTGCCCGCCGCGATCATGACGCGTAACAGTGTCCTCAATGTGCTTCTTTTGCGTTTCCAGGATCTCCCGCATTGCTCTGGCCTCTGCTTCGGCCCGCTTTGCAAGGCTGGCGATTGCGTCCTTCGCGTATTCGGCGCTTCGCGCTTCCAGGTGGGGCAGCAACTCACGGACATCGCGTGGCGCAGTCGCCTGCAACTGCCCGGTCACGACATCCGGCACCGGTCGCGCGTGCTTCTGAAGGAGGGCGGAATCAAGCAGCGAGAGGGTTCGGCCCTCTGCTTCGCGCCCGTAGGGTGTGAGCGAACTCTTGCGGATCGCTGGATCTATCCACCGAGCGGTCACTGGTATCAGTTCCTCGTGCAGGCGCGCGGCGCCGGGGCCGTAAAGGGCCAGGCGGCCGATAAGGAGAACGCGCGGAATGGCGTCGCTCGACTGCGCCATGCAGGCCCGCGAGAGATCGTGGTGGACAAAGCCTTGGGCGGTGAAGCGCGACAGTAGCCGTTGGACGACGCGGTGCTCGAGGTGAAGCTGGACGACTTCCTCCTTGACGACGCCAGGGTCCTCGAACACGACGGGGCGAATGGGGGAACTGCGACGCCAATCCCAGAACTTCTGATCGCGGGGGCGCGGCGCGCGCAAGCTGTCCATAGTTTCGGCCCAGGATGGGTCCGTTCCCGGGCGTTGATCGAGAGCGGGGAAAACGGAGCAGTCCGACCCTTTCAATCCACCGTCGACGGAAGTCTTCAATGGTTCGGCACCGAGGATTTGCAGAGCGCAAGAAATCGCGGAGCGGAAGTGGTCCATGGAAAGGCCGATCGCCTTCTGCGAATCAGCCAGCATTCCACGTAGGCGGTCGATCTGCTTTCGCAAATCGAGTTGCCGCTCTCGCGTGGCCTCGAGTTCTTCTTCGACCGCTTCTCGGGCGTTCTGGTCCAGGTCGGCCGATTCGATTTCGTTTTCCAGTAGGTCAATGTCGGCGCGCCGAATGCCGGTTTTCATGACTGCATCGAGGCGCGCGTCGATGACCTGGGATAGGCTGCCGAGTTCCTCGCGGATCGTTTTCGTCTTCCGAACGAGCGCGGCCAGGATGCGGTCCTCAGGGCGCTGCTTATAAAAGAAGTAGTGGCAGTACACCTCCGGATTCGGCTGGAGTTTCCGGTCGATGCGCCCGTTGCGTTGCTCCATTCGGCTTGGATTCCAGGGGACGTCAAAGTGAAAGAGATTCCAGCAGTGCGCCTGTAGGTTCAGCCCTTCACGGGCGGCATCCGTCGCGATCAGGATGCGAAGCGGATGACGCGCCGGGTCCGTGTTGAATGCAGTTTTGATGCTTTCGCGATCAAGCGTCCGCGACTCATCCCCTTCGGTCCTCCTGGCTGGCGTCGAACCGCAGTAGATCGCCATTCGCTCGGCCGCGCGATCGGTGTCGGAGATCGCGGCGTTAATCTGCTGTTGAAGATAGCGTCTGGTGTCTTCCCATTCAGTAAACACGATGACCCGCGTATCGTTCCATTTCGCGCCGGCCGATGGAAGGTCGGGGCACATGTTGTCGCGAATCCATTCGATAAGCTTCGTGACCCGAGCATCGGGAAGGGCGCGACTGGTTTCCGCGATCTCGGTCATTGAGTCGAGCAGTTTCTGCTCACGTTCGAACAGTTCGCGAGTCGCGGCCGTATCGGATGGACCAACCGTGGCTTCGGAAACTGCTGTCACCTGCGCGTCTTCTTCAGCCGCCAATTCCTGTTCCGGTAAAGCGGCCCGGTCGTCATCGGCGCCGATGCCGTCCAACAGCAGGTCCATCCGGGGCAGCGGCATGCTCTTCTTGGCCGCCGCCGGCCCTTCCTCTGCCTGGGCGGCTTCCCACTGTCGACGGACCGTTCGACGGTGAACTCGCAGCGTGCGCGAGAAGGCCTCGATAGAAGAAAAGAGCCGTTGCTGGAGACCACAAATCAGCAGGCCAGAAGCGGTCTGTGTGCGGCGCGTCTCACCACTGAGTCTCTGCTCCCGAACTCTGCGGTATTCATCGAGTAGCGCGGTCAGACGGAGTTCAGGGGCATCCTCCGGCAGCCCGTCAATATCGACCTGCCGGACTTCGCGCTTTGGGAAGCCGCCAACGATCTGCCGGAGATCGTCTTTGAGGCGACGGACCATGACGTCGTCCAGCATCCGCTTGCTGGCTTTCACGCCTCGGCAGAATCGCTGCGGATCGAGAATCTCCAGCAGAGCCGAGAAGCTGTTGGAGTGACCATTGTGCGGGGTCGCTGAAAGAAACAGGCGATGTTCGAAGCGCGGCGCGAGATCACGTATGGCCCGCGTGATGTGGGAGTCGATGGCGTATCGCTGGCCGCTCGATGGGGCCGCGTGATGGGCTTCGTCCAGAATTAGGAGGCTACCTGGGCGGAAAGTGCCGAGCCAATCGCGGAGCGGCCCCGCGTGAGACTCGTCAATCAGGAGGCGATGCGAAATCAGAAAGCGCGAGTGGGCCGTCCAAGGGTTGACCCCGAAGCCGCGCTCACGGCGCACGCTCTGAACGTAATCCTTGTCCAGGATTTCAAACCGCAGCCCGAACCGGGCATCGAGTTCGTCCCGCCACTGGAGCAACATGGACGGCGGGCAGGCCACGACGATTTCTCGAACTCTCTTCCGGAGAAGCAGCTCGCGGGCGATGAGACCGGCTTCGATGGTCTTACCCAGGCCGACATCATCGGCGATGAACAGGTTTACGCGCGGCAGACGCAGTGCTTTGCGCAGAGGTTCAAGTTGGTAAGGATCGAGGCGGATGCCAGCCCGGAAAGGCGACTGGAGTAGGTTGGGATCGGTCGAAGTGACGCAGTTCCATCGCAGCGTATTCAGGTACGCGGCGAACCGTTGTGGAGGATCAAAGCCGCGGCTGGCAATGGAATCCCAAGCTTCGCCGGTGATGATCTGCCCATCCAACTCCCGATCCCAAAGCACCTCGAGCGGTTGCCCCTGGGCGTCATCGTCCACACACGACAGCTGGATCAGCGTGGAGTCCCCCGGATTTAACGGAGGGATTGATTGTTCAACGAGATAGAGGCGCTGACGAACCGCGACGATCTGCCCGATGCCTGGGAGAGTGCCCATAGCTGTCCATAATTGGGACCACCTGGTCCGAATGCCCACTGTATCGCTTTTGGTCATGCGCTCGCGCACATGGTCGGAACCGTGGGGTTCAGTTGCCGGGCGGCTCGGGTGGGTTGAGTATGTTCGGTCGAATCTCCTCGGGCCGATGCGATCGTTCACGCGGCAAGATTAGGCTCGCCAGGATTTAGAAAAACTAGTATACTTTTTCTAAATAGGCAAGCCGAGAGTTTTGATGCAAACCATGCGAGATCAGATAGTTGCGAGGATCGATCGGTTCCCCAAGGGAGAGGCCTTCTCAGCAAAGGACTTTCTCGACATCGCCAGCCGGGGCACGATTGATATGGCGCTTGCGAGTTTGACTCGGAGTGGTGCGATTCGTCGTGTGCGCCGGGGCCTTTATGATGTTCCGAGGGTCAACCCGGATCTTGGCGGAGAGCTGAGCCCAGACATTGATAGGGCTGCGCAGGCCATCGCCCGCAGACAGCGTTGGAAGATCATTCCTGAAGGCGGGTGGGCCGCAAACCTGCTGGGCTTGTCGACGCAAGTCCCGGCCAAAATTGTCTACCTGACGGATGGTCCAAGCAAGACGGTGCCGATAGGACGCCGCACAATCCATCTCAAGCACGCTGGCCCGAAGAGCATGACCGGCCTTGAGGGCAAGTCCGCGCTCGTGGTCCAGGCGCTTCGTCATCTCGGGAAAGAAGGCATCGGACCGCAGGAGATATCGAAGCTACGTGTCTTACTGTCCCCTGCAGAAAAGCGCCGCTTCCTTAGCGATGCGCGCTTCGGTGTCGATTGGATCTATGAAGTAGCCAGACGAGCTAAGGAGACGACCGCTTGAACACCGTCGCGCAAATGCCCGCGAACCAGCGAGCAGAGGTATTTCAGGCCACGGCGGAACGCAAGAATCTGCCTGAGGCTGTGGTCGAGAAGGACTTTTGGGTCTGCTGGATCTTGAAGCAGCTCTTTTCGATAGACCTCGTGTCAGACCGGCTGCTGTTCAAAGGGGGCACATCTTTATCGAAGATCTTCCATGCCATAAACCGGTTCTCCGAGGACATCGATATAGCAGTGGACTACACGGCACTTGGGTTTACCGGCGTCCGCGACCCTCGGCAGGGTGGGATCTCGAAGACTCGCCGCGTAAAGATCCTGGCCGAAATGATGACGGAGTGCCAGAACTACATCAAGGGCCAATTCTTGAATGCGCTTCGGGCGAGATGTAGCGAGGTTCTGCCGTCGCAAAACGACTGGGGCTTGGAAGTGGACCCGACAGACCCGAACGTCGTCCTCTTCCGCTACCCCACGGCTGCTGCGGAACGCCTGACCTACATCCGACCACAGGTTGTTCTTGAACTCGGGACTCACGCGGAATTCGTGCCGCGTGGACGGTTCACGATTCGTCCGTTCATTGCGGAGGAGTTTCCTTCGCTGATGCCTGATGCCGAAGCTCAGGTCGAGGCTATCCTCGCCAAGCGAACATTCTGGGAAAAGGTGACCATTCTGCACGCAGAATTCCACCGACCGCAAGAGAAGCGGCTTCCCGGACGATATTCCCGTCACTACTATGACGTCGCGACGATGGCGGCGGGTCAGATCAAAACCGAGGCCCTTGCTGACATTGACCTTCTCGCCCAAGTCGTAAGTCACAAACAGGCGTTTTATCCTGCTGGGTGGGCCCGCTATGACTTGGCACGTCGTGGGAGTCTCCGAGTGTCACCCGCCGAGAGTCGAATCCCAGCGCTGAGGCGGGACTACAGGGATATGGCAGACATGATCTTTGGGGAGCCGCCGAACTTCGATTTTCTCCTGGAGGTGCTGGCTACGCTTGAGGCTGAACTGAACTCCTGAGCGGAAAAGCTGTTGCGTCCGAGCATCCGGCGCGACTCACTTCGCGCATCTCATTCGGCTCACCCGGATGCTACTATTCTCCTCCGTTTTGCCTCAGCCGGAAATGTCGCGGAATTCGGAAGTTCCGTTCAGGTTGCCGCTTGGCGTGTTGCCGTTCGTCTGCCACCGTCAAGAGAGTTCGAAGCTGTGGGAATGTGGAAATCGTGCCCGCCTCGGGCGCGCCGCGGTTTGCGCGAGGAACCCTGATTACAGCTCCTCGCTCTTATCTTTGATTTCCAACTTGAATTGCCAGCCCTCGAAGCTCATTAGCATGCGCCCGAATTCACGCCATGTGATCCCTTGACCGTCAATCGTGAGAAGGGGAACCGACCCGCCTTCAGCTTCGTCCCATCCGATGTCGCCCCGCACGATTTGGTGATCTGCGATCTGTCGACCCAGATCGTGGTCTATCAGGTGTTTAGTGCTCAGCCCGCGCCGGATCTTCTCAATCAGTCGGCTGAGCAGCTCGAGCAGGTCGCCCTCCGGATCGCCTATGATTTCAAACTCGTAGCCGGCCGGGTGATTGTTGATGAGCTCAAACGCATCTATCGCGACTCCCGGCCCAAACAACCGGGTACGAAAGTGAAACTCGTGAGTTGCACCAGTGCAGTCCGCGAGCATGACAGGTTCAAACCGTACGTGCTCGAACGTGCTGAGGTCATCCAGCGCGGCAACCTCTTTGTTGTAGCACTCGCTGCATAGTGCCCGACCGCCATGTTCTTGGGAGGTGACGTTCACAATGTCGTAGCTGGGCACTGAACGATCACACGAGTTGCACCGAGTTCGTTCCGATTGCCCGACCACGCGTTTCTTCATCTTGTTCGAGCTTAGCAAGCCGCTCGGGTCCGGAATGCGACGACGCCCAGTAGAGCGACCGCCTTCGGCCAAATTCCATTTACGACGGCCGCTGGTTGAACAGTGGACGAGTACACGGCCTCTGCGATTTTCGAGACAGCGCCAGGTTACGTCGACGCTTCTCGCCGCTTCGTTCCTATCCCCGGCGGCAAGGACCAATTTGGGCGCGAGCGCCGTTCGCCATTCCCGCACTCGCCCCTGAAGAGTCTGTCGCTGTCCGGGAGTCCCAAGTGTCACCAATCACCCAGGTGTCACTCCTCAACGGAAACACGAGACTGCGCCTGGGTAGACCGGTCAATTTTGTTTGGCGCGGCTCCCTTCGCGCTCAGACCTGGCTCGTCGCTGCAATCCGCTCTGAAAGAACTGCGTGGGCCCGGCCAACGATTAGCCCAGTCCCGTCAGGATCGATCGATGCGGGACATTCGGGCCACATGGCCCGCACCAAGCCCAACCAACCGTCCAGCTTTTCGCGGAACTTCCGAGGCCGCGCATAGTCGGCACTTCCGAGTTGGCTCACCAGGCCGAAGTCACCGAAGAGCGGCACACGCTCTCTCCCCCGGGCGGTGAAGCAGCGGTACGAGAGCCACATGAAAAGGTCCAGGGCCGCCGGGGAGGAAGAAAGAACCTTCGCTGCTTCGAGATCAGTGGGGATCGGGTGGCTGAGGATCTCCCGGTAAAACTCGTCGCTCAAGACGATCATGTTCTGGCAGTCTCCAGGCAACAGCCGCTGATCGAAATCTCTCGAATACCAGATTCGAGCTTCGGTCATGAAGTTGAACCGAGCCCGGTGCACGACGGCGGCTCGCTCCCGTTGAACGTCTGTGCCGAAGAAGATCGTTGCGCCGAAAATCCGCTGGAAGGACGCTACGAGTCGGCGATATTGCGAACCGCCCTGCCGCAGTCCGAAGGCATCCAACATCTCGGCGGCGCTGCCGAACGTAATCCGCGCCGACTGCTGGCGGATGGCCAGCGTCGCAAGAAAAATGGGGACGAGCCGATCCTGTCCCCATGGCAAACCGCAGCTTGGGTGCCCCGTGACCTGCAGAACAAACTGGCCATTGCGCCGTTCGTGAAGTAGGCAGCCCGGAGCCGGCCGCTTCACCGGTAGACCGCACAAGACAAACGGCCGCGAGGAGAAGCCGAGATTCTGTCGGGCGTTTTCGCGGTTCAGGCGGACGCACGCAATAGACTCGACCTTTCGCATTCGGCGCTTGGAAACGGCGAGTTCGGGATGGGTTTCCGCAAGAAGCGACCCGATCCCTTCTAGCCCTCCGGCGGCATGATGGTGGTGCTTGGACACCAGCTTTAGCTGTGACACGGATGGCCTCCGGCGCTGTCGAAAAACAGCGTGGTTGGACGATCCAGAGGAGGGTTCAGAAAGGCAGGCAGAGTGGTCGAAAACGAGGCTCGGAAATTCTACTCCGATTACTCCGTTCGAGGCCGTTTTGGGGTAACTCTTGATTTCTCAGTGGTGCGCAGTTGTCAGAATGCATCGCCATGGCCGCATTTGTTCTTTATTTTCAAATGAAGCGCAACTTCCCAAGCTGGACGTCGCGGGTTCGAGTCCCGTCTCCCGCTCCATCTTTTCAACAACTTGGGAACGATCCATGTTCTCAGCGTTAATGCGATTACTGCTTTAAGCTCCCGATCACCTCGCGGAGCCGGCTGGAGGGTGTTAGTGGCACCCTCCGGCCAAACCTGAAATCTCCTCGCGTAGCCTCAGTTCAGAAAGCCTCAACATTCGAGAACTCCCCGCGCCGTCATTGGATGACGGCTGATTCCAATTTGCGAACGGCGGCCAGCTTCTGTTCGAAGCTTGCCACCGCGTACTCGTTTTCGTTCACATCCACCGTATTGCCCATCTGCGCCGACCGGGTATGAGCATCCACCCCAGCCTGCCTCGACAGGGTTGCGAACGTCCGACGCATGACCTGGAATGTAGCCCATTCCAGCCCAACCGGCTTCAGGTTCGGGTGCATCCACTTTCGCCAGATATTGTCCCGCCTCATCGGCGTTCCCTTTTCCGAGCCAAACAACCACGTCTCCGACGGCGAACCTAGCAACCGGAGTTTCCACTGATTGAGCATCGCCAAGGTCCCGATAGTCAGAGCTACCCGTCGGTTTGATCGCTTCGACTTGGGTTCGTCGATATCGCCTTTGTACACGCGGCGCCGGACCCAAACCGAATCGTCATCCATATCACCCAATTGCAGCGCCAGGATTTCACCTGGGCGCATACCCTCCCAGGTTGCCAGCCGCACAATGACCTTTTCTCGGAGTTCCAGCGCTCCGATCATAATGGCTGCCTGCTCCGGAGTCAGAACCTGCCGGCTCCGCCCCTCCTGGTAATGCCGCGGCGTAAAGAGCGCCGCAGCCGGGTTCCGATCGACAACGCCCTCGCTTATCGCGAGCGCGAAGACCGATCGCAGCCGGAAACGAAGATGATCGACCATGCTACGGCCGCACGTGCGAGCCTCCTCGTCGAGAAGCGCTTGCAGCTCGCTCCTCGTGATTTCCTGCATCAGTTTCACTCCCAGAGGCCGGATCAGGTGCACCTCCAATCGGTTCGCTTCAACCATGTCCGTTGAAGCCTTCCACTTCCGATGGCAAACCGGAAGGTAGACGACCTCGCAGAACTTTGCGAACGTCCAGGTGATCATGTCGGGATTTTCCGCCCCTTCGTTGATCGGCTTGAGAATCTCCGTTAAGATCCCTTCGGCTTTTACCCGATCCATCTTCGAGCAAAGCCCGATTTCTTTCGATTTGGGTCTTCCACGCTCCCTCCACTGGGCGTACCAGTAATTCATTCCATTCCGCTTGCGGGTTTTCAGACACCCCCGCTGGAATCGCTTTCGACGCATTCGTTGTTCCTTTTCCTGCGTCCACAGCGGCAAAACTGAACATGCTGCCATACTATCTGGTCTTGTTCGATTCCAGCCACTGCTCCAGCCAATCGCGGCGGACCAGCTTTCTTCGGCCCATCGTCAGATGGGTCAGTTTCGGCAGGCCCTGCAGCTTGCCGCGGATGGCGTTGTTAACATGGGCCTTTGAGCAGCGGAGGATACCGGCGACCTCCTTGAGCGTCAGGATGTTTGACGTGTTCTCCATGATTTCCTCTGCTCTGTACGGCGCGAGGTGAACCTGCCGTGACTGGTTTTACGCGGAGCCTGGCCGAAGTGTTCGGCATTGTAGGGGCGCTTTCTGTCGCGGCGAATTAGGTTCGAACCGTGTCAGGCAGCGGATGTTTGCCAGGAACGTCTGTGCGCACCCGCTCCGCACTCAGCATGCCGAAGCGTCGCCCGATGGATTTCCTCGTTATTCCGAGTTCCCGATTATTCCGAGCCAGCTTTGAAGGTGGCCCGAATGACCTGTCAGTCGACATCCGCGCGATTTCCAGACCCGGAATAATCCGACTGTGAAAGTCGAAGTTGAAGGGTCGTCGCCGTTGATCATCAATACGCCAGACTCGGAATAATCACC
>Ga0181528_10000234_pt1 | contig 48832 bp, 34 predicted proteins | sample PEATcosm2014_Bin_47_FD_119742 | JGI IMG/M metagenome (GOLD analysis project Ga0181528, IMG submission 119742) | Peatland microbial communities from MTU Mesocosm Facility, Houghton, MI, USA - PEATcosm2014_Bin10_10_metaG | ecosystem: Environmental > Terrestrial > Soil > Wetlands > Peat | place...
ATCATACTTCTTCGCCTGGTAAGCCGAATCGGCTAAAACGATCAGAAGATCCGGATTCCCAGGCCAATTCACGAGGGCCTTCTCCGCGATGCCGTTGATTTTCGCGGCTGAGCCGGATTTCGTCAACGCCACGAAATAGGGTGCGTATGCATCCTCCAGGTACTTGCTCTTCGGGTTCTGCTGCTCCAGCGTGGCGAGCAGGTCAACCATCACCGCGGGCTCGGCTTGAACGGCGGTCGCGTACAGCGCGTACTCAGTGTAAAGGTCGACCTCTTTGGCCCGGGCGACCTTCGCCTTCCAGGCATCCTTCTCCGAGTCGGCGGTCGGGGCGGCTTCAGCCGCCTCTTCGCGCGCCTGGATGCTGATCTCGGTGGCAAGTTTTTTCACCTGCACCGGATCCTTCTGCTCCACCAGGGTCTTCAGCTCGGCGAGCGACGTCTCGATATCCAACGGCGCCGCCAGGATGGGGACTACACAGAAAATAGCTGCACAAGAGAGTGTGAATAGTTTCATGACTGGGACCTCAGCGGCCCTATTCTATGCCCGTCGAATGGGGAGCGGAAGACTAAAAGCGTGATTTGCGGGAGAAAATGCAACGGGCTCGTCCCGCTGCTGCTTGCCGCGTGACATCGGGCTGGACGAGGACGTTCGAAGTTGTTCGGAAACCAATCCCCGGGGGTCCGTTGGCCAGAAATGGGCCGCACGCTTCGGGACGAGCAATCGATGGCGGGCCTGGAAAGCGGTTCCCGCACACGGGCCGGGTGCATGTCACCCTCGGTTACCGGTAGCGGATCCTGACCTCCAGCTTCGACGGCGAATGAGGCAGTTCGATCGCCTCGCGTGCCGCATCGATCCTGGTCCATTTCTGACCGTCGATTGTCACGCTCGCAATCCTGCGCCCCGGCGTGCGGGCAACCAGCCATGCGGTCTTCGCCGGACGCAAAGCAGGCAGTTGCACCGTGGCCTCGACGCCCCCGCTCTCAGCTCCGGCGCGGAGATAGAAACTGACGTCTCCGAAATACGTTGCCAGACGATCTGCGCGTACGCCTTCCTTGGACTCCAGCCAGCGCCGCGGAACGCCTCCCGCGAGGTACAGCGTGTCGCCGTCTTCGAGCACGAGCATGTCGCGGACCCGGTTGGCGAATTTCGCCTCGTCCGGGATCTTGTAGAACGGCCCGCTGCCGTGGTCCCACGCGTGGAACTCCTCCGTGAAGGCCACCGCGTCGGGATACAGACAGGCGGCAAAGTTATTGAAGACGCCGCGGATGGCGGCCGGCGCCTCGTGCCGTTTGAGGTAGACCAGAATCGGGTTCTGCAGATTCGCCTGGAAGACCATGCCACCCTGGCTGAACCAGTACTTGTCGTCGGTGTTGCCGTGGACGTTCATGCCCAGGCCGCTGGTCAGCGTCACGTTGTCTTCCCAGTCGTCGAGGATCCAATCGGCGATCGGCTCCTTTACGCCGAAGACGCCCAGGTTCAGCAGGATGATGGGACCGTAGAGCACCTCGCGCGTCGCCGCCAGCCGTAGCATCGGCACTCCCTGAATGCCATAGCGCTGGTAATAGGCCGCGCGTTGCGTCCCGAAGCGGCGGAAACGCAGGAAGGGCTCGATGGGCACGTTGGGAGAGTAAGTGCCGTCGCGCATCTGCGTCACGGGCGTTTCGCTCACCGCGCGCAGAATCGCCGCACGCAGTTCCTTCAAGTAGAGGTCAGCCTCCCGGCGCATCTCCGCAGCTTTGGGATGGCCGATGTCGGCGAGTGCCGTCGCTGCCCGGTCGTAGCCTGCCCAGGCGAAGCTGTTGGTCGAGAACCACTGCGCCCAGTCGGAGTTGTCTTCGAGCGAAGACGCGGGCATGAGGCCAAAACCTGGCAGTTTTTCGCCATTTAAGCCCGTTTTTCGCGTCGTTTCGCGCTGTTTTTGAATCCAGGCGATGGCCCTTTCCATGTGCGGCCAGGCATGCAGGAGCCACTGCTTGTCGCGGGAGTAAAGGTAATGCTCGCCCAGCGTCCACAAAACAGTAGGGTGGTCCAGGCCATACGTGCTGGCGGTGTAATCATAGCGCTCGTTCACGCGCGCGCCGTGGAAGATGGCGTCCTCCATGCCGCTGTGCATACCCGGAAAACTCTTGCTGCCCTGGAGGCGCAGGAACGTCTCCAGGTACTCGGCCGCGGTCTGATGATCGCCGAGCGCGTCCAGCAGCAGCACCTGGAAACACGCCTCGTTGGCGTACACCTGGTAGTCGTAGCTGGCCGCCGGAACCATGTACAGGCCCGTGACCGGATCCTTGGCGGTGCTCATGCCGATGTGCCAGATGACCGCACGAAGCAGTTGGTTGAGCTTCGTCTCGGGCGTCGTAATGCGTGCCAGGGCGCTGACCCGGTCTTTCCAATAGGCGAGAATCCGGGCGCGCTCCGCGTCATAGTCTAGACGCCGGAAGATTTCCCGCACGTCGGCGGGGGTGATATCGGAGACGAACGGCAGCTTCAGAACGATCGCCTGGCTGGCGCCGGGTTGCACAATGAACGTGAAATGCGCCGCTCTGCGTCCATCCGTGCCCGGGAGCACATCGACCGTCGGGGCTGCTTCCGACGACACCACGGCACGAACGATTGGGGTGGTATAGGCGCCCTTCGCGTTGCCTGTGGCCACCAGTGCGAAGCCGTCCAGTCGGAGATCCTCGCCGGGATCGGTGTTCAACCAGACGTGCGCCGTGCGGGGCTCGGAACTCGCGTTAGCGGCCTGCAGCTGCAGCATCAGAACGGCGGGTGTCTGCTCGCTCCTTGTGGGATCACGTGGCGAAAGCGGGCCGCGCAGTAGCGTCGTGAAGGCCTCTTCCCTGTACTTCAGCCCGTCGCTCTCCCAGCTTTGCGCGACGACCGGCAGATACCCTTCTTCGAGCGAGACTGTGGCCTTGCGGTCTTCGCGATAGTAAGGCGTCCGGCCCGTCCCGATCTTCCAGGTGATGCGCTCGCCTTCCCAGATCAGGCGGCGCTTCTCGTCGCCCATCGCCTTGGTTCCGCTGGACCAGAGGGTATCCGGCAGGCCCCGCGAGATGAAGACGTTGCCCCCGTATTGGAAGGCGAACTTCTGCCAGCTCGAATCCGCCGCGAGAGGCATATAGATCGGACGGCCGTACTGATCCTGCCAAGGATTGAGCGGCGGGATCTCGCGCGCGGCGCGCTCGTAGCTCTGCTCCGGCTCTTTGGGAATCAGGCTGCGGATGTGCGGACCCTTGCCCGTGGGCTGCCGGAATTCCGCGCTCTGGCTCGCATCGGTGATGTAGGCATGCACCGCGGGGATGTAGATGGGGCCGCGGCTCAGGTCGTCGACATTGAACGTAAACGAGCGGTCCTCACTACCCGCCATGGCGCGAACCGTCACGAGGGTGCAGTCGAGAGTGCCAGGGAGAGTGTGTCCGGCGGCGATGATGTCGAGCAGTACGCCCTTGCCCGCCTGCGCGCCCTCGAAAGACCAATGGTTGGGTGCCTGCAGCGCGTCTCCTTGCCCAAAACCCATCGGCTTCGTGGAGATCAATCGTCCGTTGTCGATCTCAACCGAGCCTGTCCAGCGCAGTGGTTTGGCGTCGCCGTGCCCGAGTGCGATGCGCAGGCTCATGGGCTTTTCCACGGCATCCGAAAAGACTTCAAAACCTATGACGGGAGGCAGGTTGGCGTCCCCGGCGAGTCGCAGCTTGAGCATGCGGCGATAGCGTACTCCGGGCAGGTTCTTCCCAAGCGGATTCTCCGTCGTGGCCAACGGGCGGAACGTGAAGTCGCACTCAGCGGCGTGGCATTCGCCTTCGGTCTCCGCCGTGAGCCACTCGCCTTGCCAGGGGTCGTCGACCTGGTCCTCGATGTTCGGCATCTCAGGCGGCGGCGCTGGCCAAGTATGGAACCAGTATTGGACTTTGATGCTCTTGGGGACGGAGGCCGCGAACCGCGCGCGGATTCTGTGGACGTCCCGCTCCTCGCGCCACTCCACGCCCAGAGTCCTGTGAGCATCCGCCAAGGCCCGCTTGAAGGTCTGGTACCGCTTCGTCGCGTGGTCGTCATCCCACGTAGAGACCTGGCCAAACGGAGCGAGGTTCATCGGCTGCGCGGCGGGCGCGTCCGGTGCGGAGAATGCGCGTGCGATCCACGCACAGGCTAAGACACAAGCGAAGCTTCGGCTGAGCATAAGGAGTCCCTGATGAGCCTACCGTCCTGCCTTCTGGCGTGCAACTTCAGTGCAATCGAACTCGGCCTTCGCTTCGTACGGGGGTACGGTAGAATCTCCAGGAGCGGGGCCACTCCACCATGAGCCCGTACCAGCAAGTGCAACCTCAGAGTAGGCAGTAATCCAGACCGGGAGTGGAGAGATATACTGCGGCAAGATGAGGAAACTGTTGTGGGTCTTGCTCGCGGCGGTTGCCGTGGCGATATGCGCGATTGGACCTCGATATGTGTCCCAGCGCCAGACCAGAGAGAAGCGAGCATCAGTCTACCAATCAGCGAGGCTCACACTCAGAGCCCACAAGGCGGACTTGACACCTAGATTGAATCGGAAGGAAGTGGAAGATCTCTTTCGCTCCTGGGGACTCGAATTCTCCCAAACGTGCTGCTCTGATTCGTCGCGTGTGTGGGCTGAGCTGGTTCGAGTCGGAGAGCAAGCCTCTCCTTGGTATTGCAGCGAGATGAATCTCTATGTCGTGTTTGATTTCACCAGAACGAAGCAGCAGGAAACAGCCTATCCCGACCCCGCGGACGTGCTGACGGGAACGCACGAAGAGACCAGGGGAGAGGGCTGTCTGTAGGGGACAAGCGAGCTCGCCAAAACAGCTGGTGTGGGCGACTTGGTCGCTGAGAAAATGGTCTTAGGTCTCAACACTGGAAGAGGAGCGATGAAGATCACCAACGTGGAAGCCATTTACCTGCGGCAGCCGCAGGTCAAGCAGCAATGCGACAGCGGGCAGGACGTGCTCGTCGTCCGCGTCTCGACCGACGCGGGCATCACCGGCATCGGCGAGGTCGATTCGTCGCCGCTCGCCGTCAAGGGCGCCATCGAGGGACCGTACTCGCACTTCATCACGGCCGGCCTGCGCGAGATCGTGCTCGGCGAGGATCCCTTCGAGACCGAATATCTGTGGGACAAGATGTACCGCCAGAACGTGTACGCGGGCCGGCGCGGCATCGCGATCCACGCCATGAGCGGCATCGACATGGCGCTGTGGGACATCAAGGGCAAAGCGCTGGGCCTGCCCATCTGGAAGTTGCTCGGTGGAGGATTCCACAAGCGCGTCCGCGCCTACGCCAGTTCACTCTTCGGCGCCACGCCACAACTCACCGGGGAGCAAGCGAGGCGCTTCGTGGACCGAGGCTTCACGGCAGTCAAGTTCGGCTGGGCGCCGATGGGCCGCGACGAAGCGACCGACATCGCGCTGGTGCGCGAGGCTCGCGCGGGCCTCGGCGACAAACCAGATCTGATGATCGACGCCGGCCTCGTCTGGGACGCCAAAACGGCGCTGCAGCGCGCGCGGGCTTTCTCCGAGCACCGCATCTTCTGGCTGGAGGAACCGCTGGCGCCCGACGATTACGTGGGTTACGCCAAGCTCTCCAACGGCACCGACGTCCGTATCGCCGCCGGCGAGGAGGAGAGCGAACGCAAGTCCTACCTGGAGTTGATGGATAAGGGACAGATCGACATCGTGCAGGTAGACCTGACGCGCTGCGGCGGCTTCACCGAAGCAATGAAGATCGCGAGCCTGGCGGCCGATCGCGGACTGCCGGTGGTGAACCACGGCTTCACGACGTATATCAACGTCGCCGCGGCGCTGCACTTCCTGAACGCCATCCCGAACTCGTTCATCATGGAGTTCGTCGCGGAAGAAGGCACGTCGTTGCGCGATGAGTTGACCACACAGACCATCCAGGCCCATGACGGTTTCGTGGACATGCTCGATGCGCCCGGGCTGGGCCTGGAACTGAGCGCGGAGGCGCTGGAAAAGTTCGCCGTCCGGGTCTGAGCGCGGCGCCGCCGCTCGGAGCGGTTTCACATCTTCTATGAACCGTGGCGGGCTTGCACCGCCCCATCGCCGGCCCGGATCCCTGCATGGGCGGGAAACCGCTCACCCCCGAGCACGAAGATCGCACACCCATCCACCAGCACGGAACCGCGAACGATAGGGAGCGATCCCTCGCACTATCCACCGCCCCCTGACGGTCGCGGCTCCGCTCTCGCACTTCGGAGTGACTTTCGAAAAAGGGGCTCCCGCGCGTCGGGGCGAGATCGCCTGAATGTGGCCTCAGCCGCGCTGCCAGGGCTTGGGCTGGTGGCCGGAGTCCCGCGCGGTGATCCGGTCATAGAGGTGCTTTTCGTTGGTCGTTCCGAGACCCTCGTTGTAGAGACTCGTCAATCCCAGCGATTGCCGCAGATCTTCGGTGAAATCGTGCAGGCCGCGGAGATGCTCGGCCACGGCGGGGACTTGCTTGCCGCTGGGCGTGATGAAGATCTTCTGGTATCCCAGGTCGGTCAACTCGGCGAGCTCTCCCTGCAGGGCGAGGCCGGTGGCTTGGATCGCCGCGACGCCGTTCGCGTCCTGCCTGAGCAGAGCCGCATAGCGGTCCCGCACGACCAGGGCCGCGTCCTTGGGGGCATCAGCGACAGTAAATCCCGCGCTCCGGAGCTGATCGAGCTGGCTGGAGAAGGCGACGAGAACAGGCTTTTCACGTTTGAAGAACATAGGATTCCCAGGGTCGGCAACTTCAAGTATAAGGGATGACCCTGCGGCCACCGGCGGCCAACCGCGGCAAGTCCAGGCAGGATGCGGATTCTCCTTGACTTCCAAGCCCAGCAGATCTACACCGGAGAGGTCGGGAGGCTCCCATGTCCACCCTGCGCGACTCCCGTTTTTCCGCCGCCAGGCAGATGTCTATCTGCGACGGCGCCATCGAAGGCTTTGGCTCCCTCACCACCGCCCCAGCGGGTTTCCGTCTGGATAGCTCGGGCCGGCTCTGGAAAACGGGCGCCCATAACGATCAGCCCTTAGGATTCAGGATGACGGAGGATGGCGAGATCGTCGAAGACGAGGTCATCGCGGAGAGTGCGGGCTTAGGACGCCATTTCGGGCAGCGCCTTGAGAAGGGGCGCGTGTGAGGAGGAGTAAGGAGGGGTCGCCGCGGCGAATACAGCCATCCTTTACGCCGCGGCATCCTTCCGGCGCTCCCCAGGACTCTTCGGCCCACTATCCGTCGAAGACGGCATCCCCCGTGACCAGGCCGCCAGTGCAAAGCTTCCGGCAGGCGCACAGCATACCGCCGGTGCGGAGCGTGTCGCCAGCGCGGCACGTGACGCTCGTCCGGCGGATTCTGCCGCGCTGAGCCCGGAACAGAACGGTAAGGGAACTTAAGCCTCTCAGGCGATGGCCGGACCAGTGCGCAGAGGGTCCGAATCGGGGGAGAATGGGCGGGGCGTGATGCTCCGCCCTTTGAAGTGCGTGGTACGACTACGCGATCTCGCTGCCCCGGAAGAACCAGGCCAGTTCGATAGCCGCGTTCTCGTCCGAGTCGGAACCGTGCGAGGCGTTCCTGCCGATGTTGGTCCCGTAGAGCTTGCGAACCGTGCCTTCGGCGGCCTTCTCCGGATTCGTGGCGCCCATGAGGTCGCGCCAGGCTTGGACCGCGTTTTCCTTCTCTAATGCCAGCAGTGCGACCGGTGCTTCAGTCATGAATGCGACCAGTTCGTCGAAGAAGCCCTTGCCTTTGTGGACGGCATAGAAGCCCTCGGCCTCTTTCAGCGTGAGGTGCTGCAGACGCAGCCCCTTGATCTTGAAACCGGCCTTCTCGATCATCGTGATGATCGCTCCGGCATTGCCAGCCGCCACTGCGTCCGGCTTGATGATTGCGAATGTGTTGTTCCCAGTAGGCATGTTTAGTCCGAAACCCTATTTTAGCGGGCAACCAGCCGCCTGTCTCGGCTCAATCCCAGCAGAGCAGTATGAGATTTGCTTCAGGGCCGCTGGCAGCCCTACTTGACGGTCTTCTTGGAACCAGCGGTCTTCACCTCAACCGTTCCCTTCAACATCGCCTCGATCTCGATCTTCATGTTGACTTCTTCGTTCTTGAAGAACTCATTGTCGCCGGCGTATTGCACCCGAATAATGCCCTTTCTGTCGATGAAGACGAGTTGCGGCATCAGCATCGGGCCGGCGTTCGGATCGTTCTGGTTGTAACCCAGAAACTCGTAGGCCATGTCGTGCGGCGTTACGCCAACCGGGTACTTCAGTCCGAGTTTGTAAATGAACTCGGGGACCAGCGTGCGCGCGTTTTCGTTGATGGCCGCGCCGATCGGCTGGAAGCCCTTCGACCCGTATTCCTGGTACATCTGTTGGAGAATGCCCGAGCAGCGCTGACAGTGCGGGCAGGTGGTCAGCAGGAACTCAAGCGCGACGACCTTGCCTCTTAGCGAACTCAGCAGGACTTGCTCGCCGCTGTTCATCGTAATGGTGACCTCGGGCGCTTTGCGCGGCACCGGGGCGGTAAAGGCTTCCAGGCTGAATCCCGCGGCAGTGGCGCCGAGAGTCATTCCCATCCATTGGCGTCTGGTAATCATAGTCAATTGGTTTAGACGGTCGAATCTGCGAAACGGCTTCTTAACAGATTAACGCTTCAAACAATCTAGGGTAAACCCTCTATCGCTTCCAGTCGCGAACCATCGGCCCATATCCTGAACGCCCCGTGCTGGTTGGAGCCTTCGGCAGCCCCTGCGGCCTGGCGCGTCCACTTCAAGTTCTGCGACTTTTTCTCCATGACCTTGAGGTACAGCGACAGCGCCTGCTGCGCGGATTCGGGTGTTGCCCAGAGCACTGCCCAGCGCAGCACGGGGTGTTTCGTGCCCTTTTCCTCCAGCAGTTCGAAGCGTCCGGCGCGCCACGCTGGAGCCGCCTCGTCGGCATCCTTTTTCGAGGAGTATTGTTCGAACAGGACGTGCATGTCGAACTCGCCCACATCGCCGTCAGTCAGCTTCTTCATCTTGCTCCGGCCGTCGAGTTCCGGCAGGTCGACGCTCGCCACGGCTTCATGCGCGAGGTACTTCTCCGGGTGCAGGATCTGCTGAGTGTTCTTCGGCGGGTCGCGCAGGACGGCGGCAAAGGCCTCGCGCCCCAGTTTGTCGATGACCGCTTGCTGGAACAACAGTCCCGCCGAGTAAGGGAACAGCAGGCTCTCCTTCAGGTACAACGGCGACTTGTCGAACACAGGGTACTGCGAAGCGGCCATCTTGCCCATGGAAGGCAGCATCAACTGCAGCGCGGCGGAGTTCGTGGTGAGCGATTGCCCGTTGCGGTTCATCATCACTTCCAGCATGATCCACATCGCTTGCCCCTCGACCACGGCTAACCGCGCCGAATCGCTCTCGTCCGAACGCGGACCCTTTTCGAGAAAGCGTCCCATGTCGAAGTGCTGGTCCGCCAGGGCGTGGGATAGTTCGTGCGCCAGCACAGCTTCTTCCATGTCTTCGGGCGCGGCGTCCTGGACGAAGATCATGCGCTTCTTCTTGTGGTCGTAGACGGCCGCCGCCTGCTCGCTCATCAGGTCCACGGTGCTTGCGCGCAGATCGAACTCCGGCGGGAAGAAGCCGAACATCTTCATGGCCGTCTCTTCGACGCGAATCTCCTCCGGCTTCGCGCTCTCGCGGACGCGGTCGTCCACCCAGCGCCGCCATTCCGCTTTCGTGAGTGTGGACATCGGCACCGGGTGCTTCAGTTTGAGCCCCGTGATCTCCGAGATCTGTCCCAGGATGCGGGTAATCTGCTCAGCCGTGGGCACGGCCGCGGGGTTCTTGGGCGCAGCCGCCGGTTCCTGGGCGAAGGCCCACGCCGGCGACAGCAAAGTCAGGAGAGCGAAGGCACCGGCGGAGCGAGCGAGCAGTTTAATCACGTGTTTTTTCAGAATAGCCCCACGTCCGCGCCGGCGTTCGGCGCTTCCAGCCAGTTCTTCATCGTTTGCAGCGTTCGACGCGCATGGACGCCAGCGGCCAGCGCCAGGACACCGCCCACCGCCACCGTCCAGCGCGGACCGATACTGGCAGCCAACGCGCCCGCGGCCAGGCTGGCGACGGGCAACATACCGACGACCATCGAGGAGTACAGGCCCATAATGCGGCCGCGATAGTTCTCCGGCACTCGTAGTTGGATCATCGTGTTGGTGGCCGCATTGGTCCGGAAGACGCTCATGCCGAGCAGGGGCATCATCGCCAGCGAGAGCCAGTAATTGGGCGACGCGGCAAACACGAATAACGTTGCACTGGCGACGAAAAGAGCCTGCATGATCGCCCCGGGCAAGTGCCGGTGGCCGCGCGAGCCTGCCAGTGTGAGCGTTCCGGCGATTGCGCCGAGCCCCATCCCGCCAGTTAGAAACCCGAGCCCCTGCGCGCCCATGTGGAACAGCCCGTCGGCGAACATCGGACCCAGCGCGGAGACTCCCGCCGTCGCCAGCGTCATCGAGGCGACCAGCACCAAAGCCGTTCGAAGTGGCGGAGTGCCGGAGGCAAGCCGGAAGCCGTCTCGCAAACGCTCCAGAGGACCCTCTCCCGACACATGTGGCGGTTCGGCGAAGCGCATCAGAGCGAGGCTAAACAGCACGGCGAGGAAGCTGAACCCGTTGAGCAGGAAACAGAGCCCTTCTCCCAGCCGCCCCACCAGGAAGCCGGCCAACGCCGGACCGACAACGCGGGCCGAGTTGAAAGTGGCCGAGTTGAGACTGATGGCTGCCAGCAGGTCTTCCTTGCCGACCAGGTGGATGAACATCGCCTGCCGGCCCGCGATGTCGAAGGCGCTGCAGGTTCCGAGGATAAGCGCCAAGGCGAGCACATGCGCGACGGTGACGCGCCCCGTCAGCGTCAATGCAGCTAGCACAAATGCCTGTAGCATCGCCAGCGTCTGCGCCCCGAATACAATGTTGCGGCGCGGGAAGCGGTCGGCCACCACCCCGGCCACGGGGCCGAGCAACAGCACGGGAACGTTCGAGCAAAACCAGGTGACGCCGAGCATCCACGCCGAGTGCGTGAGGCGGTAGACCAGCCAGCTCTGGGCGAGCTGCTGCATCCACGTCCCGGCCAGGCTTACGGCCATTCCGGCCACGTACAGGCGGAAATTGCGATGGCGGAGAGCCCCAAACGGCGACGGGCGGCGCAGCGGCGCTTCGTCCTGCATTACTCTCCTCAGAGTATCCGACTGCGGCGGGCTCGCCTTCTGCGCTAAACTACGGACTTAGATCGACTTTCCGGAGGTTTCTCTCATCGTGGCCGAAAAAACCAATCCGAATCTCTACCATTCCGACTATATCGGTTCCGGTACGTTCATTATCAGCAAGCCCAAGCGCAAGAAGGGCAAGAAGCGGCAGCAGCAACTGAAAAGCCCCAATCGCGGAATGCGCAAGTAGCCCTTCCTTTCCACTCCCATTTCTAGATCCTCAGCGGTCGGCCGATCCGGGTTTCGCATCCGGTCGCCGGGGTGTCTCCAGACGCTCTCCGTTGTCGTCTCGCAGCAGCCCAGCTCCGAGTTCGCCATTCCCTTTTCGTAGAGCGGACGCCCAATGCTGTGGCGGGCCGCTCATGTCCGCACCTGCCCCCTGGTCGGGCTTCCGCGGACGCTATTTGAACGCTCGATAGAAGGCTGGCAAGAAGGCGCCGGACATCTTCCACGGCGATAGCCCGACGGGGCGCGCAGGTTCAAGTGATTTCCAGATCAGGAAACCGCTCGCCGAATTATCTCGCCAGATACACGGCTGGTTATGTTGTATTGCCGATTACACACGAATAATAGCGAAAGCAAATCCTCGCTTGAGGCTGGCTCCCGGTGATGCTTTGGAATTGTCCGAAGAGGGAGTCCGGCTCGGGGAATGAAACGGGTGGGTCGATTGGGGTCTATCAGTTGGATACCAGGCAGGAGGATAGAAAGCCGGACTCCTTCGGACGCCCGGACTTTATGGCCGGCGCAACCTTCCTCACCCGCAAACTGGCGGCAACTGATTGATAAACCAGAGGAAATAATCCTCGCACGCGGGTCAATGCCTGGGCGCCAGCTTTAACAGTCGCCCGTAGAGGCTGCACTCCGGCGTCATCCCCGTATCGAGCTGTATGCAGGAAACTCCCGCGGCGCCTACTCCTCTTTCAGCGATCTCTCCATCAGTTCGCGCAGTGCCTCCCGCGGATCGCGTCCCTCGCGCAGGATCGCGTACACCTGGCGCGTGATGGGCATTTCCACCGAAAGCCGTCCGGAGAGTTCGTTCGCGGCGTATGTGGTTTGGACGCCTTCGGCGACCATGCGCATGCCCGCGAGGATGTCAGGCAGCTTGCGGCCCTGGCCGAGTTGGTAGCCCACAGTCCGGTTGCGGCTCAGTTCGCCGTTGCAGGTCAGGACCAGATCGCCCAGCCCGGCGAGACCGGCGAGCGTCCGGGCCTGGCCGCCCGCTGCGATGGCCATGCGGCTAATCTCCGCGAGGCCCCGCGTTATGAGCGCCGCCATGGTGTTCGCGCCCAGGCCCAGCCCCGCGCAGACTCCGGCCGCGATGGCGATGACGTTCTTCACCGAAGCGCCGATCTCGACTCCGACAGGATCGGAGTTCGTGTACAGCCGCAGCGACGGACCGGAGAAGGCCGCCTGCACTGCGCGTGCGAGGCTGATGTCGTGCGACGCAATCACGATCGCGGCCGGCTCGCCGCGCGCGACCTCCTTGGCAAAGGTCGGCCCGCTCAGCACGCCCACGCGCGGCGGGAAGCGGTTGCCCACCACGTCGTTGATCACCTGCGACATGCGCAGCAGCGTTCCGTTTTCGATGCCTTTCGTCGCGCTGACGAAGAGCATGTTTTCGTCGAGATGCGGTAGCAAATCGTCGTACACCCGGCGCGCATGGTGCGACGGCATGACGCCGAGCACGATCTCCGCTTCTTCCACGGCATACGGCAGCGAGTTTGTGACCTCGACGCTCGGGCCGAGTGTCGCGCCGGACAGAAAGAGGTCATTCTCGCGAGACGATTGCATGCGCCCCGCCAGGTCCTGTTCATAAACCCAGAGCCTGACCTGTTCAAATCGTTCCGCCAAGACGACGGCCAGAGCCGTGCCCCAACTGCCGCCGCCGATCACTGCGAGTCGCTTCACGCTTGCTTGCCTCCGAATCGAAACACGTTCTCTTTTCCGGCTCGTAGCCGTTCGATATTCGATCTGTGACGCCAGATGACCAGCGTGCTCGAGAGCAGGGCCGCGGCAATCACCGGCCACTCCGGATAGGCGAACATCGCCACGACAAACGGGAATACGCCGGCGCTCAGGATCGATCCCAAAGAGATATAGCGCGAGTAGGCGACCGTCGCTACAAAGATCAGAGCGCAGACGCCGACGGCTGCCGGAGCCAGGCACAGGAACGCGCCCACGAAACTTGCCACCGCCTTGCCGCCCTGGAACCTCAGGAAGACCGGGAAGGCGTGCCCCAGCAAGACCGCAACTGCCGCCGCGCTTGCCCAGAGCAGATCGCCATGCGTTGCCCGCAGCATCATCCAGACCGCGAAGTAGCCCTTGGCCATGTCGAGCAGCAGAGTGAGGATCCCGATCCCCCGGCCCGTCGTACGCAGCACGTTCGTCGCGCCGATGTTGCCGCTGCCCATCGCGCGTACGTCCTTGCCGGTCTTCAGCCGGACGAGGAGGTAGCCGAACGGGATGCCCCCGATGAGATAGGCCAGGACGAGATAGGCCAGAAGCAAGAGTCCAATTCGTAAAGTCATGCCGTTAAGGGAAATGTTGCCAGTTTCGTATAAATCGAGCCGCCGGGCGCCAACTGGCTCTGGTAGAGATGGAATCGTTCCGCGGAAAAAGCCCCGAAATCGGCGCTGGGAAGCTCTGAAATCGCCTTTTTTAGCTCAAGCAGCGGCTCCGCCGTGCGGATCCTCGCGAGCGTCAGGTGCGGGTGGAAGGCTTTCTTTTCCTGCTCGATCCCGAGCCGCGCGCAAGCGGCGTCCGTATCCCGGGCGAGGGCGAAGAGGCCGGCCGGCGCTTCAATCGCGGCGACCAGCACGCGCGGCCGGTCGGCGTTGGGAAACCAGTCCAGGCCCCGCAGCGCGATTCTGAGCGCGCCCGGCTGAGCCACCGCGCCGAGCGCGGCTGTGAGTTCGTCTAGCCGCTCCTCTGGAAAATCGCCTATAAACTTGGTTGTGAGGTGCAGGTTGGCGACGGGACTCCACTGGATCCGCGCCTTCGTCTTCAGCAGGTGCAGCAGCAGTTCCAGATTGCGCCGCATCTCGTACGGCAGATCGAGTCCGGCAAACAGCCTCATGAACGTCCCTGTCTCGTTCCTTGTTCCGTTCATTTGTTACGTTGCTTATGGTAACGCGAGATGACTTTTGAGTTGCTGCGCCGTGAATTCTACTCTGCGCCGGCCATTGATGTGGCTCGCGGCCTGCTCGGCTGTGTCCTTGACTATAAAGGGCTTGGCGGGCGAATCGTGGAGGTCGAGGCCTACCTCGGCGAGGGCGACGAAGCGGCGCACTCGTTCCGCGGGGTGACGCCCCGGACGCGGGTGATTTTCGGTCCGCCGGGCCACGCCTACGTTTATCTCAACTACGGGATTCACTATTGCCTGAACGTCGTGGTCGAGCCGGAGGGCCGCGCCGGCTGCGTCCTGATCCGCGCGGTGAAAGGAATCGGCGACGGGCCCGGCAAGCTGACCCGCGCGCTTGGCATCACGCGCGAACTGAACGGCTGCGACCTCGTGCACGGGCCGCTGACCATCCACCGGGGCCGCCCGCCGCGCGAGATCGCCGTCACGCCGCGCATCGGCATCCGGAAGTCTGCCGACCTGCCGCTGCGGTTCCTGGCCGTGGATTGACGAACCGAACAGGCTGTCCTTCGGAGCGGCAAAAGGGGCGTCCCGATGTCGCACCGCCGCAGCGGGCAAGAATCTATACGAACATAGGCCCGAATCAATCGAAAACGATCACGATTAGACATGCTCTCTGGCTGTCCACGAGTCCCTCGCGTCCACGCACCGCCTTGCTCATTTTCAGAACCGGCTCTGCAGGCGCAGCGCATAGCTCCGCGACGGCGCGATAGCGTTCCCGGAAAACAGCCCGGCGAAGTCGATCACGTTCAGGCGATTGTTCAGGTCGTGTCCATCCGCTTGAAGCGACATTTTCAACTTCTCGCGATTCATCAGTTGCACGCCCAGCGAAGCATTGATCGACAGCGAGGGGCTCACCCGGCCGTGGCTCAGGTTTACGCGGTTCACCACCTGCTGGCCATACTCGGCAATGGCGTCCTGCAGGTCGCCGCCGTAAGCAACCGGCAGACCGCTCCCATACTCTCCGCCCAGCCCCAGCCACAAGCGCCGTGTCAGCTCGTAGCGAACCCTCGCGCGAACCGTGTTGCGCTGATCCTGCGAATCCCAAAAGCGGCCGGCGCTGCCGACGGTTCCAGCAACGTCCTGACCCAGGAAGAGTCCGCCCGTGACGGGAAAATAAGCCGAACCGACGATATACGAGTAACTGGCGAACCCGCTAAACCGGCCCCAGCGCGGAATCTCCAGCTTCGCCTCCGCCCCATAAAGATTTGCCTTCGCAAACGCGATGGGAAAACTCACGGCCGTATTTAACAGTTGGTCATCGTCCCCGTAGTTATTCACGCGGCGTTCGAAACCGTTCGCATCCAGGCGCAGCCGGTTGAAGAGGCTTTTCGTCACGCCCGCTTCATAGTAATTACCATAGGAGGGCTGAACCGGCAGGCGCAGAAACACCGGGTTCAAGGAGAGCACCTGCTGCGAGCTGGAGAGTAGTATGTTCTCAAAGAACGGTGTTTGAAATACGCGATCATAGGAGGCGTGCAACAATAGATCCGCGCTTTTAAAGTAGCGGGAAACGCCCAGTCTGGGGCTGAACGCGGTTTTGTTGACCAGCAGTTGATAGTGGTCGTAACGCAAACCGGCGCTAATGTTCCATTTACCCAGATTGATCTGGTCCTGCACGAAGCCGGATTGTTCCAGGTCCCATTTCCGGCCGTTGAACTGGAAACTGCCCGGAGTTCCAGCGTCGAATTGACTAGGGTCGGTGATGACATCACGGAAGATCTCGTGGATCAGCGTCGAATCCGCCTCGAAGCCGGCCTTCCACTCATTTCTGCCCTGATGAATGGACAAAGATCCCCGGAAGTAGCCTTCATTGAACGTGCGATCCTGAGAGGCGGCAATCGGCGTCGAGAAAGGATTCGAACTCAGCGTCTGTTCATCCGCCCGCACCATGCCCCGCAGGTCGCCAACAATGTTGGGCGAGAAGACATGCTGGTACGAAGCGGCCCCGATCGTCTCGAAGATGCCCCGATCCTGGCGTTGCCCCGCCGCCTGCTGGAGCTGCTCATTCGGCACTTCGAACTTTGCCAGAGCGTGAGTCACCGCGAAGCTCACGCGGTCCTTGTCGGTCACGTCCCGTTCGAAGCGGACCGAAAAACTCTCCGTGCTCCCATGATTTGTAAAGTTCTGCAGCACGGGAGGGTTCAGGTAGCGGTCTGTTTCCGCTCCATTGGCGCTGACCGTCAGCGTATTGCGCTGCCAAGCGTACTGACCCAGGAAGTAGCTGCCGACGGTCGAGTAGCTCCCGCCGGATGCGACGAAGTTCCCGTGGAATCCGGGCAAAGTGTCTTTCGCCGGCTCCACGGCGATCACGCCGCCCAATTTTCGCCCATATTCGGCGGGAAACCCCGCTGTATAGATGCTGAGCGACTGAATGTCATCGGCTTCTATCCCTGGGCCGAAGCTTGGCGAACGGTTATCGGTCAGAGGAATGCCGTCAACCACGAACTGAGTGCCGTATTCGGAGCCGCGCGGATGCAGGACGGCGTTGCCCTCGTAGAGCCAGCCGGGTTGAGAGTTCACGAGATCCACGAGCGAGCGTCCCGGCAGCGAAGCGGGACGGTTCGCGATGGCCTCCGCTCCGATGCGGTTCACACTCCCGATCGCGTGCGGATCGACGAGCGTTTGGCTGTCGGTGACGGTCAGCGAAGTGGCCACCGGAGCGACGGACAGAACCATCGTAAGAGCCTTGGGTGCCGCCGAACGGACCTCGACCAGAGTCGACGACGGCGCGAATCCCGGTTGTTGCAGCAGGATGCGGTAGACCCCAAACGGCAGTCGCTTCACGTCCAGACGGCCGGTCGCATCGGTCTTGAAATCGCGGTGATACTGGTTCGCCTCGCTGACCAATTGCACTGCCGCTTCCTCTGGGCTGTGTCTCCCGTTTTCCACGGTGAGCCGCAACTCGCCGGTGTTCGTTTGACCACACAATTCGGCAACCAAAATCAGACAACAAGAGAAGACCAGGGTTCTTGAAAACATGCAAGCTATAACGCGAATACTCTCCAACGGACTCCTCTGTTCACAATTATTGAGTTTTACCTCCGAAAATGCGCTGAATCAATGGGCTTTCCAAGAGATCCTCCAATACGGTTTGAGATTGTAAACTGCAGCCTTCGGTTTCTTCTATTTTAGATCGGGCAATAAGTTTCCCGCCGCCGGTCTCGCGTCAGTGGCGAAACCGGTAGCGCGGTTGCACGTCCACCTGCCGCGGATCGGCACAGTGCGTTCCGCCGAACGTCTGGCCGTTGCCCAGCAAGTAGCTCCGGTTCGGGAAGTAGCCCGCCCGTCACCGCGCCCCGGCCCTCCGCAAGTTGGGAAAGGGAACAGCTTTGTGATCGAAAGACTGAAGAAAACAGCCAGCGTCACGGGTCAGGCTGTCCCAAGCGTTGGGTAGCAATCTGGCGCAAATGGCACGCTTGCCGCTGCCAGTGGCGTAGCAGCCCGGCGGGGCGGCCTCTCCTGTGCCCGCTTTTAAGCAGTGGACCGGCTCCAAGCGGAGCCAGTGCCCGGGGAGTCCACCTTACACTGAGATGTGCTGCGGATTCCTCAACCTTGACTTCAGCGCTTCACCGGCAAACTGGCCGCGATGGCCGTTGCCGCGGCGCTGCACGCCGGATGGCCCCAACCGCTCGTGCTCACTCCGGCGGGTTGACCTGCAAGCGTCACAATGTCGTAAACGATATTGTCCGGGCGGCTGGGGTCGCCACTTACCCCACCTGGCAGATAATCCAGTTGAAGCGCGTGGCGGGTCCTCCATGCGATGTTATGGTCGGCGCAAGAAGAATCGCCGCTGACGCCAACGGCTCCAATGAGTTTGTGGGTCGAGTCGTACAGGGCCAGGCCGCCGCCGAACACGTTCACGCCGCCAATCCGGTCGCCGGTCATCGGATCGTTCGCCTGGCCGTATTCCGTGGGATCACCGCCGTAGGCCACGGACGTGTCCACAGGATTGCTGTGCTGGAGTCCGTACAGGCTTCCCCCCGGTTGCACGGCGCTATAGAGATTGGCCGTGGAGAGCACCAGGCCCGGCAGGCTGAACGCGTTGGCCGTGTTTGCCTTCTGCGCGGAAATCACACGGCTGCCCGGCCACTGGTCGCCCCGGTCGTTGCCCGTGAACGCGACTGCGCAGACGATTCCGTCCCGGTTTACGATGGTTCCCCACATATCGAGATTGAAGCCTCCGTTCGCTTGCATGCGTGCGGATATCAGCGCCGCGCGCAGACTCGACTGGGTTGGCAGCCCGATGCATGCGCCCTTTGCATTGCCGTTGTCAGCCCTGACGACTCCGAGGCTCATACCGATGACGAGCCCGATGGCGGTTAATCTGGTCATGGAATCACTCCTCTTGCTGGCCCCTGTCCTCCGTGTTAGCCCGTGGCCACTCGTGCCGGGAATCGCGCGAGCCGCAACGCGATCTCAGACGCTGCATGTGCGTGGCTGGGCAGGAAATTATCGCATGGAATCCGCGGGCGTTGCCATTGAAATCACCACCAGAGCTTCTCGGCAAACAAAAAAGTCAAGATCAGCCTGCCGAGGCGCCCGCGGCGTATGCCGATCGACGCAAACAACGACATTCTGGAGTCCTTCGTGGCGCTGAAGCAGTGACCCTCCTCGAGCGAGGGGGGCTTTAGAGCCAGGAGCAGTTCGACTTCTCGCGCGTCAGTAGCGGAACCGGTAGCGCAATTGCACGTACACTTGCCGCGGGTCGGCATAGTGTGTCCCGCCGAATGTTTCGCTGTTGTCCAGCAGGTAGCGCCGGTTCGCCGCGTTCAGCGCCGTGAGCGAAAGCGTCAGCCGCTCGCCGAGCGTCTTGCCGATCGACACATCGAAGGTCGTATGCGGCTCCAGATGCGCGGGCGCCGCGCTCGATCCGTCGGTGAAGCCCGAGCCATAATATGCGCTCACCGAGAACAGAACCCGGCCGGGCAGTGAGGTGCTCAAGTTGCCGTGCAGCGTGTGGCGCTGGTCGTGGTCCAGCAGGAAGTAGCCCGCCGCGGGCGGCGAGAAATCGGTCAGCCCGCCCGTCACCGCGCCTTCGCCCTCCGCATGCTGATAGGAGTAAGCGATCGACGCCTGCGCGTGCTTCAGAATGCGCGGCGAACGCAGCATGAATTCGTTGCCCCAGATGCGCGCGCCCGCGATGGAGAGCGGGAAAAACACGTTCGAGTTGCCGATCGAGTTGTGGTCGAAGAAGTTGACCGCCCGCTGCCGGAAACTGTTGGCGTCGATGGTCCAGCCATGCAGCGGGATGGCCAGCCCAATCTGGTTTTCCTGATCGCGCTCGCCCTTCAGCGCGATGAACCCCAACCCCTGCGAAGCGGCGTAACCGAGCACCGGCCCGGCGACCGTTGACAGCGGAGGCGCCTGGTAATAGCGCCCGTAGAACCCGCGCACGATCCAACCCAGATGCGGAATCCGGATGGCCGCTCCGATTCGCGGGTCGGCGGCGTTCTCCGACACAGCGCCGCTGAAATGCGTCATCCGCACTCCGGCGGTCAGCGTCAGCCACGAGAGCGCCTTCCATTGGTCTTCGAGGAACAGCGCTTCCAGATGTCCATTGGCCGCTTGGGCCTGTGTCACATTCGCCGGCGCGCTCGTATCGGTGATGCTGACAAACTCGTCGTCGTGCTGCGCGAATCCGTACACGCCCACTCGCGCGTTGTGATGCTCGCTGACGGCATTCCAGGCGGCCTGCGCGCCCGCATAGGTGGAATCCAGATGCTGCACCGCGGCCACGGGCGTGTCGTTCGGATCGCCGTCGTAGTTGGCCCGGTTGAAATGCACGAACGGCGAGACCGTCAGCAGCCCTCCCCCGGAAAGCGCGCGCGCCCAGGTGAAGGTGGCCGCAACGTCCCGCTCTCGCTCGACGTCCCGCACTCCGGCGTCGAGCGCTTCTGGAGAGTTCGGAATCTGATAGTCGTCGCGCCTGAGCGACACGACCGCGCGCAACTGGTCGCGCGGCGTCGCGTTGTAGATCAACGACCCGAATCCGCCCAGGCCCCAGACCCGGTCGTGACTCACCAGCGGACCCGGCGTTTCCAGGCCGTAGTCGGAGCGGTTGCCGTTGACGCTGCCAAACCACGCCAGCCGTTCCGTGTGGTCGCCGATGCTCAACTGCTCGTTGGTCTGCTGAAATCCGCCGTACGTCGTGTTCACTTCGATCTCGCGGTCACGTTCGAAACCGGTGCGCGGCACGATGTTGAACACGCCGTAAGTGCGGTCGCCGCTTTCCGCCGAGTATCCGCCGCGCTCGACCTCCAGGTAGTCGATGTCCTTCGGGTCCACTTGCGGTCCGACGTTGCTTGCGATGTTCGTGTTCGGGATCGGCACGCCGTCGATGGCCCACGTCACCTGGTGCCCGCCTCGGATGTGCAACTGGTCGTGCGTCATGTAGGCTCCAGGCACGTAGTCCGTAATCATCGCCATGCTGTTGCTGAGGTCCGCGCCCGGCGTGCTCGCAATGTCCCGCCTGCTGACCATCGTCACCGGTGCCGTCGCTGCCTCGACGGCCTCGCCCTGGCGCTCATTCACTTCCACCGACTCGTGCTGGCCCGCCAGCTTCAGTTGCAGGTGCAGATATCCGGAGTGGCCCGACATGACCGTCACGGGCTGGAGCGCATCCTCGAATCCCGCATGCGCCGCGCGCACCGTGTACTCGCCCGCCGGAACCGCCTGTAACTCGAACTCGCCCATGTCACCGCTCGACACGCTCTGCTTATAGCCGGAGTTCGCGGCGTTGAGCGTCACCTGGACTCCGGCGGCGGGTCGGTGGCTGGGGTCGTGAACCACGCCCCGAACCGTGCCGAACACTGTCGCTCGCGCTGCCCCCGGCGCCAGAACGACGGCGAGCAGGCACAGCGATAGGAATTGACTCCTGATTGGAATTCCTGCGTGCATACGCCTCCGCTTCCCCATACGCTTTGCCGCTCTCCCAGCCAGTGGCGCGACCAATGGAACCAAGTGACACGGTGCGAGATTCAGATTGAGTGGGATCTCAGCAGGAAGAGACAGGCGGAGGACGCTGCCACAGAGAAGGGAGTTGCCATGAGGATTCGTGGCTGCTCGCCGCGCGGCCCTGCAATGCGCGCGCCCGGGCGGCAAGCACTGCCATTGAGAGGTTGGCAGGCTGGAACAGATTCGAGCCGGATTGCGTTGGCAGTGCGGACGAACCGCATCCGGCGGGACATGTTCGCGCCGCAAATGCCGCACCCGACGCCGGCGCCGCCTGCCTCGGTTTATGGCAGCAGCAGTGGCCGGTGCGCTTGCAGCACGCCATGCCGCAAGTGACGCCGCCCGTCCAATCGGCAACTTGCCGCGCAGCCAGTGGAGCCACGCTCACAAGCAGGCACACCACCGCAAGCAGCGCGGTCAGTGCCCGGCGAGCCATACTCCGCACAAATGCCTGCGTGCCCAGCAACATCCCTTGCGTAATAGCATCGCACGTTCTTTTTCCCTCCGTCGCGGATCGCACCGGGATGTTTAAGGGGAGCGGCAAGGTCGTCGTGCGCATGACCGAAGATCGCCGCCAGGTGCGCTCAAAAATCAGAAGACGGCCTCTGCTGTTCCACCGTTCTCATGATCGGGGCAGGCGGTCCCGTCCTCAGGCTCTGCAACACTACGTGGGCAACAACACCTCAGTGCGGTTTGTCGTTCGAGTGCCATGCTAAGCAGCGTGCGCCCCGCCACATCTTTTCAGCATGAGGAGCCACCTTTGCCTTCGCCCCTTGAACGCTATATACCTTACTCAGGCTGTCCAATGATGTCAAAATTGGACAGCCCAGCGCGACTCCGCTGAGTGAGCAGGCCGATTGAGGCTGGACCTGTTTGGGGGCGTAGAGGGAAGTGCTGCGGAAGTGATTCCGCGTCCGTAAGGAGGAATGACGTCGTCTCCTGGCGGATTCCAAATGCATTCTGGGCGCCGCGACACGTGCGCGCAGCCGGTTCCGCCGGGTTCTCCTAAGCGGTGCCGGCGACGGGGGCTACCCACCGGAACAGGAAGAAGTGGTGGCCGCAAAGTTCGCATCGGAACGGCAGCAGGAGCCAGTAGATCGCCCGCTCGACGGCGTTCCGGGCACCCACGCCGCGGAATTCTACGGATCGGCAATACGGGCAGTGGCAGGTGAACACGCCTAACAGTACCTCTTATTCAGGACAAGCGCACGCCTCATTTGCCGTTGGGTGAGATCAATTCGGAGTGAACTGAAACCCGGTCCGGCCGTTAATGCGCTACGGAATTCCCAATGTCCGGTAAGCGCACTTGAACTATTGCGCTGGCGCTCAGGCCCGGCTTGCTCCTCATCCACACCACGCCGCCGCACTCCCGATACAACCCTGAGGACATCTCGGAAGTGCCCCCTGCGGTCGGGCTTGACTGGGCATGCCCGAAATTCCCACTTGAACATTGACTCCAAAACGCGGTGCGAGCTGTCGCCAATTCGGACGGATCCGGTCACCAGAGCGCTACTCGCAAACGGCAGTCGGGGGACCCTCAGCCAAGCGATATCCGTCAATGTCGGTAGCTGTACGATGAGAGAGATTCAAATGCAGATAATTCGGCATTATGCGGCCCAGTGAGCCGAAGCCGATCATTGGCAGCCGTCCATTCCCCAGCCATCTTGGCTCCATCGAACGGGATCGCTGGCGGTCCTCCCGGAGCCGTTACTACACAACGACAGTCCCTTGCCTGTGCGAGGAATGGTGCCACCGCGAACAGCGCGTCACCTGGCAACGTGCCACCCTCCACGTGCTTCGCTGATGTATAACCAAGAGGACTCCCGATGCGCTCTTACTCGATACCTGCCGTCTTGGCTCTTTTCTCTTGCTCCGCTCTGTGCGGGCCCTCCGTCATCACCACGCGTCTCGACGACCCGAAGGCCGTCTACCTCGCCGCGCCATCGTTCACGGTCCACGCGGATGGGAAGACCGATGACAGCGCCGTCATCCAGGCGGCGATTGACAAGGCCGATGTCAACCACGAAGGCATCGTGTTCATCCCATCGGGCCGCTACGCGATCACCCGCACAGTTTACGTCCGCGCCGGCATCCGGCTAGTCGGCTATGGCGCGACCCGTCCCACTTTCGTGCTGCCGGACAACACGTCGGGTTTTCAGAAGGGCATGGGAGTCATGTTCATGTTCATCGGCGCGCGATTCGGCGGCGCATACGATCGGGGAGCCCGCGTGCCGGTTCCGCCACCCGGAACCGTGCCGCCCGCGGAAGTGCCGGACGCGAACTCCGGCACCTTCTATTCGTCGATGAGCAACATCGATCTCGAAATCGGAGATGGCAATCCAGGCGGCGTTGGCGTTCGTTTCCACGTGGCCCAGCACGCGTTTCTCACGCACATGGACTTCCGCATCGGCTCAGGCCTTGCCGGGATTTATCAAGCTGGCAACGAGGCCGAAGACCTCCATTTCTACGGAGGGCGGTACGGAGTTCTGACGGAGAAGACCTCGCCCGCGTGGCAGTTCACGCTCATCGACTCGAGTTTTGAAGGCCAGCGCGACGCCGCCATCCGCGAGCACGAGGCGGGACTCACACTCATACGCGACACATTCCGGGACGTGCCGGTTGCTATCGACCTCGACCCCCACTACTACGACCAGCTCTGGGCCAAGGACTGCCGCTTCGAGAACATACCCCGGGCCGCCATCATCATTTCGAGCGAAAAGAGCCGCCTCAATGAGATCGGTTTCGAAAACGCCGTTGTCTCGAATGTGCCTTTGTTCGCGCTGTTCCGCGAAAGCGGAAAGAAACTGGCTGCCAATGCACCGGTGTACCGCGTGCGGGACTTCAATCACGGAATCATCGTGCCCGCGCCCGGGCGCATGGGCGAGATCGGCACGATCTACAAGGCCGAACCGCTGAGCGCCGCGCCAGCGCCGTTGGGGCCGGCGATCCGGCCTCTACCGCGCTCCGAGGAGTGGGTGAACGTCCAGGCGCTGAACGTAACCGGCGACGGCAAAACCGACGACACCGTCGCGCTCCAAAAGGCGATTGACAGCTACCGGGTACTCTATCTGCCGAGCGGCCACTACCTTGTCCACGACACTTTGACGCTTAAGTCCGACACGGTGATCGTCGGCCTTCATCCGACCCTCTCCCAATTCGATCTCGCGGACGACTCGCCCGGCTACCGCGACGTCGGTCCGCCGCGCGGCCTCATTGCGGCACCGCGGGGCGGTAGGAATATTCTCAGCGGGTTCGGCGTCTCCACAGGCGGTGTAAATCCGCGCGCGGTGGGCGTGCTGTGGCGTGCCGGCGAGAGTTCCCTCATCGACGACGTCCGCCTCCTCGGCGGTCACGGCAGTGGATTCAATCCGTACAACAACAACCAGACCGCCGACTCGGACTTGCGCCGCCGTTGGGACGGCCAGTACCCGAGCCTTTGGGTTACCGAGGAGGGCGGCGGAACCTTCGCGGACATCTGGACGCCTGACACCTTTGCGCAGTCCGGCATGTACGTCTCCGATACGAAGACGCCCGGCCATGTTTACGAGATCTCCGCCGAGCACCATGTCCGCAACGAGATCAAACTCGAGCGCGTTGAGAACTGGGAGCTTCTAGCGCCGCAGACCGAGGAGGAATCGGGCGAGAGCCCCGAGTCGCTCTCCTTGGAGATCTCGAATTGCAGAAACATCACGGTCGCAAACTATCACGCGTACCGAGTCACACGATCCCGCGCGCCGTACCCGGCCGCCGTCCGTCTGTACAACAGCTCGGGAATCCGATTCCGTAACGTTCATGTCAACGCCGAGAGCGGATTCGCGTTCTGCGATGCTGGCGGCTGTGGCACGTTCCTGCGCGCGAGCAAGTATCCGTACGAGAACGCCATTCAGGACGTCACACATCATCTTGAAGTGCGTGACCGCGAGTTCGCCGTCCTCGACATCACGGCTACACCCCCGTCCGCACCTGGTGATACGGTACGCGCGACCAAACTCGAAGACGGCTTCTTTTCAGTCGCCGGAGCCGCCGTGGACGCTTCCGGCAAGCTGTACTTCGTCGATCGCCACCAGCAGCGCATTTACGCCTGGTCGGCTGGCGAAGGTCTCACCATCGAGCGCGATAGCCCGCTCGATCCGGTGAATCTGGCATTCGACAAAGCGGGTAACCTCATCGTGGTGTCTTCGTTCGGTCCGGCCGCGACCGTCTACTCCTTCCGTCCCGGCTCTCCGACGGGCGAGACCACAACCCTGGAGCCGCAAGTTGCGCAACCGCGACCGGGCGCACGCGCCATCCTGCCGGTCAACTACTGGAATAACGGGGAGTTCAGGGATCAACTGAATCTCGACACGCTCGAGTACAGAACGCTCTCCGGGATGTTCCGCGAAGACGTCTCGACGCCCCCGGCAAAACAATACGTCTCGCCGGACGGTAGCGTGTTCTTGCCGGCGCGACGTGTCGTCCAGCAGGGTCCACCTGACGCCCGAGGCTGGCGGTTTTCCGACAATCTCGACACGCACGGTTTCAGCGCCGCAGCCCCGGGCGATCGCGTCTACGTCAGCAACGAATCGGAGGACGTGACCTACAGCGGACGAGTCAATCCGGACGGCACCCTGACAGACTTGCAGCGCTTCGCCGACCGAGGCGGCGAGTGCGTAGCCGTCGACGGCAACGGGAACGTGTACATCGCGAACGGGCAGATTTTCGTTTACGACGCGGCAGGGATGCAGGTCGGCCGAATTGACGTTGCAGAGCGCCCCATCGACATAGTGTTCGGCGGACCGGGCCACCGTGCCCTCTTCATACTCACCCACCACGCGCTGTACTCGGTGGATGACGCGCTGAATGCTACGAACGCTCACGCGAACTGATGCGCTTCACGTGGTCGGAGTAGACTTACAGTCCGGCGTTTGGCCCCTCAGTCGAAAGTCTGGATGCGGGTCGTTCAGATCTCGATTCTGGGCGCGACAGTGCATTGGATGGTGAGTGGTGGTTGGCGCAATCACAAACGCGCTTACGCAAGTTGCCTGCAAATTGCCGACTCACGCGCATGCCGCGGATGAAGAGTGGGCAAGCCGACCCCACATCGGCTCAGGACGCATCGAACCGAATTGCGAATGAGAAACGCGTTCGGGCCCGCCGGTAGAGTTTCACATCGACGCATTGTCGCCGTCTCTGAGAGATGACCGGTTTCGGTTGCGTACTCCCCTATTCCCGATTCACTCTGCCAGGGCGTCGGGAGGTGCCAATTCGGGGAAAATCGGCCAGCAGAAAGTGGCCAGCGCCCCTGTTGTGCCGAGCCGGGCGAAGCGATATGAAGCAATATCGGTAGGCATTCTCACGCCCCCAGCCCGGATCCGGGTCGCGTTGACTCGCGGTAGAGCTGACGGCTGTGCAGGATGATTTCACCAATCGATCGAGTCCCGGTGAAGCTTGCGTGCGGCCAGTCCTCGAAGGTCATTCCAGATTCCTCAGACATGCGCTCGCGGCGTGCCCGAATTACATCGCCGAGTGTCTCTACACGGTCATTCAGTTGAGGTGTGGCTAGGGCCGCGAGTTTGAGCAGACGTCTCACGATTGCTTTCATCGGTTCACCTCTGCTCGTTGGCGCCCGGCGTTCAAGATCTTCATGATCGTTCGACGCCCATACTGGACATCAGCGGGCGGAACCTCTTCGAAGGGCGGCAAGCCAGCTCGTCGCTCCCTGGTCTCCAAGAGCTCGCATAAGTGCCGTGAGAACTCCGATTCAATCGCGAGTCCGAACCTATCCTCAAGTCTGCGCAGACGCCAGCCAATCGCTTTCATCGCCCGTATCGCGGCTCAATGAAACAGAACGTAGCAACCGGAGACCCGCCCATGATGAACTTCGGCGACGGCGAATCCCAGATCGTCGAGTTTTCGCCCGCTTTCCCGAACCACGGCGCGTTCTTCTTGCGGACATACCAACACGGCTCGTGCTGATACCAGTAGTGCGTCCGCGTCAGCACGGTACGTCCTTTGTTCCAGATGATCTGCCGCGGATACAGAAACCCAATCCGCAACAGCCCGTTGAGAACTTCGCGGATGAAAATGGACGCGTGCCAGACGTAGGCGATTTGCAGGCTCGGCACCAGCTCGAAGGCCTCGGACCAGTCGGCGCGCATGTCGCCGGATATGGTGGTTTCGGTGTGACCCTCGGTGCGGTGCTTCATGTAGCTCGGCTCGGCCGGCGCCGTCGGATGCAGCTTGGCGGCTGCCTTCGAAATGGCCGTGCGCTTCTGGCCCGGCGCTGTGTTCAAGCCTGCGCGGTCGCGCCGTTCGGAGTCGAGTTCGATCCCGTGGGGCGGATCGGTCACCATCAAGATCGGCTCGTGAGAAGGTGAGAAGGGGAGAAGGGACGTCCTGGGCCACTGCAATCCGCTTCATCGTTTGAAAGCGAGGGTCCTTCGTAATATGGATCTTCGAGACCGCAGATTCCGGAGGCCGTGGCTCCCACCCAACGCAATTCCGATTCCCTATATGCGGGATATGGCCCGAGGTTCGCCGTCGCTGTTTGTCTCCTTGTGGCTTCCGCTGTGTCTTGGCCGTGGCAATGCGCTTCGCCCGTTCGATCGCCTCTTCGAGGTGTACATCCACCGGCCATGGTTTCGAATTCTCAATCGCCTGGAACTTGTCGTATTCCGTTTCTACTTTGGCGAACGGTTCGTCGTGAGAAATCGTGCCGGCGTGGTTGAGGAGATCCCTGTCGCTCAATTTGCGGAAATCGTCAGGTCTAGCGATCCAGTCACGCATGGGCAACGGTTGGATTCGATCGCTCTCCGGCCCTGTTTTCGCCGGGCGGCTCTAGTCCGGGCCCGCGGACCCGCCCCGCAGAAGTTGACTGCCCCGTCCCGCCCGGCCAAACGGAGCTGCACACTTTTCAACTCGCCAGATTATAAGTTAACAGGGAGCGCGAAAGCGGCCCGAACACGAGACAGCGGGCAGGCCGCCAAGCGGGACTCGTTGCAGGCAGCCGGCTGCCGCTGCATCCTCAGCCACGCCTACAGCGACCGTGCGGAAACGACGCGCAGGTGGAGTCCCCATACCGCGACCCTCAACTTGATCCCATCGTTCGGCGCATGCACGAGATCCTGCTTTGTGCCGAGGTAACGCTCGGTCGCCTGGGCCGACGAGTGCCCGAGCAGCAACTGGATCTGCTCAAGCTCGCCACCTGCGACTCGGCACATCTTCGCGCAGCTGCGCCTCAGTTCATGCCTGGCGATTCCAGGAACACCCGCCGCTATCGCGTAAGGCTGAAGTAACTGCCAGACGACTTTCTCTGACATACGTTCCGGCCGCACCTGATCGCCGCGCGCAATGCGCCGAAGTACGTATCCTTCCGCCACTCCGGCCGCTTCCGTCCAGGCGTCGACGGCGACCTTCACCCAAGCCGGCATCGGAATCGTACGCACGCGGCCGCGCTTGCCGACGAGGTCCACGATGCACCAGCGGTTGTCGCGCTGTTGGATGTGCTTCAGCGTAAGTGCCGCCACCTCGGATCGGCGCAGCCCGCAGCCCAGCAGGATACCCAACATCGCGCGGTCACGCAGTCCCTTCTTCATGGATACGTCAGTCGCGTTCAGGAGCGTCTGGGCTTGCCGGGCCGACAGACAATTATCGACACGGACGCCCTTCGATTTCGCGCCCTTCACGCGAGTGATCCAGGCAGCCAGTTCCGGCGCCAGCAGACCGTTGTCGGCCGCCTCGACCGCCAGCTTCCGAACGGCTGTGATGCGGACGCTGATGGAGATCGGGCCGAGTCCGCGAGCCTCGAGCGCCATTCGCCAGGCGTTCACCGTAGCCTTCGTAAAGCCGGGCCTTGGCTCCTGGCCGTACCAGGCCATGAACTCGTCCAGTCCGAGATTGTAGACCCTGCGGGTGATCGGCGACGAAACGCTGTCCAACACCAGCGCCTTCAGTCGGCGCCAATTCGCAGTCTGATTCGCCAGCGTCAACTCATTCTTCCATTCCCCTTAGTCGTGAGCGATATTGGGCATTATCAGTAGCCATTTGGACCTTACCTCGCCTCGGGGGTGGAGAAAACATCAAGCAAGGCGGCGACGGCGTCGGCGGCGGCTCTTGGATTGCAGGTCCGAGGGCGGGACGCTACCGATTGCGGCACATCCAACATGAGGCCAGCGTCAAAGAGCGCAGGCACGCGTTGATCGAGTACTGGGGGCCGCCGAGATCATCGGCGTAACGGTTCGCACGACCCGGCGGTAGCTCGAATGTTTGGAGGGGCGTTGGCTGTCACGGACTGCTCGACCGGTGCATCGGCCAGCCTGAGCCCAAAGCGGGAATTGCTCGGACCCGCACAGCAACGCTGAGTGGCAAAAGCCGCGGACCCTCCGCTGTTTCCGTGACGTTCACGTTTAAATAGCGAGTCGCACACCGGCAGGGGACCTTCGAGACTCGGTGCGTCGAGAAGTAGCCAATGTTCGGTTGCTCTCCGCACGGACCTACGTGCGTGTAGCAAACGCCATTTGAGCACGAAGCCGGAGTGCCGCAGCGAGGGGGCAGATGAGCCTCCAGTTGGCCTCCCGATTCCGAGTGACGGCGCGCCCGCCTACCTGCCGACGGGATTAGGGCGGGACAACGCGGGAAGAGTCAGCTTGAAGGCTAGAGGCTGAAATGGCAAGGTGGCTGAAGAATTGCCTGCAATGTCCTAATTGCAGCTTAGCTTCCGTACCGGTCGGAGGCTGATCGGGCCACTTCCGGGAATATTGGAGTCGCTCGAGATGGAGAACTCAAGTAGCGGGCACAAATGGGGGCAGTTGGATGTAAGATGGCCCCATCCGAAGAGTCAAAGAGGAAATCCCGGGTTAGTTGAAACTGGGACTTCAAACCGATAAGGATTTACTATGAAACGGCTCTCTCATGTGTTGCGGATTGCGGCCTTCGCCGTGCTGATCGCCCTCTGCCTGTCTGGGCAGTCCAAGAAGTTTGCATATTCTCGACGCGACAAGGCGTTCTATGCGGATTCATCCGTGGTTGATTTTGTGCGCCCAGGCTTGAGCATCACCATCAACTCGGCCCAGATCACCAGTGCCGGGCTCATCAGCGTGACGTACACGCTCAGCGATCCCTCCGGTCTCCCGTTGGATGCGGCCGGCGTGAATACGCCCGGTGCCGTCTCGCTGGCATACGTGGCCAGTTATATTCCCAAGGGTCAGGAACAATATGTGGCTTACACGACCGGTCAGGCGACCGGTGCGGTGCTGGGCACCATCACCCGCCCGGATTTCGAGATAGGCGGTGCGGCTACACAGGTAGGCCCGGGCCAGTACCATTACACTTTTAAGGCTCAGGCTCCCGCGGGATTTGATGCCACCGTAACCACTACGGTGGCCGTTGACGGCAACCGCGATCTCACGGCATTCAACTTAGGCACAAACTACGCCGGCGCCACCTTCAACTTTGTCCCCAGTGGCCTGCCGGTTACCGTCACGCGCGATGTCATTCGCACCCCCAGTTGCAATACTTGCCACGACCAGTTGGCGTTCCATGGCGGTTATGCCCACGGCGTGGAGATGTGTGTTCTCTGCCACCAGCCGCAAAACGCCGATCCGACCACAGGCAACTCGCTGGACCTGAAGGTCATGGCACATAAGATCCATATGGGCTCCCAATTGCCAAGCGTCGTTGGTACCTCGACTACACCCGGTGTGCCTTACCAAATCGCCGGTTACATGAACTTCATCTCTGACTTTTCTACTGTGGTCGATCCCGCGGATCCTCGCCGTTGCGAAGTTTGCCACAGCCAAAGCACAGGCGCCGCACAAGCCAAAGCGTTCCTGACCGAACCGAGCCGGGCTGCCTGCGGGGCCTGCCATGACGATGTCAATTTCGCAAGTGGCGTCAATCACCCGGGCGGGTTCCAGGTGGACGACAAACAGTGCGCCAATTGCCATATCCCGCAAGGCGAGTCGCCATTCGATGCATCCATCCTGGGCGCGCATGTGGTGCCCAACGACACGCCGGCCACTTACCCGCCGAACCCCGATTCGCTGATATCCAGCGTGATGGTAACCATCACGGGCGTGACTAACGCCAGCGCGGGGCAGACGCCAGTGGTCGCCTACACGGTCAAGGATATAAATGGCAAACCTCTGGCCCTGTCCGACTTGGAGGATCTCCAGTTCACATTGGCCGGTCCTGCTTCCGACTACGGCTACACAAGCTTTGGCAGCGACGTCACCACACCGGGTTACGTGGGCGAGGATGGCACCGCTGGAACCTGCGATCCGAACGGCAACTGTACGTACACTTTCCTGCACGCGATTCCGGCGAATGCCACGGGGACTTACGCTATCGGCGTTGAATCCGAGCGGCTGGAGAATGTTCTCCCGAACACGACTTTGGCCCAGCAAGTGGAAAGCGGAACACCGAACCAGGTCTTCTACTTTTCGGTCGACGGCTCTACGGTGCAGCCCCGCCGCACAGTTGTGGCGGAAACCAACTGCAACCAATGTCACGTGCACCTCACCTTGCACGGAAATCGGCGGAACGACCCCACATACTGCGTGCTGTGTCACAATCCGTCGGATACCGACTTCTCGCAGCGCCCTGCGGGCCAAGCTGCGCAGACCATCAACATGGCTGTCATGGTTCACCGCATTCACGATGGCGTGAACGTCGTACCCGCTGGTGGCCAGCCCTACACCGTCGCTGGATTTGGCGGGAGCACGCACGACTTCTCCGGTGTGCTCTACCCGGCCATGAGCCCTGCGGGCGATGCCACCTATCTGCAAAACTGCTCGATGTGCCACGTCAACGGCAGCGAGCAGAATCTGCCGACCGGCCTGAATCAGGTCGTCGATCCCCGGGGCTGGATCAATCCTGCAGGGCCCGTGGCGTCGGCTTGCAGTGGATGCCACGTTTCGAAGTCTGAGGCGTCTCACTTCCTTGCAAGCACCACTTCATTGGGAGAGAGCTGCAGCGTGTGCCATGCGGCCGGCGCGCAGTTCGGCGTTGACGCTGTACACGCTCAGTGATTTTTTGGAAGAGACACTCCCGGCGAACGCTAACGGCTGGTCTAGAGAGCGATAGTTTTTAATCCGGGAATCCGGAGGCAGTGAAGTCCCATGAAGGCTGCAGGTCTCGTCTTGCTCACCGCAGTCCACGCCTGCGCATCGTCCGTCGCTTTCGAAGAGTAAAGGCTAGTAACAAAATAACATTTCCATTGTGAAATGTTTTGACGTATCCTGGAGAGGATGGTGGACCTCACCGGGATCACGCGGCGATTTACGGCAGTGCGCGGGATTCTGGATGAGCGCTCGCGACGCCTGGTGGCAGCCGCGGAAAGTGCGGCGATTGGCCGTGGGGGCGTTTCGGCGGTCGCGCGCGCAACGGGCATGTCGCGACAGGTCATTCGCCAGGGCATGTCAGAGCTGAGCGAAACCGGTGTCCACCCACCAGGTCGCGTCCGCCGCCCCGGTGGGGGACGGAAGAAGTGCGTAGCTCAGGACCCTTCGCTCCTGCGGGATCTGGAACGGCTGGTGGAGCCTGTCACGCGCGGCGATCCGGAATCGCCGTTGCGTTGGACCTGCAAGAGCCTTCGGAAACTGGCGGAAGAACTGCGGCAGATGGGCCATCCCACCAGCCACCCGATGGTGGGCCGCATGCTGCACGATCTGGGATATAGCCTGCAAGCCAACAGCAAGACCCTGGAGGGGACCAACCATCCCGACCGCAATGCTCAATTCGAGTACCTCAACGGTAAAGTCAAACGCCAACTGCAACGCCATGAACCGGTCATTTCCGTGGATACCAAGAAGCAGGAGTTGGTGGGAGATTTCAAGAATAATGGGCGGGAATTGCGCCCGCGGGGCGATCCGGAGAAAGTGCGCGTACACGACTTCATCATTCCGGAACTGGAGCGCGCCAATCCCTACGGGATCTACGATCTGGCCCACAACACGGGTTGGGTGAGTGTGGGGGTGGATCACGATACGGCGGCGTTCGCGGTGGAGAGCATCCGGCGCTGGTGGAACTCGATGGGGCAGGCCGTTTATCCGCGAGCCACTCGACTGCTGATCACGGCAGATTCGGGGGGAAGCAACGGGGCACGGGTGCGGCTTTGGAAAGTGGAACTCCAGAAGTTGGCCGACGAAACCGGCTTGCGGATTGCGGTCAGCCATCTGCCGCCGGGAACCAGCAAGTGGAATCAGATCGAGCACCGCCTGTTTTCGTTTATCAGCCAGAACTGGCGTGGCAAGCCGCTCGTCAGCCATGAGGTGATCGTCAACCTGATCGCCGGCACGACCACCGCGACGGGTCCCACGGTCCACTCGGAGTTGGACACCGGCACCTACCCCTCGGGCGTTAAAGTGTCCGAGCGCGAAGTAGCCGAGATTGATCTCCGCCGCGACAAGTTCCACGGCGATTGGAACTACACGCTACATCCCAGGCTGCACTGAGATTCTGCATACGTTATTTCGTTACGAGCCCTAATCGCCGAAGTCTTCGCTCGTCGTGCCGTAGCACTTGGAAACGCACGCCAAGTACTTGTTCATCGACGTGCACAACCATCAGGGCTTCGAGCAGAGCGATATCTGGTGTTATCGGCAGCTATCCTGCGAGGACGAAGCCGGCGTGGCCATGTGTCCGGGCTACTTGCGCACCGTCGGATACCCTTCTGCTCAGCCCCTGACTACCCACTCTGCTCGCCACGCTAACCCCTCGGAGACGACATTTTCTCACCGAGAGAGAGACGGCGCTGGGCAGCCCTGCGACTGCTCCGGAAGGAGTAGTCGTGGTGTCTGTCCCGTCCTTCTTCACCTCCACCCACTGGGCCTCGACTAGTGTGACCTGGACTTCAAAGGCTCTCGCCTGTGGCGGGCTGTAGAAATTGTTGAACGTCAACTTGCCAGTCGTACCCGGGTCAATGTTCGCCACGTGGGTATACAGCTTGTACTCGGGCACGTCCTGGCCGTCGATCTTTACATTAAACCTGAAATAGGAGACGCTTCGGCGACCAGCGTTCTTCAAGCGCACCCTGAGATCGCAGCGGGCTGATGGGCCGGGACTCGTGGGCGTGATCAGGATTGCGTCGGGGCGAACGTCAGCGGGATCTGCAGCGGAGACGAACGCGTTGGCCAAGAGAGCCCGCCAGGCAGAAGGCGATTGAGATTCTCGGGATAGTAAGTAACGGACCGCTTCGTCTTTCGGCCACTCCACGAGTAGCCATTCCTCCGGATGAGTCTCAGCCTGCCAGTAGTCGCGATGCGCCGGATGAAGACGGACCGCGGCAAACCGGGAGCGCAGCGCGTGTTCGACGCCTTGTCGCCAAGTCACGTTTTTCCAGGCAGACGAGGGGAGACTCTGCGCGAGTTGCTTCATCGAGACCGGCTTATGCTGGCCATCCCGGTGTAGCAGTTTCGGTGGCCGGCCGCTGCCACTCCACGGCTAAGCTGGCAGTGGTTCGGTTCCGGGCGCCCATACACTCATTGAAGATTGCACGCCGACCACATAGCGCAATTCCAACTCCGTCAATGCGGTGCGGAACTGCCCGTCATTGCCGTAGCCGGCGTCCGCCAGCACCACGCCACGCGGCACATCATCTTCAACCGCCTGCCGAATCTGAGCCGCCGCGATCTGTGGTTTGGTATGGAACCCGATCCGCTCGGGCACTCCTGCTTTGCGCCTCCGCTGCTCGTCGTTGGCCCACGACTCCGGCAAGTACAACTGATCGGCGATCGGCAGACTGGCACTCGCGGTCGCCACCGACAAACTCACCGCCACACGGCAGTTGTCTTGTTTGCCCAATTGCCCGCAGTACTGCGCGCCACGCCGACCGAGTGCGAGCCTTTCTTCGGGAAGCCGGTGTCGTCCACGATCCAGGCTACGACCGGCGCTTGCCGCTGTAGTGCAGCGAGAACGCGCGAGCGGACCTCCGCCCAACAACGACTCGTCACTCCACGGCGCGTCTGCAACGAGGTGGTGCAGCGGCTGGTGCATTCGGCCAACATGGTCGGGTGCCAAACGTGCAGCCAGCGGCTCCGCGCTCTTGCGCTCACCAGGCAACAGCAGTCCCGTGCAGTAATTCTTCAATGGAGCCGTTCGATCGGCGTGCCCTGCGGCTCTCGCCAGGCCATTCAGATAGGCCGCAAGACGTTTCTGCTGTGGGCCTGGCGCGGTTGTTGTGCCCACGAAACAATTCCACTACAGAATGTTCTTTTTATAACATAGTAGTATTCAACGGTCGAAGCGACTCGAATATCGGAAATGTCCATGAGCCGGCAAACTCACACGGGAGATCGTTTGGGCAGGTTGCTACTTGCCCCACGCAGCCGCTAGAATAAAAGGGTTCGGGGCGTGGCTCAGCCTGGTAGAGCGCCTGGTTCGGGACCAGGAGGCCGGAGGTTCGAATCCTCTCGCCCCGACCATTTCCTTCCTTGCCCGCCAGTAACGGGGATCTGCCCCGAATCCCATCCCAAGTTAATAAGCACGCAGCATCTGGCTCTACGCCAATAGCCCTTTCAGGCCGATTGCCCGTGTATGGCAGATGGGAGGGTGGGCCAAATTGCACCGTGAAGGCCTCAAGCTCACGGTCGAACCGACCGAGCCGGCACAAACAAACCGCATACAAGACGATAGGCCGGGGCTTGCGCCCCGGCCTATCGTTGTTTGCGAGCTGTTGATTTGAACGCTTACTCAGCTTCGCCAATCGTTTCATCGATGGAAAGATCGAGTGCGTCGGTGCCCGTTAGATAGCCGCCCCGAGTCTCCTCGTCATAGACCTGGAAACTGTCGACTCCGGCTGCATCCGGGTCCTGAGCCGGCTCTTCGACAACATCCTCGCCAGCGATCTTGGCACGACGGTAGTAGTCCATGCCAGTACCCGCGGGGATGAGGCGGCCCATGATGACGTTCTCTTTGAGGCCCCGCAAATAATCGACTCTGCCGTTGATTGCGGCTTCGGTCAATACGCGCGTGGTTTCCTGGAACGACGCGGCCGAGATGAAGCTGTCGGTGGACAGCGACGCCTTGGTAATGCCGAGGAGGATCGGCTCGCCCTTGGAAGGACGGCCGCCCGCTTCAGACACCCGGTCATTCTCGTCGCGGAACCGGAAGCGGTCCACGGTCTCTTCCGGGAGGAACTCGGAGTCGCCGATCTCGGTGATCTTGACCCAGCGCATCATTTGCCGGCAAATCACTTCGAGGTGCTTGTCGTTGATGTTGACACCCTGCAACCGGTAGACTTCCTGCACCTCGTTGACCAGGTACTTCTGCAGTTCCTTTTCGCCGAGGACCTTGAGAATGTCGTGCGGGTTGCGCGGGCCGTCCATGAGCGGGTCGCCCGCGTGAACGCGTTCGCCCTCCTGAACGTTGATGTGAGTACCGCGGGGAATGGAGTATTCGCGCTCGGTGGCATCGTCGCCGATGACCTTCACCTTGCGGACTCCCTTGACGACATCGCCGATCTTCACAATGCCGTTGATCTCGCTCATCACGGCCGTCTCGCGAGGCTTGCGGGCCTCGAAAAGTTCGACGACGCGAGGAAGACCGCCCGTGATGTCCTTCGTCTTGGTAGTAGCGCGCGGAATCTTGGCCAGCACGTCGCCGGCGTGGACCCGGTCACCCTCTCGTACGCTCAGGTGCGCGTGAGTCGGCATGAGGTACCGCTTGTCGTCGTGCTTGCCGCCGCCCTCCGGCCGGATGACGATCATCGGCAGCCGCTTCTCGTCGGAGGAGTCGATGATGACCCATTGCGAAAGGCCGGTGACTTCGTCGACCTGTTCGTGATAGGTGACGTTTTCGATAACGTCCTTGAGGTGCACCGTACCCGTGATTTCCGTCAGGATCGAGAATGTGTACGGATCCCATTCGAGCAACTTCATGTTGGCCTTGACCGGCGCGCCCTCTTCCACGAGGATCTTCGCGCCGTAGACCACCTGATAGCGTTCGCGCTCGCGGCCCTTCTCGTCGAGCACGGCGATGCGGCCGTTGCGGTTCATGGCGATGACTTCGCCCTTTTCATTCCGCACCGTGCGCAGTTCCAAATACTTGGCGAAGCCGTCGTACTTGGCGTCCTGCTTGTTCTGTTCGGTACCGCCCGTGGCGGCGCCGCCGATGTGGAACGTACGCATCGTGAGCTGGGTGCCCGGCTCGCCGATGGACTGCGCCGAGATGATGCCGACCGCTTCACCCTGTTCCACCAGGCGGCCGGTGGCCAGGTTGCGGCCGTAGCACAATATGCAGACGCCGCGCTTGGACTCGCAGGTCAGCACGCTGCGAATCTTGACGCGATCGATACCTGCGTCCTGAATCGCCGACGCCAACTCCTCAGTGATTTCCTGATTCGCGGCGACCAGCATGTTGCCTTCATGATCGCGGATGTCTTCGAGGGACACGCGGCCGATAATGCGGTCGCGCAGTGGCTCGATGGTCTCGCCCGATTCTACGATCGGCTCGACGAAGATGCCATCGCCCGTACCGCAGTCGAGTTCGGACACGATCACATCCTGAGCAACGTCGCACAGGCGGCGGGTCAGGTACCCCGAATCGGCCGTCTTGAGAGCCGTGTCGGCCAAGCCCTTGCGGGCGCCGTGCGTCGAGATGAAATACTGCAGCACGTTGAGACCTTCACGGAAGTTCGCCGTGATGGGGGTCTCGATGATCTCGCCCGATGGTTTCGCCATCAAGCCACGCATACCGGAGAGCTGGCGGATCTGTTGTTTGGAACCGCGCGCGCCCGAGTCGGCCATGATGTAAATCGGGTTCATGAAGCCCGACTCGTCGTCGTTCTCCATCTTCTTGAACATTTCCTTCGAAACCTGTTCGGTAACCTTGTTCCAGATCTCGATGATTTTGTTGTAGCGCTCGCCCTGCGTGATAGCGCCGTCCTGATACTGGTTCTGGACGTCAATCACATCCTGCTCGGCCTTCTTGACCAGCGCCGCCTTCGTCGCGGGGACGACCATGTCGTCGATGCCGATGGAAATACCGGCGCGTGTGGCGTAAGAGAAGCCCAATTCCTTGATGTCGTCGAGCATCGACACGGTCGTCTTGAGGCCGTGCTTGAGGTAGCAGTAATAAACCAGTTGGCCGAGGCCCTTCTTCTTTAACAGACCGTTGACGAAGGGCATCTCGTCGGGCAGCACGTCGTTGAGGATCACGCGGCCCACCGAGGTATGCATGTCGGCTTTCTGATAGTCGACCGGCTCGGTGTGGGTGATGTCCTGGCTGTCGTAAGCCGTCGCCAGATCGATCACGCGCCCGGTGAAGCGTAGCGTGATCGGCGTCTGCGTCTCGACCTCGCCCATCTCGAGCGCGATCAGCACGTCGGCAACCGAGGCAAACTTCTTGCCTTCGCCCTTCGTGCCTTTGCGCTGCTTGGTGAGGTAGTACATGCCCAGCACCATGTCCTGCGTCGGCACCGCAATCGGGCCGCCGTGCGCTGGGGACAGGATGTTGTTGGCCGCGAGCATCAACGTCGCGGCTTCGATCTGCGCTTCGGGTGATAGCGGAATGTGAACGGCCATCTGATCGCCATCGAAGTCGGCGTTGAATGCCGTGCAGACCAGCGGGTGGATGCGCAGCGCCTTGCCGTCGACCAGCACGGGCTCAAAGGCCTGGATGCCGAGACGATGCAGCGTAGGAGCGCGGTTGAGCATGATCGGGTGGTCTTTGATGACCTCCTCGAGGATGTCCCACACCACGGGATCCTGCTGTTCCACCAACTCCTTCGCCTGCTTGATGGTGGTGCAATGGCCGCGCAGTTCGAGCCGGTGATAGATGAACGGCTTGAACAATTCGAGAGCCATCTTCTTCGGCAGGCCCGCCTGGTGCAGCTTGAGCTCGGGGCCGACCACGATGACCGAACGGCCCGAGTAATCGACGCGCTTGCCCAGCAGGTTCTGGCGGAAGCGGCCCTGCTTGCCCTTAAGGGCGTCGGAGAGCGACTTCAGCGGCCGGTTGTTGGCTCCGCGCAAAACGCGTCCACGTCGCCCGTTATCGAACAACGCGTCCACGGCTTCCTGCAGCATGCGTTTCTCGTTGCGCACAATGACATCGGGCGCATGGAGTTCCATGAGCTTCTTCAGCCGGTTGTTGCGGTTGATAACGCGACGGTACAAGTCGTTCAGATCGGAGGTTGCGAAGCGGCCGCCATCGAGCGGAACCAAGGGACGCAACTCCGGAGGAATTACCGGGAGCACGTCGAGAATCATCCACTCCGGCTTGTTGCCGGACTTGCGGAAGCTCTCGACCACTCGCAGCCGCTTGGCGTACTTCAGCTTCTTCTGCTGCGACTGCTCGGTCTTCATCTTCTCGCGGATGTCGACCGAGAGGAACTCCACATCGACCTGCTTGAGCAGTTCCTTGATGCCTTCGGCGCCCATCATCGCTACGAACTTGCCGGGGAACTCGATGTCGAGTTGCCGCTTGCGTTCGTCGGTCAGAATCTCGGCCTTGTTCAGCCCGGTTCCTTCGCCGGGACTCACCACCACAAAGGCCTCGAAGTACAGCACGCGCTCGAGGTCGCGCAGCGTGATGTCGAGCAGATAGCCAATGCGGCTGGGCAGCCCCTTGAAGAACCAGACGTGGGAGCACGGGCTGGCCAGCTCGATGTGGCCCAGCCGTTCGCGGCGGACTCGCGACAGCGTCACTTCGACGCCGCATTTGTCGCAAATGACGCCGCGGTGCTTCATGCGCTTATACTTGCCGCACAAGCACTCCCAATCGGCGGTCGGTCCGAAGATGCGCGCGCAGAAAAGTCCATCGCGCTCGGGTTTGAAAGTCCGGTAATTGATGGTCTCCGGCTTGGTGACTTCGCCATGGGACCAGCTTCGAATCTTTTCGGGAGAAGCGAGGCTGATACGGATGGAATCGAAATCCGCGCTCAGGGTTCCACGATCGTACGGGTTAGGTCTGTACACGTTTGTCTCCTGTTCGTTCCGGATGCTTAGTCGGCCGCGTGCGCCAGATCGGGCACATCTTTCGGCTTCTTCATCAACTCAACGTCGAGGCACAGAGACTGCAACTCGCGGATGAGCACGTTAAACGACTCAGGCACGCCAGGCTCGGCCGCTGCTTCGCCTTTGACGATCGCCTCGTAAATCTTCGCACGTCCGAATACGTCGTCGGACTTGGCGGTGAGAAGCTCCTGCAGCACATACGCCGCACCGTAAGCTTCCAGCGCCCAGACTTCCATTTCGCCGAAGCGCTGGCCGCCGAACTGGGCTTTGCCGCCCAAGGGCTGCTGCGTGATCAACGAATACGGTCCGATCGAACGTGCGTGGATCTTGTCATCTACCAAGTGAGAAAGCTTCAGCATGTAGATGAAGCCCACCGTGATCGGCTGTTCGAACGGCAGACCGGTCATGCCGTCGACAAGCATCACCTTGCCCGAAGAGGGCAATTCGGCCGTAGCCAACTCTCCCTTGATATCCGCCTCGGTAGCTCCATCGAAGACGGGTGTTGCATACTTCTTGCCCAGCTTGAAGCCGGCCCAGCCAAGGTGCGTTTCCAGAATCTGTCCGACGTTCATACGGGAAGGAACGCCCAGGGGATTCAGAATGATTTCCACGGGAGTGCCGTTGGCAAGAAATGGCATATCTTCCTGCGGCACGATCCGTGAAATGACGCCCTTGTTGCCGTGGCGGCCGGCCATCTTGTCGCCCACCGACAGCTTGCGGCGCATGGCGATATAGATCTTCACCATCTTGATCACGCCGGGAGGAAGTTCGTCGCCCTTCTTGAGCTTCGCGGTCTTCTCTTCGGTGATTTTTTCGAGAACCTGGATCTGACGTGAAGTCAGCTCTTCGATCTCGTCGATGGCCTCGTTCAGACGGACATCGCGGCTGGAGAGCTTCATGCGCTTCAGGTCGCGGGCCTTCATCTTTTCGAGGATCTCGCGCGTCAACGGCGTGGACTTAGCCAGCAGCTTCTTGTTTGTCTTTTCATCGTGCAGGTCGGCGACCAGTTCCTTGCCATCCAATAGATTGGCCAGGCGCTTGGCGCGTTCATCCTGCAGAATGCGTTTCTCGTCATCGAGGTTGCGGTGCAGCTTGTCGATCTGCGATTCCAGAATCGCTCTCGACCGCATGTCGAGGTCCGCGCCCTTTCGGGAGAAGACTTTCGCGTCCACGACCACGCCCTCGATACCAGGCGGGCAATAGAGCGATGCATCTTTGACGTCGCCGGCCTTCTCGCCGAAAATCGCTCGCAGGAGCTTCTCTTCAGGAGTGAGTTGCGTCTCGCCCTTCGGCGTGACTTTGCCCACCAGGATGTCGCCGGGTTTGACTTTCGCGCCGATGCGGATGATGCCGCTCTCGTCGAGGTTTCGCAGGAAAGCTTCGCTGATGTTCGGAATATCGCGCGTGACCTCTTCCGGACCGAGCTTAGTGTCCCGCGCTTCGATTTCAAACTCCTCAATGTGGATCGAGGTGTAGTAGTCTTCCTTGATCAGCTTCTCGCTGACGATGATGGCGTCTTCGAAGTTGTACCCGCGCCACGGCATGAACGCGACAAGCACGTTGCGTCCAAGCGCCAGTTCGCCCAGGTCGGTACACGGGCCATCGGCCAGCACTGCGCCTTTCTTGACGCGCTGTCCCTGCTCTACGATCGGCTTCTGATTGATGCAGGTGTTCTGGTTCGAGCGCTTGAACTTGGTCAACGGGTAGATATCGGCGCCCACCTCGCGCGACATCTGTCCTTCGTGGATATTGCCTTCCACACGGACGATGATGCGTTCGGAGTCAACCGAGTCCACCACGCCGGCGCGCTTGCAGATGATGGTCGCGCCGGAATCCCGCGCGGTCACCTTCTCCATGCCGGTGCCGACGATCGGCGAGTCGGCGCGCAACAGCGGCACGGCCTGCCGTTGCATGTTCGACCCCATCAACGCGCGGTTCGCGTCGTCATTCTCGAGGAATGGGATCAGACTCGCAGCCACGGAGACAAGCTGCTTCGGACTGACGTCCATGTACTGGACTTCGCCGCGGTGAGTCAGCGTGTAGTTGCCGGCCTTGCGGGCGTTCACCAGATCGTCGACGATCCGTCCGTCGGCATCCAGCTTCACATTCGCCTGCGCCACAAGATACTTGTCTTCGTCCCACGCCGACAGATAATCGCTGTGCGCCTCGTATTCCGGCAGCATCGAGTCCGGCGCCAAGGTCTTCAGGAGCTTTTCCATCTCCTTGCGCGTCATGACCTGGCCAACCTTCAGCGCTGTCGCCCCCGGGTTGATGATCCGCACATCGTCCTGCACGATGCCTTCGAGCACACGGCGATACGGGCTCTCGATGAAGCCGTATGCATTGATCCGTGCGAAGCACGCCAGCGACGAGATCAAGCCGATGTTTGGTCCTTCAGGCGTCTCGATCGGGCAGATGCGTCCGTAGTGCGTGGAATGCACGTCTCGGACTTCGAAGCCCGCCCGCTCGCGGCTCAAACCGCCTGGTCCAAGGGCCGACAAACGCCGCTTGTGGGTGATCTCCGACAGCGGATTGGTCTGATCCATGAACTGTGAAAGCTGACTCGAACCGAAAAACTCGCGGATGGCGGCCATCACGGGCTTCGCGTTCACCAGGTCGTGCGGCATGGCCGTCGACATTTCCTGGTACACGGCCATCTTTTCCTTGATCGCCCGCTCCATACGCACCAGACCGATGCGGAACTGGTTCTCGAGCAGCTCGCCCACCGCGCGCACGCGGCGGTTGCCAAGGTGGTCGATGTCGTCCACCTGCCCGAAGCCCTTGCGCAGTTTCAGCAGGTACTTGATGGTGTCGATGAAGTCTTTCTGGTCCAGGGTCCTGCGATCCAACGGATTGCGGCTCTTGGCCTCCAGATCGTTCAGGAACTCATCCGGCGCGTAGTCTGCCTGATCGTAGAGCTTGATATTAAACTTCATGCGTCCGACGCGCGACAAGTCATACTTGCGGGCATCGAAAAACATGCCTTGGAACAGTTGCGTGGCCGTGTCCAGCGTAGGCGGATCGCCCGGCCTCAGCTTCCGGTAGATATCGATCAGCGCCTCGTTTTGCGCCTTGACCGGATCCTTTTTCAACGTCAGAGAGACGACGTTGCCGACTTCATCGCGATCCGGGAAGAAGACCTCAATCGCCGTGATGCCGGCGTCCATCACTTTGGAAAGGATCGAAGCGGTCAGCTCTTGATTGGCCTCGGCCAGGACTTCGCCCGTCTCGTGATCGATTACATCCTGTGCTACCCAGGCGCCCTCGATCTCGGCCGTCGTCACCTTTACCTCGTCAATGCCGGCTTTGAGCAGTTCCTTGACGGTCGCCTCTCGAACCTTACCCTTGCCGGAATAAATCGGCTCGCCCGATTTCGAGTTAATCGCACCCTGCAGCTTCAGGCCAATCAGGTTCTCGTCGGTCTTCCACAGGATCTCCTTGTCCCTCAGCCGCAACTCGGTGATGCGGTAGAAGGCCCGCAGAATGTCGGCATCCGATTTCAGCCCCAGAGCGCGAAGGAATACCGAGCCCAGGAACTTGCGCTTGCGATCGATGCGCACGTGCAGCAGGTTCTTGGAGTCATATTCGAATTCGACCCAGCTCCCGCGGTACGGGATGATCTTCCCCAGGTAGTAGCTCTGCGCCGCAATGCGTTCGAAAAACACGCCCGGAGAACGGTGCAACTGGCTGACGATGACGCGTTCGGTGCCGTTGATGATGAAGGTGCCGTTGGCCGACATCAACGGAATCTCGCCGAAGAAGACTTCCTGCTCCTTGAACTCCCGCACCGTGCGATTGCCGGCTTCATCCTTGTCGAACATCTTCAACCGGATGGTGACTTTGAGCGGTGCAGCGTAAGTCATGCCGCGCTCTTCGCACTCCGCCTGGTCGTACTTCAACTGCAGCCCGACAGGATCGCCGCAACGGTTGCAGAACGTCACGACGTTCTTGTTGAACGTACCGCACTTATCGCAGAGCACGTCGCCCTGATGGAACGGATCCGTTTTGATGGTGGCGCCGCAAACGGGGTTCCGACAGACCGTGCGCAAGTGGTTCAGGCCCTTCAAGGCGCCACACTTGCACTCCCAGTTGCCGATCGAATAGTCGACAAACTCCAACTCACTCAATCCACGGAAATCGCTGATGGGGAAGACGCTGCGAAATACGCTTTGCAGCCCGATGTCGTCCCTCTCATCCGGCAGGAGATCCATCTGCAAAAAGCGCTCGTAGCTGCTCTTCTGCAGCTCAATCAGGTTAGGGATGGGAACCGACGTCTTGATTCGGGAAAAATCAACACGATCTTTTAGATAGAAAGTCGACCCAGTGGCCATTCTCCGCTCCTTCAGGAGGTTTCGTCCGGGCGTCCGGAACGCGCAGACGGGAACCTTCCCGCTTTCCGGCTCCAACTACCAGGCGAACAAGCCCGGCACGGCGGAACCATTGCCGCGTCTACAGCTACTAGTTTCTGTGGGAAGGCCCGGCGCAGGAACGTCTGACACCAAGGGCTGAGTTCGGCGAGCGACGGGGGATGTTAATGATAAACCTGCTGCTATGAAGGGCTTAAGCAAGCCCATCGCACAACGCGCACTGAAGGTGGACTCCATCAATTTCTTCAGTCGCACAGAGGCATCAATCCCCAGCTCGGCTTCCGGCTCAATTGATTTGAGTGTAACAAAAGGAAAACAGGCCAGTCAAAACATCATACCGCAGGGCCAAGCGCAGTGGCGGACCTGACAACGTCCGACTCACTGCGCCTCGCCCTGCTCAATATTTCTCTTGTCGCTTCGCGCATTCCCGGGAGACAATCCGATCGCAATCCCCCATCCAGCGCGACAACCGCACAAACCAGCCTACTTGACTTCGACGGTGGCGCCGGCAGCGACGAACTTGGCCTTGATCGTCTCCGCTTCTTCCTTGTTGATGCCTTCTTTGATCGGCTTCGGTGCGGCCTCAACCAGGTCCTTGGCTTCTTTCAGGCCGAGGCTCGTGACCTCGCGAACAGCCTTAATCACGTTGATCTTGTTGGCGCCGACGGCGGTCAGGACCACAGTGAATTCGGTTTGTTCTTCAACCGGAGCGGCGGCAGCAGCCGCGCCAGCCGGTGCCGCTACGGCTACCGCGGCGGCCGCGGCGCTAACGCCCAACTTTTCCTCGAGCAGCTTAACCAGCTGAGAGGCCTCCAGGAGAGTCAAGCCCTGGATTTGATCAGCAATCGCATTGATGTCAGCCATCTTTGTCCGTACTCCCTATCTAAAAATCGTGCTCAACGCACTCCCCGGTTGAGGCCCAGTCAAGGCTTGAATCCACCTAGGAGGAGAACTTGTTTTCCTTCACGCCCTGGTCCACGACCACGGCAACATTACGGCCCACGCCACCAAGGGCGGTAACCAACCGCTGTGCCGGAGCATTGATCAGGTACAGCAGCTTGGCGTAAATCTGCTCCTTCGGAGGCATATTCGCCAGATCCTGGATGTCAGCCAGATTGATCACCCGGCCTTCCACGACACCCGACTTAAACTCGAAGGTCGCATGCGTCTTCGCATATGCGGTCAGCGCCTTGCACAACGCCACCGGATCGCCGCTGGTGTAGGCCACCGCCGACATGCCCTTCAGCCCCTGAAGTGGGCTTTCCGAAGAAGTCCCGGCCGATGCCTTTTCCGCCAGCGTGTTCTTCACCACGTGATACAGTCCGCCGGCTTGCCGCACCGTCTTGCGCAACTCGTAATCCTGCGCCACGGTCAGCTTGTTGAAACCGGTCACGAAGACATTTGCCGATTCCGTCAGCGCTTTACGGAGCGCGTCCAGATCCTCTTGCTTCCGCTTTCTATCTTTCATCGTCCTTATCCTGACTGCGGGTTCTTATGCGAAAAGCCTGTTGCCGCTAGACTGCCCTGAGATTAAAGGGGGTAACATCCAGATGGACGCCCGGTCCCATCGTCGAGCAGAGAGTGACACTCTTCACGTACTTGCCTTTGGCTGCTGCCGGCTTGGCTTTCACCACGGCCTGGATCAGCGTGCTGGCGTTCTGCAGCAGTTTGGGCGTCGTGAAGCCTGTCTTGCCGACCGGAGCGTGAATCACGCCCGTTTTGTCGACGCGGAACTCGACCTTACCAGCCTTCACTTCCTGTACAGCCTTGGCCACGTCCACAGTCACCGTACCCGTCTTCGGGTTCGGCATCAGGCCGCGAGGTCCAAGAATTTTGCCCAGCCTCGCCAGCGAACGCATCATGTCGGGCGTCGCGACGACCGCTTCGTAATCCAGCCAGTTTTCCTGCTGGATCTTCGCTACCATTTCCTCGCCACCGGCAAAATCCGCTCCTGCCTCCAGGGCTTCGCGAATCTTGTCGCCAGAGGCGATGACCAGAACACGCTTCGTCTTGCCAAGTCCGTTGGGCAGAACGACGGTGCCGCGCACCATCTGATCCGCATGCTTCGGGTCGACGCCCAGGCGCATATGCACCTCGACTGTCTCATCGAATTTCGTGAACTTGATTTTCTGGACGAGCGGAACCGCTTCTTCGAGAGAGTAAGGCTTCGCCTCAACCTGAGACGATGCCGCTGCGTACTTTTTGCCTGGTTTTCTTGCCATATCGACTGGTCCTAGCGGCCCCTGAGCGTAACGAATACCCGCTTTCGCGACTTTCGCTAGCCAGGCAGCCTCCCAATGCGAGGTTGTTAAAGACCTGAACTTTTAGATTAGCACTTCTAGGGGAGCGGAGCAAAACTAGCCCCCCTGCTCTAACCGCACAAGCCAGCTATCCTACAGCCAAACTCGGGACAACCCTACTTAATTACTTCCACGCCCATGCTGCGGCACGCGCCGCGAACCTGCGCCTTCGCCCCATCCAGATCGAACGAATTCAGATCCGGCATCTTGATCTTGGCGATTTCTTCAATCTGCGCCTGAGAAATCTTGCCAACCTTGGTCTTGTTCGGCTCAGCGCTCCCCTTGGCGAGGCTCAGAGACTTCTTCACGAGGATCGCTACTGGCGGCGTTTTGGTGATGAACGTGAAGGACCGGTCATTGTAGATCGTGATCACCACGGGGATAATCAGACCTTCCTGGTCCTTGCCGGAGGTCTTAGCGTTGAACGCCTTGCAGAACTCCATGATGTTGACGCCTTGGGGGCCGAGCGCCGTGCCCACTGGAGGGGCTGGAGTCGCCTTCCCCGCGGGAATCTGCAGTTTCACAACTGCGTTTACCTTCTTTGCCATTCTTCTTTGCCTTCCGCTTTCAAACCCTGCTTAAACGTGCGCGGGCGCACTCAGGCGGTTTTCTCCACCTGGAGGAAATCCAGTTCCACCGGGGTCGAACGCCCGAAAATCGTCACCATCACCCGCAACGTGTTGCGCTCAGAATTGATTTCGTCGACCTTGCCCGAGAAATTCGTGAACGGCCCATCGACAATGCGCACCGTTTCGTTCTTCTCGAACGTGAGCTTCGGCCTGGGACGCTCCGCCGAACTGGCCTGACGGTACAGGATGGAGTTCACTTCGTCGGCGCTCAATGGCACCGGTGTGTTGCCGCCACCCACAAACCCTGTCACTCTCGGCGTGTTCTTCACCTGGTGCCACAGCTCGTCATCCATGGCGATCTGCACCATGACGTAGCCGGGGTAGAGAAGCCGTTTACTGGTGACTTTCTTGCCGTTCCTCAGCTCCACGACCTCTTCGGTAGGGATCAGCACCTGGCCGACCTTGTCCATGAACCCGTAGGCTGACGCGCGCGCCTTAAGCGACTCCGCAACTTTGTTCTCAAAGCCGGAGTACGTATGGATGATGTACCAGTTCATGGCCGGGCCTTCCGGCACGGCCGTTTCGACAGGTTCAACCGACGCCTCGGCCTCCGCGCCAGACTCTTCTGGAGCCCCGGCGGCCAAATTGCCCTTGAGCTGATCGTCGTTGTTGAAGTCTATCTCGGGCATCGCTTAGCTGAGTCCTCACCAAGCTACGCCCCGGCAGTCGGCCGGAGGCAGCTCTTACCTTGTCGCCAGCTTATGAAACACAGTGTTGATGCTGTTGCCGAGCACTGCGTCCACCAGTGCGAAATACGCGGCGAACAGGAAAACGCTGATCACGACCACGGCCGTCGTCGCCTGCACCTGCTTCCTGGAGGGCCAGGTTACACGGCGCATTTCGGCTTTTAGTTCGTCAATGTAATCACGAACGCCTTTAAGCCAGCTAACGAACTGGCCCCCGGGTTGAACTGCGCTTGTGGTCTGTGTTGCCATCGTCCTTGCACCTATTCGAATCAACTGGCAGGGGGTGAGGGATTCGAACCCCCACTAGCGGTTTTGGAGACCGCAGGTCTACCCTTAACCTAACCCCCTGTTGGGAGACTCTGATCCTATCTTACCGTAACTCACAATGGAGCCCGGCGGCGGCATTAGCCGCACATGGGCTCCGTATACTTAGCTGAATGGGAGGAAACACCCTCCCGCAACATACCCACCCAACTCGCTTAGGAAACCACTTCCGTAACCGTGCCGGCGCCCACCGTACGTCCACCCTCGCGGATGGCGAACCGCAGGCCCTTGTCCATGGCCACCGGAGTAATCAGTTCCACCGTGATCGTCACGTTA